>ERZ772917.692-NODE-692-length-22635-cov-5.615633_pt1 | contig 22635 bp, 16 predicted proteins | sample MGYA00511187_ERZ772917 | MGnify/ENA primary metagenome ERZ772917 (study PRJEB29015, sample SAMEA2737925) | human oral metagenome | biome: human oral; feature: human-associated habitat; material: dental | place: China | collected 2012 ...
CGACTTACTATCTACGCTCCGAAAGCCCCGATAGCGAGAAGCTAAACAACGTCGCAGATCGCTCGATCGAGTGTGAGGGGTGTCAGTAAATTTTATTTGCCGCGCTAGAAAATTTACGCTCGCAACTAGAGGGCGAAAACGGCGTGAAAGAGTATTTTAGAAAGTAAATTTGACGGCAAATTTAAGCCCTCGTTCTGCCGTCAAATTTTAGCGAAACAGCTTGAGCGTTAAATTTGACGCCAAATTTAACACTGCGCCGCGTCAAATTTGACCGCACGCGTCAAAGCAAATTTATCAAAAAGGCAAAACATGAAAATAGCCGTAAACGGCACAAGCGGATTTATCGGCGGCGAGCTATGCCGCTTTTTTAGAGCCCAGGGGCACGAGGTCGTAGCCATACCGCGAGCCGCTTATGCCGACAAAGACACGCTCAAAAACCTCATCAAAGGCTGCGACGCGGTTATAAATTTAGCAGGCGCTTCTATCGCGGCCAGATGGAGCGAGGCCTATAAAAAGCAGCTTCGCGCAAGCAGGATAGAGACGACTCGTGCGCTAGTCGGCGCTATAAACGAGCTAGAAAATCAGCCCTTTTTCATCAGTGCTTCAGCCGTCGGGGTATATGAAAACGGGCTTAGTCACGACGAGAGCTCGGTCAAATTTGACCGCGGATTTTTGGGTGAGCTAGCATGCGAATGGGAGAGCGAGGCCGCTAAAGCGCAGACACAAACGGCGATATTTCGCCTAGGCGTAGTGCTGGGGCGAGGCGGCGCGCTAGCTAAGATGCTGCCTGCATTTAGGCTCGGTCTTGGCGGCAAGATCGGTAGCGGCGAGCAGGCGTTTTGCTGGATTCACATCGCTGATTTGCTAGAGGCGTTTAAATTTACATTGCAAAACCGTCAAAGCGGCGTTTTTAATCTCGTTTCGCCGCAACCTAGCACAAACGGCGAATTTACTCGAATTTTAGGCGAAGTTTTAGGGCGACCGACGTTTTTTAAAGTGCCTAAATTTGCGCTAAATTTGATGCTGGGCGAGGGATCAAGCGTACTGCTTGAAGGTGCAAAAGTCTATCCCAAAGCCTTGATAGAGAGCGGATTTAGCTTTAAATTTAGCGATCTAAAAACGGCGCTTCGGGATATTTTGGGATAAAAAGTAGAGCAAACGACCCGAAGGACTTTCAAGAGCAAGCAGCGCACTACATAAATCCCAGCGCAGCGATCAATTCGGGAAATTTACCGCAAGAGTTCGAGTCAACTTGTGTTTAAATTTAATGTTTGGCGGCGGCATTCTATCGTTTTTATAAAGTCGTGCCGCATCGCCGTTCAAAATACACACAAGTTTACCCTCTATGCCCTCAAAAGTTCGGTCGAGAAAGCGCTTTCATCTATCCCTCGCCCGATAAAGACCAAAAAATTATCGCAGCGTTTGCAGTCGCTAAAAGGCGTTATCTCAAATTTGCCGTTTACGAACTGCACGACGTATTGCGCCTCGTCGCCTTTGAAGCTTGCAAGCCCCTTTATGCGGTAAAAATTTTCCGGTATATCGCTCATAAATTTGATGAAATTTTGCCTATCGATGCCTTCGGGAAGGTCCTTTTTAAATGAGACTATCCCCTCATCTTCGTGCGTAGCATGCATCTTGCCCTCGAGCAGGACGGACGCCATATAGGAGGTGTCGCTCTGGCGGTAGAGCAGATAGTTTGGATTTAGCTCGGCGCCAACCGTCTCGAAGATCTCGGCGCAACGGTTGTTTTGGATCAAAGCTTGTCGTATCCGCTCCTTCTGCTCGGGCGAGATCAGATCGATTTTATTGAGCACTATGACGTCGGCAGCCTTGATCTGTTCGAGCATTATTTTTGATCTGCCCCGCTCTTTTAAAAAATTCGCCCCATCGACGACTGTGACGATGGCGCATAGATTGACCGCGTCTTTTATCTCGTTTAGCTCGCTTAAGATATTGAAAGGATTGGCGACGCCGGTGGTTTCAAGCACGATGCTGTCGGGCTTTTTAGGCTTGAGCTGCGAAATCGCAAGCTTGATTTGCCCCGCCATAGAGCAGCAAACGCACCCCTCGTCAATCTCTACGAGCGCGTATTTGGCGTCCAGCAGCGCGCCGTCGAGGCCTATTTTGCCGATCTCGTTTTGGATGATGCCGGTAAATCTATTTTGCGCCGTTTCGTGCTCGATGAAATTTTGAATAAATTTCGTCTTGCCCGAGCCCAGATAGCCGGTGATGATGAAAAAATTCGGCCGCTCGCCTCCTTGCATAAAAATTTGCTTTTTATCCTCTTTAGCTAAGCGTAGCAGAAATTTAAACAAAGGCGCCGAGCCTGGCAGCTTCTTAAAGGATTTATCGTTAAATTTAATGCGCCCGTCGTCCGCATCCTTGCCGTAGATTAAATTTACAAAAATTTCGCCGCAGAGCGGATCTTCTTTGCTTTTTAAGTTGCGATCTTTGTCGTAGATCACGGCGTGCGCCGCTTTTTTGTAAATTTCAAAGCTCTCGTAGCGCGGCTCGTAAATTTTACAAAGCGCGATATGCAAAAAGTTCATAAACGCAAGCGATACCCTAAAGCAGGGGAAATTTTTATCTAGCCCCTCTTTTGCGATGATCTGCTTGCCCTCTATGCACACGCCGTCCTTTGCGTACGATCTATCTCTGAGCTTCGTTTTAAAAGATAGCGTCAAGCCCTGCTCTTGCGGCTTTAAATAGATCGTAGCGACGCCGAAGTTATTTAAAAGCTCCTCGTGCGCGGAGAAATTTCGCACCTTCGTCAAAAACTCTGGCTCTCCGGCTAAAACGGCTTCAAAAAGCGAGACGCTACCGAGCAGCTCATCGTTTGCGGAGGGGAAATAATAAAGCTCAAATACGCCCGTGCCCTCTTCCACTTCCCGCAAAACGATGCCGTAAATTCCGCTGTAAAAGCCAAATTTGATGCTCCAGCATTCATTAAAATAGTTCCCCTTATACATCCCCTGATACCTGCTTGAGGATTTTACGTCGCTATCGTAAAGAGACTTCATCAATATACATCTCATAAGCGACCTGTAATCCTCAAACGAGTATTTAAATTTCAAAGGGAAAATATCTTGAAATTCCATGCTTCTATCCAAATTTAACCTTATCGCCGTTACCGAGATAATCGGACGTTTTGGTTCTAAATCTAGCCGTGCCTTTTACGATCGGATAGCCCTCGCGGACGAATTTTTGCACGGTAAGCAGACCAGTGCAGTGGTTGCACGCCATGACCTGGTAGTTCCATCTTTTCAGTCCGATAACCAGATCGTCATATTTTGGATCCCAGTCGTCAAACGGCGAGATATGAAGTCCGCCGTAAAGACCATAGAGCTGATCGTTATCGTATTTTAGCTCTTTGTATGCGGAATCAGAGAATGTAATAATACCCTGATGACAACATCCCGTAATGCTCACAAGACCTTTGTCTTTGACATTTACGAATATTGATTGTTCGCCAAAGACGCGGCTAATTATAGGACAATCGTAACAAAATGTACAAACTCCCGGCTCTATCTCGTTTTTGCCCTTTTTAAAGACCACTAGCTCTCCGGTGTGACCTGAATCCTTGATATACTGCCTGCCTTCCGGATAAAATCCTTCATGGATAATAATCTTAATATCCGGCTTGTATTTTAATACTACCGGCAACCCCCAAAAGTGATCAAAATGCTCATGAGATAGGATGATAGTATCGATCTCTCCTGATGTAAGCATCTTGTCTATGCCCTCTCGTTTAAAGCATTCATGCATCCACTTATATGACCATCCGCAATCTAATAGGTATTTTTTCTTTTCGCCGTTTAGCCGCTCTATCTCAATTAATGCGGCATATCCGCCTGCATTATCGGGATTTACAGATAGACCCTTAGTAACTTCCCAAGCCTCATCTACTTTATCCGGCAATAGATGTTTAATCTTTTCCATTCCCTCCTTATAACTTCCTTTGGCAAGCCCTTTTCCATTACCGAAAGGTGGCCAATTAAAAAGATATTGATCCACCAAAAGTCCTCCTGCGCCCTTAATATCTCCCATCAGCATCGAGTTATCAAACCAGCTCGTTTCGGAGATATTAGTAACCTCGACGCTTTTAATCGCGCCGAAATCGGTCATCTTTCGCACTTCATCCGGAAGAAAAAATTCTCTCGCAGGAGAGTATGAAAACACTCCCATCGATGCGAGTGCGCCCAGTCCTATTCCCGCCGCACTGCCTTTTATAAAATCTCTTCTAGCTTCATTCATCTCAGATCCTTTATTTATTAAAAATTGTAAGCATATTGCCCACGACAGGCGCTAGATAAATTACGGCGAGATAGATAATCACGCCTATGATAAAGCCTACCACTAAGCCTTTGATGGAATTTTTATTTCCAAAATCGTCTTCCTCGCCCGCTTCATCCGCCTCTTCTTTCTTGCCGGCAAGCCTCCAGCCCGGCCAGCCATCCATAAACCAGTAATTTATCAGCATGACGTTGATAAACCAGATCATCGGAATCATCGGGAATTGTTGCGGATGCGAAAAGCCTTTTTGAGTGCCTAGCAAAAAGTGCGAGACCTGATAATATACGTAGTATAGAACAATAGCCGCCGTCATACTTATGATCGTTCTAAGAAGGATATTGACGGGCTTTGAGAATTTATTAACCGCATTGTTGCAGTAAAATTTAATAAACAGCACCGGCACGAGCCAAAATATAGCTATCTCGCCTACGTGCAGCCATCGCCAATCGGGCGCAAAAAGCCTCCTGTCGCCTCTAATATGCACGCCCCAGATGAGCTCTTGCAGATAGTAAAAGAAGAACGAAAAGCAAAATGCCATCGCTATAATGCCGAAAAACGACGCCGTCCTTCTAAGCCAGTTCGTCTTAATAAGGCTAAAAGGATACCTCTCCCAGATGGTTTCATACACCCAGACCATAACGGTACAGCACATAATCCATGCGATATTGAAATTTCCGTGCACCGTATCGGCGAAGTTGTGCCACCAAGGCGGAGTAATGGATGTGTATTTTTGCCACGGATCGAATAAAATTCCCATTTGCGAGTGGAAAAATACGAAATACACGATCATACTTAGCAAAAAGGTCCAGATAAAAACAGTAAAGCCTTTAACGGGCTGCTTTAGCTTCTGCCACGGCGAATTATCCGCAGCCACCACCCAAGAAGGACTGAGCCACGACGCGATAGCCGCAAACATCAAAATAGCCTGAGCCGAGTACTCAAGCGCGTAAAAATCGGTTATACCGAGCTCCGCGAGTCTTCGCGGACTAAAATACGATATGGCAAGCTCGCCTAGAATAAATTCGAAGAATATCTTTAAGAATACGAAGAAGGTAAAAAATACCATCACCGTAAAGATAATGCCCTTTTTCGCAGGCCCCGCCGTATAGAGCCACTCTCTTTTGAATGGCCAAAAATCAAAAATATACGCGATCCAGATGATGACCACGAGCAGCCATCTGCACCACATATATCCCACGTAAGGGGTATACATCCTCATCAGTCCTCTAGGATCTTGAAAGATCCACCACGATGCGTAAAACACCACGAATAAAAACAGGGTGTTTACAAGCACCGATGTGAGCGGAGAATACCTTCTAACAAGCTTCCGCTCCTCCAGATAAATTTTGTCTTCAGGTTCGCTCATCGCTTCCTCCTTACATAAAATTTAATCTTTATTAAATTATATAAAAAGAGTGCAGCCCATTTGTAGCGTAAATTTGGATTAAATTTTAAATTGTCTCAGAAAAGCTTCATTTCGGAAGTTTGATTATGAAATTTGAGCCGTTCTTTAGGCTCTCTACGACGAGCGAGCCCTTGCAGTGATCTTCGATGATGATCTTTGACATATATAGCCCGATGCCGGTGCCGTTTTTGCTGGCTTTGGTAGAAAAATACAGATCGAAAATTTTATCCGCGATCTCCTTTTTGATGCCGCCTGCATTGTCTTTTACGCTTAAGCAAAGATAAGATTTTTCGATATAGGTTGAAATTTCGATAACGCCGTCGTCGATATTTCTTTCCAAAAAGGCGTCCTGCGCGTTTTTTATGATGTTTAAAATAACCTGCGAAACCTCGTTTTTATATGTGAGCAGAGTCTGGTTGCAGCCGTATTTCGCGTAAATTTTAATCTTTTGATTTTGCAGTATCGCTTTTGCGATATTTATCGCCATATTGCAAAGCTCCTCCAGGCTCGTAACTTCCTTGATTTTGGTGGGCTTAAAGAAATTTCTAAACTCGTCGATCGTTTCGGATAGGTGCTTGGAGTACTGCTCGATCTTGCCGAGCTCCTCCAAAAGAGCCGTTTTGTCAAATTTATCCGCCATCAAGCAGCCGGCGCTAAGATATGAAGCCGTAGCCGAGATAGCAGATAGCGGCTGCCTCCATTGATGCGCTATCATATTTAAAATTTCGCCCATCTGAGCAAGCCTTGATTGATATTGCAGCTGCTCGTCTTGGCGCCTTATGAGCTTTAGCTGCTCCTCGATCTCGTGGTTGAGCGTTAAATTTAGCCGTTTGACCTTCAGCCTGCTTTGTTTTAGTTTCTTCTCCGCCATCACCCTTTTGGTGATATCCACCACTATCCAAAGCACCTCGTCGTTTCCCGATATGGAGTCGCCCGAAATTCTAATCCACAGCCCTTTGCCGCTTTTGTGCCTTAGCTCGTAGTTTAGCTGCAGAGCCTCGTTTTTTCTTACTTTATTAAAGGCGATATCTGCGAAATGCAGGTATTTTTCCTCGCTTAGGTGTATGGTTTGAGCGGATTTGCCGATGATCTCGTCGTATTCGTAGCCGAAAATTTTACAAAAGGTCTCGTTGCACTCCATAATGTTTCTTTTCTTGTCCACGATGAAGATGCCGACGCCGGAATTTGAAAATATCGTCTCAAATCTCTGATGGTTTTTCTTGATGTCTACTATCGCCATTTTATTCTGTATCCTTGCGAGTAGATGTTTTCTATCAGCTTGTAGCCTATTTTTCGGTGAAATCTGGATATGATATTTCTTACCCGCTTATCGTCATACTCGTCGCAGTCCTCGAACAGCTCGTTTTCTATCTCAAGGCCGCTTGCGATCCGCCCGCTGGAGCTTAAAAGCAGCTGCAACAATGAGGTTTCGTTTTTGGTTAGTTTGATAATTTCGCCCGCCCTAGATAAGCTCGAGCTCTGCTTATCCCACACGAAATCGCCGCTTAGATAGATGGACTTTGCGGGTTTGGTTTCGATGCTCTGCGTGATTTTTTCAAGCACGCTTAGCAGATCCTCGGTCGTAAAAGGCTTTAGTATGTAGCCGTCCACGCCGATGGATATGGCTTTGGTAAAAAATTTAGACTCATCGTAGGCTGAGAAGATGACCGTTTTTACCGAAGGATCGATCTGTTTGATCCGCTCTAGCATCTCAAGCCCGTTTATGCCCGGCATATTGATATCGGTAAAAACAATGTCAATTTTGCCCGCTTTAAATTTATCGATGCCCTCCTGCGCGTCGCCGCAGTCGATAACTTGATGAAAGAATAGTTTTAAAATTTTTGCGGTCTGCTGCCTTACCTCATTATCGTCCTCGACATATAGGGCGCGCATACTGCGAGTTTGAGCTTGTATTTCGTTTATATCCATAATGCAGCCCCTCCTTTTTAAATTTATCCCTTATCGTAAATTCTATTTCGCGTGCTGCAACCCTGTTTTAAATTTACAAAACCGAGTGTTTTTATTCCACCTGCCCGAGCTTTTTAAGATAAGCAAAAATTTTAGCGATCTCGATCATTTTATTTAGGCTTTCGAGCAGCTTTGCGCTTTGCGAGCTCGGCGCAGATTTAAAAATTTCGCTATTTTCAACGCCGATTACGAGGCTGTTTTCGCCCAGGTAAAGCTCGGTTTTACCGAACAAATTTACGGTGATCGTTTGCATATTTTCTAAAATTTTTTTGTTCTGCAAAAAGGCGGCGGCGGAGAGGTTATTGAGATAGACGTCAAACGATGCGCTTAAATGCGGGCTATCTTTTAGCAGCTTGAGATTCGATGCGCCGAAGATAAACTCCCCGCGCGGCACGACTAAAATTTGGCTATCGAAGGTCTCGCTAAAATCAAATTTTGCAAAAAGCCCGTCGAAGATCGCGGTATCGTCTTTTTTTTTGAGATGCAGAATTTTATCCAGCTCAAAGACCCGATCCTCTCTGTTTTTGTCGAAGTCGCGGCTTAGACAGATATCGCCTATTTTTATGCTGAATTCGGGCGTCTTGCCCACTATCGCATGCTTGCAAGTGCAAAGATTTGCCTCTTTGCGGAGCGGGTTTTTGTAAATTTCATCGAGCAAAAACGCGCCGAAGGGCTGAAAAGTAAGGCGCAGCTCTTTGGCGATCCAGAGCAGAAATTCGTTTTTAAAAGCCTCTTCGCTGAGCGTTTCAAATTTACGCGAAATGCGCACGGCTAGGTATTTGTAAGTAGGATAAGCAAGAGCCAGCAGTACTAATAAAAATATAAATGAGAAATCTCCGAAATCCTTGCGCATAACGATAAACAGCGCTAGCACTACCGCCGCCACGCCGCCGCGTACCTTCCAAAGCGCTAAATCGCGCGCTCCATCCAGCTTCTGCTTTTTTAATTCGTAAGAAACAAGGCTCATGATCATCCCCAGGCGTGAAATTTGATGCGTATTATAGCGAAAAAAGCGGCTAAATCAAGCCTTGAAAAGAGCGGCGGTTTTGGGTATTGTTTTAATACTGCACCTTGTAGCGCAAAAAAATAAGGCTCAAGATAAGTTAAAAACTTTCAAAGGAGTTTTAACTTATCTTGAGCCATAATATTTTAAGATAAATTTCTATGCAAATAACAGTAAATGTCCATAATATTCAAATCCAACTTCCATGTCGTCACAAAACTAAAACTCTTATTTGTCTTAGAAAGAACTTGATCCTTTGAGTTAAATTTAATAGCAGCTACATTGGTGGCGAAGCGAGCGACATTCCAGCTGGTTGATTTCCTACATTAAAAGCTCTCAACATCAAAGTGGGTTATTATAGATGCCTAAAAACATAAAGACATCATTACGCCGTGCAGAATTCGTTTTATATAGCATATGCCTGCCAGTGCTATGAGCACTTTATTTACACATCTACTTTGCCAAGCTCACCCATAGCGGTTTGTAAATTTTCCATAATCTCACTCAAGATAACCTTTGGCTCAGGTAAATTTTCTAGCTCTTGCAATGATTCATCTTTTAGCCACGTGATATCAAGATTTATCTTATCTCGCGATAAAATTTCATCGATACTAAATTTCTTAAATTTCTCGCTCTCTTTGCGCTTGGCCATATTCTCGGCGTTGTAGCATTTTATGAAATCATCTAAATCGCCCTTTTTTAAAGGGTTTGTAACAAGCGTGAAATTTTGATTTGTACGAAAATCATAGATCCAGATTTCTTTCGTCGCGTACTCATCGCCGCCAATATGCACCTTATCAAAAAATAGCACATTGGCCTTAACGCCTTGCGCATAAAATATCCCCGTCGGAAGCCTAAGTATCGTATGTAGCCTAAAATTGCCAAGCAGCCTTTGCCTTACCCTCTCGCCCGCTCCGCCTTCAAAAAGCACGTTATCAGGGAGTACCACGGCCGCCCGACCGCCTATTTTTAGCACGCTCATTATGTGTTGTAAAAAATTTATCTGTTTATTCGACGAGCTTACTATAAAGTCATCTCTTTCGTAGCTATATCTCTCCACGCTCACGCCACCATCGCTATCCATTATCTTGGTTGAAGACTTTTTGCCAAATGGCGGATTTGTAAGCACCATATCGTATCTTTTCTCGCCCAGGATAAGTAGCGAGTCTCCGACTTTTACTGGGCTTTGCTCTGCGCCTATGTCGTGCAAATATAAATTCATAGCGCAAAGGCTCACCACAAGCGGAGTTATGTCGGTTCCGCTTAGTAAATTTTGTTTTAAATTTGCTAGTTTTTCTCTATCTTTACTCTGCTTTTTCATATATTCATAAGCCGCTAACAAAAACCCGCCCGTCCCGCATGCAGGATCGCACACGCTCTCATCTATGCTAGGTCGCATTACGGCTACTATCGTATCTATGAGCGCTCTTGGCGTGAAATACTGCCCCGCACCGCTCTTACTCTCGGTCGCATTTTTTTGGAGCAAGCCTTCATATATCGCGCCTTTTACATCTACATTTAGCCCAAGCCACGTTTCATCGTTTATCATGCTTACTATTCTTTTTAGCTTGGCGGGTTCATTTATCTTGTTTTGCGCCTTTTGATATATCGTGCCGATGATTCCGTCCATTTTAGAAAGCACGGCAAGGGCGTTTGTATATGCGCTCTCAAGTTTTTCACCATCAAGAGAATTTAGATACTCCCACGAGCAGTTTTGCGGGATTTTTGAATTTGCTCCTAGATTTTTAACCTTTTCATCGTCCATTTTTAAAAATATCAGATAGGTAAGCTGCGATACATAATCTGTATAGGTAACGCCGCTATCTCTTAACACGCTCGCGTAATTCCAAACTTTATTTATTAAGTTGTTTTCACTCATTTTTATCCTTTACTAGCTCACCGTTAAATGCTTTGCTTAAAATGCTTTGCTTTAAAATTTCGGCTTTTTTTAGATTTTGTTCTATTAAATTTAGAGCGTTATCCGCCGCTTTGAAGCGTTTTTCTATTTGGGCGACGATTAGATTTTGTTCGGATAGTGGAGGAAGCGGAATTTCAAATTTTCCTAAAAAATCAATCTGCAAATTTTTAACAGTTGAGCCAACAGCTAAATTTGATAATTTTTTATAAGTTTGAGAATTTGTAAAAAAATAAAATACATAATCTTTTGAAATTTCAAATTTTGGCTGAAAAACTAGCCACCCATCGTGAATAGCCCCATTTATTTTTGATATATAAGGTCTGCCATAACTCATTGAATTTGTAAGCAACAAATCTCCTATTTTTACTTCTCTGCTTTGGCGCAATCCGTCTTTATGTATTTTTTGCTTAGTTTGAGTTATATATTTTGAACCTACTCCTACATCGCCAATTTTAATCCAATTAACTCCATTTTCATCATCAGTTAAAAACGATTTTATAGGGCGTGGTGAACCGCCGCGAAAAATATCAAAAATTTCCCCAAGTTTTTTAACCTGCCACGAGTTTAAATTTGAGTTTGTGAGTTTGCCGTTAAAGGCGTGGGACAGAACGGATTGTTTGTAAATTTCAATAAGCTCTTTCGATTTTTTAAAATTTGAAATAGCAAAATCAATCTTTTCAAAACAGCTCTCAATCTTTTTCACAATCAAATTCTGCTCATCTAACGGCGGCAACGGAATTTCTATATTTTTCATACTTTCTTGATTTAATTTCAATCTAGTTGTTCCAGAAACATATGGTGCATAATTAATAGAATTTAAAAAATAGCATACAAAATGATTAGTCGAAATCCCGTTTATTGCTTTTAAAATGTGAGCATGATTATTTACCCAATATTTTCCGCTTACTATATATGCTTTCTTTTTAAAAAAGTCTAAAAACGGCGCACCATCTTCGCCTAGTAAAATAGCTTCAAAATCAAAAATATAATCATCTATAAAGCCAACCTGTCCAGTTGCTCCAAAATAAGGAAACCTTTGCATTGATAAATTCAACCTCATCTCTCTTTCGCTAGAATTAATCGGTTTTCGCTTATTATCTAAAATCTCACAAATTCCCCCGAGCTTTTTAACCTGCCAATGTTTTGGGATTTTATTTCTCATCAAATAGTCTCTTTTTTATCATATATTTTAAAATCAAAACAACACTCCTTTTTACGCCACTATCGCCAAATTTAACTCATCAAGTAAATTTTCAAAGTCCTTAAACATCTTTTTTGCCTTAAAAATTCCGCCCCTATCGCCTAAAAACTCCTGTATATCGTTTGCGTTTAGGCAAGAGTTGGTAACGATAAAATCTTTAATAAGACGCAAAAACTCAAGCTGTTCGGTACTAAATTCCAAACCGCGCTTTTTTTGCCTGCCAAGCCAAAGCTCAAAACGTGCGTTTGCAACCGAACTAAATTCGACTAGCTCCGCGTCTTTGCCGATAGCAAATTTTACAAGCTGGATTAAATTTGTTAAGCACTCGGTAATACTCACCTTTTTTACTTTTACTCTCTCTTTTTGCACCACAAAAAATGCCTCCCAAATTTGCTCAGGGTATAAAAGCGAACTTTTTAGCGCGTTATCTAGCTCTTTGATTAGCGCATATGTGAGCGGTGCGCGCTTGTAGCTCGCGCTGTAGATGATGCTAAGGGCGTCTAGCTCATCCTTATGAGTATCTATAAAATCCTTGAAATTTGCTATTAGCTTGTTTGCTTTTTCTATGCTAAATTCCGCGATTAACACTTCATCTGTCGATACTAAGTCGATATATATTTTTGATTTTGCGCTAATATCAACCAAAAGTGTCCGTAAAGCGGGCGAATTAAACGGCTTTACGGCGCTATCTTTAAGAGCCGTTATCTCATCGTCACTTTTACTGCAAATTTTATCAGGATCTAGAGTGTCTAAAATTTCGTTGGCTATGTTTGATAGGGTTTTGCCGTCGATTAGGGCTTTGATACGATCTAGATCATCTTTATCCGCGTTTGCTTCTATTCGCACGATCCTACCCGCTAGGCTTGATAGAGTATCTTCGCTTATATCGCCTTTTGCAACGTTTTCTAAAAGCTTTTTAAGGCTTAAGCTCTTTTTTCTTTCAAGCGGAGCGGAAAGGCTCTTTTTGCTCTCAGTAACGCCGACCGCGTCTATGATGTAAAATTTATCTTTTGAGATTGCGTTTGGAGTGATGGTTTGCAAGTCGTTTGGATTTATGGTCCTAACGCCGCGTCCTTTCATCTGCTCATAGTAAATTGACGATTTTACATCGCGCATAAAAATTATAACTTCAAGCGCTTTTATGTCCGTGCCTGTAGCTATCATATCGACGGTTACGGCTATGCGAAATTTCGGATCTACTTTAAAGGCTTTTATTAGGCTTTCCGGATCTTGGTTGCCGATATTGTAGGTTATCTTTTTACAAAACTCATTCCCTTCGCCAAAGACTTCTCTTGCGTATCTTGTGATATTTTCTGCATGGTTGTCGTCTTTGGCGAAAATTAGAGTTTTTGGGACGAAATTTGGCTCGCGGTTGGGAAATAGCTGAGTGAAAATGGCGTTTTTATAGCACTCTAAAATGGTTATGATCTGATTTGGCGATAAAACCGAGTAGTCAAGCTCTTTTGAAGAGTATTCCATATCTTCGTCTAGGCTTTCGTATCTTTGCTCTCTTGTTCTTTTATCCATCACAGGCGTTTTTCCTGCTTCTATGATGCTTCCGTTTTCGCCTATTTTTGTTCTTATCCTAAAAATTTCGCAATCAACGTTTATCCCATCGGCGATCGATCGCTCAAGCGGATAATACGAGACTAAATTTTTATTAAAATAGCCTAGCGTCTGCTTTGATGGCGTGGCGGTTAGCCCTATCAAAAATGCATCAAAATACTCCAAAACCTGTCGCCACTCGCCATAAATGCTCCTATGACACTCATCAACTACGATAAAATCAAACGTTTCTATGGGAAGCTTTGGGTTGTAGACAATCTCTTTTAATTTTAAAGGCTTAGTTTCAAAGGCCGAAATTTCCTCATCTATTTCGCTATATTCGGCCTCACCTTGAAGCATAGAGTATAGCCTTTGGATGGTGGTTATTACTACTTTTGCGTCTTTGTCGACACTATTTGAGCTTAAATGCTGGACTATATAGACTTCACTAAATTTGCGATTTTCATCGATTAGGTGGAAATTTTCAAATTCTTTTTTGGTCTGTTTGCCAAGATTATTTCTATCTACCAAAAATAAAACTCTTTTTGCGCCTGCAAATTTGATAAGCCGGTAGATGAAATTACACGCGGTGTATGTTTTGCCTGCGCCTGTTGCCATTTGCACAAGTGATCTGGGCTTTAGCTTTTTAAGGGAATTTTCCACAGAAGTAATCGCCTCAAACTGGCAATCTCTTAAATTTGCTTTTGAAAGTGGGGGTAAATTTTTAAAACTATTTCTTAAGGTGTCGCTAGATTGCAAAACGCTATGCAAAAACTCGGGCTTATGAAACGCAAAAACTCGCCTTGAACGTGGTGTTTCATCGCGCAAATCGGTAAAATAGATCTCTTTTGCGTTGCTCTCGTAGATAAAAGGCAGGGGGAGCGCATAGTATCTCACGCTATTTGGTAGGTTATTTGCGTATAAATTTGATTGATTTTCTACGCCACTTAGGGAAATTCCGCTCTTTTTGGCCTCTATAACGCCACAAGCTTTGCCATCTATAAATATCAAATAATCAGCCTTGCTGCCATCTTTCATCGCAAATTCACGAACAGCCACTCCAAGAGCCGCAGTTCTATCAAATTCGCTCATATCTTGGATAGCAAAACCGGCACTCATAAGCAGTTCGTCAATATCTACTCTTGCAATATCTTCAGGATTCATTTGGCAACTTCTTGTTTGAAAATAAGGAAATTATATCTAAAAATAGTTTGGATTTAAAAACATACTTGATTAGAAATTTGGTTGTCGTTTAAAGTTGTGTAGTTTTTTGTAGCAATCTTAATATAGCCTGAATACGTTTTGCATTTCTTTTAATAATAGTTTTTTGAAATGATGTGATTTTGAGTAGATCCGTATATGGAAATTGTTATTAATTATTTTCTCGGGTACCATCTATACTATTATATTAAAACGATAAAAATTAAATCATTATAAGAATTGATAATTTTAAATTTAGAGTATTTTTCAGCCATAAATAGGTCACCTTTGACGTATGTTAAATAATTCTATTGGACAGATATAACTATATCACATTTATAATTTAAAAAACCGCATTTATTGTCTATTTCTATAATTGTAAATTATCAGACCAATCGTTGCAATAATCTATATGATCATACTCGCAAGGAATCAAAAGTTTCCCCCGTAAATCACACACTCCGCTCTTTCCATTCTTTTCTACTATTAACAGATCCCCCATAAAGAAACCAACATCATCTAGCTCAAACGGAACAACTATATCATTCTTGTTAAAAGCCCTTAATTTTCTGATACTCACAAGGAGTAATAACTTTGTCAAAAAATGCTGCGCCATATTTTCCATTTTTATTTATTATTTTGTATTGATACTGTAATTCTTTGAGCATTTACATTTCACACATCTTCATGAAATGATGTACGTAGTTTTACCAAAATATCAACCTGCTGAATATATTAAGAAACAATGTTTTGTTTTATGATATTTGATGCCACCCAAATGATATTGTAACTCTTGGGGCTATTTAAGACTAGGCTGCCCATTATCATTTTTACAAAATAAAACACATCAAAACACCTTAAAACGATCCAGAAAAATATATAATACAAAAATAAACTAAGGGGAAATAAAGGGGAAAAATACAAAAACTAAGAAAACTTAAAGCTCTTAAAATATCGGTAAAATCGGGGTTCTAAAGGGGTTTTTAGCCATAGATGGCTCCGGATGCTGGATTCGAACCAGCGACCAAGCGGTTAACAGCCGCCTACTCTACCGCTGAGCTAATCCGGAACGCGTAGAATGGATGGTGCGGATGAAAGGACTTGAACCTTCATGCCGTGAGGCGCCAGATCCTAAGTCTGGTGTGTCTGCCAATTTCACCACATCCGCAAAAAAAGAAAGCGCATATTAGCTAAAAAGCTCTTAATATGAGCTTAATATGGTACGCCCAAGAGGATTCGAACCTCTGACCTACGGCTTAGAAGGCCGTTGCTCTATCCTACTGAGCTATGAGCGCAAATTATCGAATCAGTGGTACGCTCGAAAGGAGTCGAACCTTCAACCTACAGATCCGAAGTCTGTTGCTCTATCCAATTGAGCTACGAGCGCATAAAGTGGGGTGAGTTGTGGGAATCGAACCCACGACCCTCAGGACCACAATCTGATGCTCTAACCTACTGAGCTAAACTCACCACAATGGTCGGAGCGAAAGGATTCGAACCTTCGACCCTCTGGTCCCAAACCAGATGCGCTACCAGCCTGCGCTACGCTCCGAAGATTTTCGTGGATTGAATGAAAAGCGTATTATATATATTTTTTCTTAAATTCCGCTTTTTACGGCTCTAAATTTAATGAAATTTAGCAAGTCTCATCTGTTTTTCTAAATTTTTCAATAAAATTTGCATCAGCGCCAGCCCCTTCGTGCGGTGCGAAATTTCAAATTTCACCGCAGCGGGCAGCTCCCCGATCGTGTGGTCAAATCCGCGCGGAATAAACATAAAATCGTATCCGAAGCCGTTGCGACCGCGCTGCTGCGTTATCGCCGTGCCGTGCATAAAGCCGTGCGTACAAAACTCGCCCAGAGCGCATTTTAGCGCGATCGCCACCGTGTAATGCGCGGATGAGGAGTCTAAATTTAAAGCTCTCAGCTCGCTTGCTAATTTATCGCGATTGCTCGCATCCGTTGCATCTGAGCCGCTAAAACGCGCCGAAAATATCCCCGGGGCCCCGCTCAGCGCGTCCACGCAGATACCGCTATCATCGCTTAGCACAAAAAATTCGCTCTGTAAATTTTTGCTCTTTAGCGCCTCATACACTGCGCGAACTTTAATAAGCGCGTTTTGTTTAAAGCTTGTGCCGCATTCGTCGATCTCAAAAGGATCCAGCACCTCGCCGAGCGCGCACACGTCGTATCCCGTGAAAAATTCTTTTATCTCTTTTACTTTATTTTTGTTGCTCGTCGCAAGTAAAATTTTCATCCGCTCTCCTTAAATTTAATGCGCCATTTTACCCAAAATCAAAGAATTCATTACGATTTTTGGCTATAATCGCCAGAAATTTTATACTTTTAAGGTTCACAACAATGCTAAAAAGCGTCCTGCCGCTTAGTTTTATAATCGCTACCAGATTTTTCGGGCTGTTTATTTTGCTGCCGGTACTCAGCCTCTACGCCCTTAGCTTGCGCGGCGCAAACGAAGATCTCATCGGCCTACTCTTTGGAATTTACGCCATTACGCAGATGATTCTGCAAACCCCGTTTGGAGTGCTAAGCGATAAGATCGGGCGTAAAAACACCCTTGCGATCGGGCTTTGCGTATTTATTATCGGCTCCTCGGTCTGTGCATTTAGCGAGGAGATCCACGCGATGATCTTTGGGCGATTTTTGCAGGGTTGCGGCGCGGTCGGTGCGGTCGCAACGGCGCTGATAAGCGATTTTACGACCGAGGAGGAGCGCGGCAAGGCTATGGCGATAATGGGCGCGATGATAGGCGTGAGCTTCGGTGCAGCGATGATTTTAAGCCCATATCTGAGCGCAAAATACGGTCTTGCGAGCCTCTTTCATCTAAGCTCGGCGCTTACGTTTTTATGTCTGCTGCTTTTATTCTTAGTCATTCCTAAAGAGCCGCAGATCCGCTCTTTCAAACAAAAAATACCGCTTCCTCTGCTACTAAAAGATAAAAATTTGATGCTGATGAATTTAACGAATTTCTTCCAAAAGGCCTTCATGACGACGGCGTTTTTGCTCATTCCTATTTTGCTCGTGCAGAAGCTAGGTCTTAGCAAAAACGACCTCATCAAGGTTTACGCGCTCGCGGCGGTTTTCGGCTTTGCCTCGATGGGCGCAAGCGGCGCGCTCGGCGAAAAAAAGGCGCTTGCGAAGCAGCTTTTGCTCCTTGGAATCTGCTTTTTCGTGCTTTCCTATCTGATCTTTGCGCTCGCGCATTCCGCGGGCATATTCATTGCGGGCGTGATGATATTTTTCGTCGGGTTTAACGTACACGAACCCATCATGCAAAGCCTCGCGTCGAAATTTGCCAAAGCGGGCCAAAAGGGCGCCGCGCTCGGGATTTTTAATTCGTTCGGATTTTTCGGTAGTTTTATCGGCGGACTTTGCGGCGGCATACTTTTCGGTAAAATCGGCGTTTTTGCCCTAGGTATTGCGGTTGCGGCGCTTGGTTGCGTTTGGTTCATTTTGCTTTTAAGCCTTACCGATCCTAAAATTTTTAAAAATTTATACTTCCAAAAGGGCGCAAACGGCGATTTTGCCGCGCTTAAAGATCAAAACGGCGTGATCGAAATTTACGAAACCGATAAAAACTTAGTCGTTAAATTCAACTCAAATTTAACAAACGAAGAGCAGATATACAAAACTTTAAAGGGTTAAAATGGAATTTGAAAAATTTGAAAGCGCGATGGAGCGCTTCGCAAGCACGGTGCAAAAATCCTCGCGCATTGAAAAAGTCGCGATCACGCAGGCGCTGGGGCGTATTTTAGCAAGCGACATCGCAGCGCCTTTCAGCACTCCACGCCGCCCGACTGCCGCGATGGACGGCTACGCGCTAAAGGGCGCGGATCTGAGCGAGGGGGCAAAATTTAAGATCGTCGGCACGACGCCTGCGGGCAAGATGCCTAACGCCGCGGCAAAGGCGGGCGAGTGCGTCAAGACCTTCACCGGCGGGCTCATGTGCGAGGGCAGCGACACGCTTCTGCCTATCGAAAACGTGCAAGTACAAGGCGGCGAAATCCTCGTCACAAAGCCTGTCGCGGCGGGCTTTGCCGTGCGCGCGGCGGGCGAGAGCTACCGCGAGGGCGAGCTTTTGCTTCGTAGCGGCACGAAGCTCGGCTTTTCGCAGATCGCGCTACTTGCAGAGCTGGGGCTATTTCACATAAGCGTATTCGTCCGCCCAAAAGTAGCGATCCTAGCCACAGGCAGCGAAATCAAGGATCTGGGCGAGAGGCTCGAAAACGACGCTCAAATTTACAGCTCCAACCACATCGCGCTTGCAAATTTAGTAACGCAACTGGGCTGTGAAGCGATGATAATGCCGATCGCGCGCGACGACGAAAAAGAGCTGGAGGGCGCGATCTTATCGGCTTTACAGAGCGCCGACATACTTCTAACCAGCGGCGGAGTGAGCGTCGGAGACTACGACTTCGTGCAAAGCACGCTACAATCAAAATTTGAGCTAATCGTGAAAGGCGCGGCGATCAAACCGGGCCGCCATGTGCGCGTAGCCAAAACGGGCGAAAAATATATCTTCGCATTCCCGGGCTTCCCGCTCTCGGCGCTCATTACGTGCATTTTGTTTTTGCGCGTATATTTGCAAAGATCTTTCGGCGTGCGCGAAAACACGGAATTTAGCGCGATCTTGGATCACGACTACGTAAAAAAGACGCCGTGGCTTGAGTTTATGCCCGCCATCTTGCAAAACAGAGAGGGGCGGCTTTTTGTTAGCCTACAAAGCAAAAAGCAAGGCTCCAGCGCGATTTTGAACAATTTAGACGACGATAGCGTCCTGCTCGTCGCGCCGCTAGAGGTCAAAGAACTCAAAAAAGGCGAGCTCGTGCGCGTAATTTCGGTACCTAAAATTTAGCGCGAGCGGTTCGGAGGCGGTTGCGGCGGACAAAATTTTAGCTTCGTGCGGAGTTAAAATTCTGCCGTCGCGAGGCGCTAAATTTAGCCGCGAAGACTCTGCTTTGTGGTCTTGGAAAGTTGAAATTTAGACCCAAATCGCGCATCGCGGCAGGCTCAGTAGAAAATTTTTTACCGCGCGCCGTATCGGAGCAAGTAGGCGCGCTGAAATCTTTGTTGCCGCGCAATTTCAGCTCCAAGCTGCTTTGCGGGTGAAATTTTAAAACTTACAAAAGATAAAACGAAAATGAAAGATAAATTTTATGCCGCTCCGGCGGGCGTTTTCGGCGAATACAAAACAGGTGCAAAATGAGCCAAACTCACCCTTTTAAGCCGATTTTCGATGAGAATTCTAAAATTTTAATCCTCGGCTCCTTTCCCTCCGTCGTTTCTCGTAAATTAGGCTTTTACTACGCAAATCCGCAAAATCGCTTCTGGCGGGTGCTGGCGCAAATTTTAAACGCGCCGCCGCCTGCGAACATGGACGAAAAGATAAAATTCCTACTCGTCCGCGGCATCGCCATCTACGACGCGGCGATCTGCTGCGAGATAAAGGGCTCGAGCGACGCCAAAATGACCGCCGTCGTGCCTGCAAATTTAGAGCCGATCTTTAGCGGAGCGCGCATCGTGCAGGTGTTCGCAAACGGCGGCAAGGCGCATGAAATCTGCGAAAAATATCTAAAAACTCAAATTTTAAACGAAACCGGCAAAGAGTCGATCAAACTACCCTCTACAAGCCCAGCGAATGCAAATTTTAGCTTTGAAAGGCTCGTGCACGAGTGGACGATCGTCGCAGATATGTTAAAGCGCGCCGAAATTTAACGCTCGGCTCCATTAAACAGCGAGAGAGGCTTACAGGCATGGCTTGCGCGCCGCCCGCGCCGAAAATCAAATCTACAGCCCAAACTCCGCGAGGATTTATCTAAAATTTAGCTTCAAATTTTAAAATTCTTCAAATTTAACCGAGCCACAAGGAAGCAAAATATGAAAACCCGCAAACCCGCGCAAAATTCGCTCAATTTGGGCTTAAATTTAATGCGAAATTTTAGCTTTCCAAGCGCATTAAAGTTCCTGCTTCTGCTTCCGCTTTTGGCGCTGGGCGCGCAAGCTCTGGAGCCAAAAATCGTAATGCAGCCCGAGCCGGTCCTAAAAAACGGCCTGTATTTCGTAGCGGACAAGCCCTATAGCGGGACGCTCAAGGTGCTACACTACAGCGTAGAAGACCTTTACGACGTAAATTTTATGGGCGTCGTCTACCCCAGAGCAAAGCCGTTACCGCCCACACTAATTCGCGAGATCGACGTAAAGGACGGCACCGCGGTGCGCGAGCGCGATTACTTTGACGGCAGAGATAAGCCTTCAAACGAATATCCGCTAAAAAACGGCCTGTACGACGGCGTCGCGAAGAGCTACTACGCGGACGGCGGCGAGCTGAGATCGCAGAGCGAATACAAAGCCGGCAAGCGCGAGGGTTTTTACAAGCTGTATTATCAGGGAAGCGGCAAGATAAAGCAGCGGGGCGCGTATAAAGCGGACAGGCGCGAGGGCGTTTTCACCGACTACTACGAAAGCGACGAAGTAAGCGCGCGCCACCCGTATAAGGGCGGGCTGCGAAACGGCAAGGACGTGGATTATTATAAAAGCGGCAAAGTGCGCGGCGTGCGAACATACAAAGCGGGTAAGCGCCAAGGCGCGGAAAAATGGTACTACGAAAGCGGCGCGCTAAAGCAGACGGGCGCATACAAGGACGACTGCAAACAGGGCGTTTGGAAGTATTTTTACGAGGACGGCAAAACGCGCGTAGTCGAAAATTTCAAAGACGGCGAGCGCGACGGCGCCGTGCGCGAATACTACGCAAGCGGCGCACTGCAGGGCGAATACGAGTTTGAGCGCGGCAGGCAAATGGGCACGAGTAAGCAATACTACGCAAGCGGTGCGCTTGCGGCGAAGGTAATGTTCAGAGATGGGCGCAAACACGGGCTTTATGAAACATATCACGAAAACGGTGCGCTCAAGGCTAGAGTTACGTTCAAGGATGGTCTGGAGACGGGCACGGCGAAGCACTACTATGCAGACGGCAAGCTCGAAGCCGAGGGCGAGTTTGAGCGCGGCAGGCTCGTGCGCGCCAAAAAATACGACGAAGCGGGCAAGCTAATCAGCGATGAATCCGATAAAAACGGGCTAGCAAGGGAGTAAAGCGGGCTAAATTTTAAAATTTTAAACGGATTTGGCTTTATGTTTTGCGCTTCGGACAGATGCGGCTTTGAATTTTGATTGAACACGACTTTGGGCGAGTGTAACTTTATACAGCGCGCGAATACGGCTTGGCGCTTTAATTAACGAAGTTTCGTGCAGCGCAGCTCGTCGCGCAATTTAAGCTGATGCGGTTAAAATTCCACGCTGTATTTTAGGGCGCAGGTATCGCTTCGACGCGGCATAGATTGTTTCGATACAGTTTGTTTTTCCCGCGTAACGAGCCAGCTTTAACGGGCGCAAATTTTTAAAATTTAAAGTGAAATTTCAAGCCGAAACGGTGTCAAAATTTTAAACGCAAAAGGACTAAATTCGATGGTCAAATCTCGCTAAATTTATCCTACGGTTCGCAAGCCGTGCTATTCGGGCGTTAAATTTCAATGTGCGTGCGGCGCAGTATTTGCAGGGCGGAATGCGAGTGCTGTAAAGGAAGGAACGCTCAAATTTAGCGCGCAGGAACGGCAAACGTGGGTCTAAGCAAGACGGGCTTCAAATTAAAAATCTTAAATTTTAATCCGTGGACGCCAAATGGGTTCAAAATCAAATTTACGTAAATTTAGAGCGCGGCAAGCCGGGAGCGCTCTCAGAGCACTACAGGCCGTATAGCGCAGTATTCGTGCGGCAAAATACAGGCATTGAAAGACGTAGCCATTTGAAATTTAGCACGCGGCGGGCATAGAGAACCGAAAATCCGCAGCGCTAAAGTTTGCGCAGCAAAAACCTAAATCTATCCGCAGCAGCCACAATCGCAGCGCGAGGAGGCAGCGAGGTGGAGCTCGCTGATGTAGAGCTTTACGGAGTCAAGTCCTTGCTTTTTCGCCTGGAAGTAGGCGTCGCTTGCAAAGCCAAAGTCCGCAAAGCGCAAGAAATTCTCCACGTAGGATTTGCGCGCATTTTGATGATCGGCATAATAGGCGTGCTCCCAAAGATCGCAGGCTA
>ERZ772917.694-NODE-694-length-22574-cov-29.659932_pt1 | contig 22574 bp, 21 predicted proteins | sample MGYA00511187_ERZ772917 | MGnify/ENA primary metagenome ERZ772917 (study PRJEB29015, sample SAMEA2737925) | human oral metagenome | biome: human oral; feature: human-associated habitat; material: dental | place: China | collected 2012 ...
CACTGTTGCGACGCGATTCGCCGAGGCGTCAACCCACACGAACCCCCGAAGAGCCCAAAATAGGTGTAGTATTAATCTTTTAGGGGGTGATCACATGGCGGAGGAAGCCAGAACGAAGAACCATCGTTTGGTTGACAAGATGGTCATTCATGTCGATACCGATGAGCTCGGCCATGAGATCTCGTATGATCGCTTCCGAGAGATCCTCGATGGGTATGAAGCCCTCCTCGGGACGCTTGAAGATAGCCGCACATACAATCCAAGCGATACGCGGACACAGCAGCAGGAAACTGCTGAGATGAAGCTGAGCCACAAGATCTATCTTTCTCCTGCAGTTGAAGGATCGTATGCGGTTGAAGCACGACTCTACGATGATTCAGACGAGACTCAGCCTTCCCTGCCATGGGAGGGCCAGGGGTTCGAACGCGTATTCAGGGTCATCAATTACGCTGCTAGTGGCGATACCGACAAGTTTGCCGAAGCGGTTCCTAGCAAGCTCGCGCGCCTTCAAGTCATTGAGGGCCTTAAAAAGGTGAGCCCACAGCCTGCGGAGAGGATAACTGTCACCTCTGGCCTCAAGCGTGAGCGAACAACCGAGCTTAGGCAGGCAACAATTATTCCGTTTGAGCAGCTACGTCCTATCGAAGAGGGATACTTTGACGCTGAAGTTATCGGTAAGGTTGCCCTTGTTGACTTTGAGCGCAAGAAGCTGCAACTACGTCCGAATGGCTCTACGAGACGCTTCCCAATTCAATACGACCCCGAAATCGAAGACCGTCTCATGGAGACTCGATATAAGCTCATGAGGGTTACATGCAAGGTTAAGTATAACGTCAATGGTGACATTGCTGAAATAGTCGATGCGGATGGCATTGAGGAACTCGAGCTAAGGCCGGTAGAAATCGAGTCGTTTATAGCCGATGGTGTAGAACATGTATTTCGGCATCCTATAACCGTAACGGTCGAGCTTGACGAGACCGGCCAAGTCTATCTGGGCCTTTTTGAGCTGCTTGATCTCTGCGTCTATGCTGAGCATCAAGACGAGTTGAGGAGAGAGATTCTTGATGACCTCGCATGGAGGTGGTCGGCTATAGCGATGGCATCCGAAGACGAACTTGCACCTGATGCCATCGCGGTTCGTAACGCCTTCCTCGACCTGGTAGTTGAGTAACATGCCATCGCTTAAGAAGGACATGGTGGTCCGTAACCTCATCAAAAAGGGTTTTGAACAGGATGAGAGAGACCACCTCTATCTTTGCTACATTCGGTCCGACGGCCTAAGAACGTCCATCAGGACAAAGGTAAGTCACGGCTCCAAGAGCGATATCACGACTGGTTTGGTTTCTGCAATGGCCAGACAATGTCATATCACCACACAGCAGTTTAAGCAACTTGCTGAATGCACGCTCGATCGCCAGCAATACGAGCAACTTCTCACGATTGGTGGACAGTTTTCGGCTCTTCGGGGGTTCGCGTGGGTTGACGCCTCGGCGAATCGCGTCGCAGCGGCGTACACAAGTGCCCCACTCTGCAACCGGCGACTCACGTAAAGACGCACTCTGGGGTCACTCTCACGGAAAGGCGCACTCTGCGTGTGGGCCTCACCAAAGGGCGCACTCTGCATGCGGGCGGTGGTTGCGTCGAGAGGCCGTTTTCGCCGGTCTGTGTACACTCCTGCGTACCCACGGCCGCTCGCGCGACCGGGCGGGGCCATGGGCCCCACGACATCGAGGGACCCATGGCCCCCGTGATGCTCAGGTGCCCGGACCTGAGGTCCATGCCACCGGGGCGGTGACGCAACCACCCACACGAGCTCACGAAGCCTCAAGTGAACCAATAGTTATTGAGAATAGCCAAGCCGGTTGTGCAAACGCGTCAAATGGTGGTATAAATCCTGCTGATAGCACCCCGCGTGCGAGCAGCAATGCAGCGAGCCAGGCGGGGTCATCTTACTTCCCACTTCCCCACGCAATAACATTTGATGAGCAGCTGCCCCAGATGGAGAGGCGTGGGCTTGTCGTTGAAGACAGGGATTTCGCAATCTCTAAGCTGCAAGACCTGAGCTACTATCGCCTCTGCGATTGACTGTCACGTCGACCCGTCAATCGACAGGACCTGAGCATCACCATGACCGAACGCCTCCGTGTGGTCGATGATGAAGACGATCTTCTCCTTTGACAGTTCTTCGACGAGCCGCTCCAGCTCGCGCACCGCATCGGCATCGAGGCCCGTCGTCGGCTCGTCGAGGACGAGGACGTCCGCACGCCGCGCCAGGGCCCTCGCAAGCGACAGCTTCTGGCGTTCACCGCCCGAGAGGGCATAGCCGTCCTCGCCGACCACGGTCGAGTCGTCGTCCGGGAGGCGAGCCACGAGGCCGGCGACGCCGGACTGCTCGAGCGCGCGGGAGTAGTCTTCCTCGCTCACCTGGCCCAGGCCGTAGGTGACGTTGTTTCGGATGGTGTCGTTGAAGACGAAGGGGCGCTGCGACACGCAGGCGCAGCGGGAGAGCCAGCTCGCCTCGTCCATGTCCTTGAGGTCGATGCCGTCCACGCGGATGGTCCCGTCGTAGCCCCCAAGCAGCCTGAGGAGGATCTTGACGAGCGTGGTCTTGCCGCTGCCGTTGTTGCCCCTCAGGATGACGAGGGACGGGTTGTTCGCACAAAAGGAGAGGCCGCCAAAGAGGCGGCGCCCGGAGCCCGGATAGGAGAAGGAGAGGCCGGACACCTCGATCCTGCCCACCTTGCCAAGGACGGCAGCTCCCTGCCCGGGAGCCGCCTCGCCGCCGAAGAAGGTCTCGTCGATGCGGCGCATGCCCTCCAGGGCGGGCTGGACCGTGAAGGCCAGCGACATGGCCCCGATGATGGGGGCGTAGACCTTCCCCACGTACTGGGCGAAGGCGATGGTCTGGCCGAGCGTGAGCGACCCCTGCACGAGCCGCCACCCGCAGAGCACGTAGACGAGCACCTGCATGGCCGTGGCGAACACCCTCATGAACTCCGTCGTCGTCCCCGAGAGGGTGCTCTGCCGGATGCCCGCCTCCTTGAGCCGCTCCCCGCGGGCAAGCATCCCCTCCCGCTCCTGCGCCCTTCCCCCGCCGAGCCGTATCTCCTCGCGCCCCCGGACCGTCTCGTTGAGCTTGCCGGACCAGTCGGCGCCCGCCTCAAGGGACGCGTTGACCGCCTTGCGAAACGCGGCGGTGGCCCAGGCGACGAAGAGGCCGAGCAGGAGGCACGGGACGCACGCCAGGGACAGGACCACGATGTCCATCGACGCGAGGATCGCGATCGCGAAGGCCGCCTGGAGAAGCGTGCCCAGCCAGCTGAAGTTGCTTGGCAAAAACAGGGACGAGACCTGGCCCGCCTCGCCGACCCGCGAGGCGACGTAGCCGCTGCCCTTGTCAGAGAGGAAGTTGACCGGGAGCGAGAGCAGCCTGTCCACCACCGCGTCTCGGTACTCTGCCGCCACCGTCTGGCCGACGAGGGCGAACTGCCTGGTGGACACCACGTTGAGCACGCTCTGCGCGACGGCGGCTGCCGCGATGCAGCCCGCCCAGAGCGTGATGCGTCCGAAGTCCGCCGCAGAGAAGCCCTCATCGATGAGTCGCTGCAGGAAGAGAGCCGGCAGCAGGGCCACGAGGGACCCGAGGACCGTGAGCAGGGCTGCGGCCAGCAGGCGTACCTTGTGCCTGAGCATGAGCGATGTGAGCAGCCTCATATCGTATCCTTCCTCGCGCTGCCTATACGGGAGCGCGGCACGTGCGGAGACGCGTCACCGGCAACCAGTCCCTCGTGCTCAGACCGGAGCTAAGGGGTGGGTCCAGCACATCCGACCCCACCTCGCCTGCACAGAGGAGCAAGCCCCTGGCCTGCATATGCGGTCCCGCACTCGTTAGGCCCGCTCGTCGGGGCAGATGGCGAAGACGTGGGCGGGAAGGCCTGTCGCCCCCTCGATGCGCGGGAAGCTCACGAAGGCGATGGCGCCCGACTCGGGCACCTGGTCAAGGTTCGTCAGGGCCTCGACCTGCACGTGGCCGTGCGAAAGCACGTAGCGCTCGGCTGCGAGGTCGCCTGCGAGCGCGGCCTCCACGGACGCGTCCGTGTCAAAGGTTTCGTGGCCGTTGGCGGCGATGCCCCTCTCCTCATAGAGGTGCCGAAGGACGGGGATGGTCCAGCCGGGGCAATGCTCGGCTCCCTCGTCATCGAAGTTGTTCATGGCGTCGTTGTCCGGCCAGCGGGTGTGCCAGTCCGTGCGCAGGGCGACCAGTGAGCCCTCGGGAATACGCCCGTGTCGCGTCTCCCAGTCGGAGACGTCATCGAGCGACACCGCGTAGTCGACGTTGTGGGCGACCTTGTCGCTCACGTCGATGACCACCAGCGGAAAGGCGAGCGCCTGGTCGAGAAACGCCTCCGAATTGGGCTTGCCTTTGACGAAGTGGCCGGGGAAGTCAATGTGGGTGCCAAACTGCCCCGGGAACGTGAAGGACTGGATCTGGCAGTCGAGGATGGGGTTGCCCCAGTCAAAGATCACGGTGCCGAGCTTAACGGCGCCCTCGGGCATGCCTCCCCAGTAGGGACTCTCGTTGTTGAGCCTGTGGGAGAGCTCGACCCACCTGTGTCCCTTGAGCGTGTCAAGAAGGCCCCAGAGGCCCGTCGTGCTGCTGTCTGTCATGGTGATTCCTCCTGCGGCCCTGTGATGCCGCGCATCCGTCTGTTGGGGACACCATCCTAGCACGGGCGGGTGGCCTCCTTGGCGTGACTGGACGTGCCCACCAAGACGTCGAGGGCAACGTCTGCCTGGCGTCTGCAACACGCGTGCGACTTGGAGCGATCTTGTCGGTAAGATCATACCAATAAGGTGGTTCTCTCCCACATAATAGCGAGCAACATCGTGTGTCTGTCACCACTCATAGGGATGATATATGTGGTAGAGTGAGTTTATACAAGGAGTTCTGCGTTGGCGCCAGCGATGACCACGATCAGGTGCGAAGGGTTGTGCGCAATGGAACGAAAGCTCATGGACCGACTTCTGGTATGGAAGGACGATGCCCATCGCAGGCCGCTAGTCTTGAGGGGAGCACGACAGACAGGCAAGACATGGCTTTTGGAGGAGTTTGGGAGACGAGCGTTCAGATCCACGGTGCGAATTGACTTCATGCGGGAGCCGGCTCTCCAAGGGCTATTTGCCAAGGACCTCGATCCTGCGCGCATCGTCTCCGAGATCGAGATCGTTCGCAATACGAGCATCGACCCTGCGACCACATTGCTTTTCTTCGATGAGGTCCAGGAGGCTGCGCGCGGCCTTACCGCCTTCAAGTACTTCTGTGAGGACGCGCCCGAGTACCACGTCGTGGCCGCCGGTTCGTACATGGGCATAGCCATGCGCAAAGGCGACACATCCTTCCCCACGGGGAAGGTCACGCTGTTGACGCTGCACCCCATGAACTTCATCGAGTTCCTCCGAGGGATTGGTGACACGCAGTTGGCCGACTATGTTATCTTCGCCGATGGAGCCACGTTTGCAAGCATGGGCAAGGTCTTGCAGAGTCGCCTGGTGGATCGTTTGCGCACGTACCTGGTGGTTGGGGGGATGCCCGCTGCTGTCTCACGGTACGCCGAGACGGCGAGCGTCCGGGGCGTGCGCGACGTTCAGACAGACATCACTGAGGCATACGTTGCTGATTTTGCCAAGCACGCTCCCGCTCGCATCCTCGAGCGTATGCGACTGGTGTGGGCCTCCCTTCCCGCACAGCTTGCCAAGGAGAACAAGCGCTTTGTGTTCGGCGCGTTACGCAGGGGGGCGCGTGCGCGTGACTTCGAGGAGAGCATACAGTGGCTCGAAGATTTTGGTGCCGTGATCAGGGTGCCCCGTGCGTCGGCGCTCAGGATACCTCTGGCCGGCTATGAGGACAGGGCGGCGTTTAAGCTCATTGGCGTGGACGTCGGCCTGCTCGGCGCGCAGTCCGGTCTGCCGGAGGCAGCGGTACTCGACGAGGGCAGGGCCTTTACTGAGTTCAAGGGATCGCTGACAGAGGCGTTCGTCGTTCAGGAGCTGGTGTGCGCAGGACTCAAGCCCTACTACTGGTCATCTCCCGACAGCCGAGCAGAGATAGACGTCGTGACGCAGATTGGAGCTCGACCGACGCCCATCGAGGTCAAGGCAGCCGAGAACCTCAGGTCAAAGAGCTTGGGTGTCGTCGCCAAGCGCTTCGGCCTAGATAGGGTGGTGAGGACGTCCCTTTCGGGCTATCGCGATGAGGGGTGGATGGTCAATGTGCCCCTGTGGGCGGTCGGGCAGTTGGGAAGGCTGCTCTAGGGAGCGCTGATTGCGTCGGATGAACATACAGGGATGCGCACTCAGGTCTGACTGGCAGCGCGAACCTCCGGCGGCCTCCAATCGGCGGACGATACGGACGGGCGTCCCATCCTTCACGACCGTACTGTCCAGGGCCTCAACGACAAGTGGACGCGTTTAGAGATTGCCCCCGGAGTTAGGGTTTACCTTCCAGTGACCTCGCGTGCCGCCGACGCGCTCGATGACCTTGGCCTCGCGCAGGGACCGCTGAGCGCGCTCCACCTGCCTGTCGCTTCGCTGGATCTTGGCGGCTATGTCCTTGGCCGAGGCCTTGGGGTTTGCTCGGATCTCGGCGAGCACGACGGCCTCGGTGTCGGAAGGACGTCGCGCAGGACCTCCGACGTCCCCGACACCACCTCCGACATTACCGACATGACTTCCGACGTCTCCGACGTCATCCCCGCCGTTTCCGACGTCGCCCCTGAGCTTCACGTGAACGGTGAGTCTCACGCGGTCGGGCTCGCCAAGCTCCTCGAGGAGGGGGCCGGCGACGCTTGCGTAGCGCGCGGCGTACCTGAGAACGTCAAAGCCGCTGCCCGCCTTCTCTCCGAGCCCAATGAGGTTGAACATCTTGAACAGCGTGGGATTGCGTGGGTCCGAGACGCCGCCGCCTTCGATGACGTCTGCGGCAAGTCTCAGGCCCCCAGGGTTTGAGAACGTGACGTTCCCAGGGCGCCGTATGACCACCACGCCCGTGCGACCATAGTAGTCGGCATGGACAAGGGCGTTGACCAGGCCTTCGCGCAGGGCCTTGTGTTGCGGCGTGTCGCTCACGCGATGCATCGCAGCGTCCAGCTCGAAGGGCACCGGGAGCTCCCGCGCAAGCATGGGCGAGGCTCTGCGGTAGAAGTCGTAGACGTTTCCGCTCCACTCCCCGTCATCAGAGCTTATGCGGTCGTCCCAGCGCCGCCTTGACTCCTGCCTTCGGCAGTCGAGGAAGTAGTTGGGGTACTCATCCGTGATGCGCCACGCCTCACCAAACATGAGCAGGCCCGCTCTCGTGGGATGCACCATCCCGTCCTCAGCAGACCTCCCCACGGCCCCCAGGCGCAGCAGGAACTCCTCGTTTCCCAGGTGCGTCCAGGGATGGTCCGGGCGGTAGCCAGCGAACACGTTGCGATACGCGCCGATCGTCTCCGCGCTCAGCGCGTCGAGGTCAATGGTGGGCAGTACCAGCTTGTCCGTTGCCCCCTCAGCGCTATCACGTGCCATCGCTCGCAACTCCTCGGCCGTGCAGTGGTAGTCGCCGTCCCCGTTGCGCCTAAAGCTGCCGCGCTTGGGGTTGTCATTGATGTAGACGGGTCGTAGCGTGCGATCGGCACGTGGCACGTAAACGAGCAGCAGAGACTTCCCATCGATGGACTCTTGCGTGATGTCGGAGTCAAGCAGGAGGTTCGTGCTCACTTTCTGCTCGTTGTTGAGACCGTTCCAGAGGTCGCGCTTGAGCGCCTCAAGGTTCGCGATGCCGATGGCCCTCATGGTGCCATCGCTCTTCTCGGCGGCACCAAGGACAATGAGACCTCCTTGGGTATTGGCGAAGGAGGAGTAGGTCTCCCAAAAGCTCCTGGGGAGGCCGCCCTGCGCCTCCTTGAACTCGAGTCTGTTGTCCTCGCGGTATCGCCAAAGCTCCTCTTGCCCAAACATGGCATCTCCTGCCGTAGCCGTGCGTCCCATGTCTTGTCAACGTCCACCCAAGTCTACACCTTGTGTCCTAAGATGCAGCTGGACGCCTCTTCTTGTGTGGCAACTCGAGTCATCGTCACCGCTGTCCGAGCTACCACTCGCCTTTGAGGGTGTCCTTCCGCCTATGACCGCGTGTGGATGGGGGAACACCCGCAGTCTCATCGGGTATCATCTCGGCAGTTTCTTGAAGATCGTGATCATCCGCGACGCTGCCAACGTGCGGGGCGTCAAAAGCCCCTCGGCGTGCCTCGCTGCGCTCAATACGTCTGGCACAACAGACGATCGGGAGCGATTTCGAAGACGGTGCGAGGCACGCCTGCCCCGTCCCGGGATGCGTCTGCCAAGGTCAGGAGGAGGACCATGTCCGAGAACCACAACATTGAGTACAAGAGCTCCTGGCGCGATGACTGGCTCAAGTGGATCTGCGGGTTCGCAAATGCGCAGGGCGGCGTCATCTACATCGGTGTCGACGATGATGGCAACGTGCTCGGGCTCGACAACCCGCACCGGCTGCTCGAGGACATCCCCAACAAAATCGTCAGCGTCTTGGGTATAGCACCGGCCGTCCGCATGGCGGGCAGTTCGCACGGCACGTTCATCGAGATCGACGTCGATCCCCAAGCGTTTCCCATAAGCTGCAAGGGTTTGTACTACATGCGTGTGGGCGCGACCAACCAACTGCTCAAGGGGGCCGCGCTTGACACCTTTCTGCTAAGAAGGCAGGGGCAAAGCTGGGACAGTGCTCCGGCGCCCGGCCTTTCGCTCGATGACCTTGACAAGGGTGCGATGGGACGCTTCGTGGACGGTGCGCGCAGGAGGGGGCGCATACCTGACGAGGCCACCTTCGAGGGGCCGGGCGAGCTCATCGCGCACCTGAAGCTCATGAGGGACGGTTACCTGACCAATGCGGCCGCCCTGCTCTTCGCGCGGGACCCGGAGGCCTTCGTCCCGGGAAGTTCCGTGAAGGTCGGCTTCTTTGAGGGGCCAGAGATCCTCTACCAAGACGTCGTGGGCGGTCCTGTCATAGAGCAGGTGGACAAGACGATCGACCTGCTCTATGCTAAGTACTTGCGGGCCAAGATCTCCTATGACGGGATTTATCGCGTGGAGCGGTTCGCGTTTCCTCGTCCAGCTGTGCGTGAGGCCGTGGTGAACGCCGTGGCACACAAGCATTACGCCTCGGGCGCTCCGGTCCAGATTCGCGTATACGATGATCGGCTCATCGTCGGTAATGCATGCGTCCTCCCACAGGGTTGGACCATCGAGAGCCTCCTTGGCCTCCATGCGTCAGAGCCGCATAACCCGAAGGTCGCGAACGCGTTCTTTCTCGCTGGTCTCGTGGAGGGCTGGGGGCGCGGGATTCAGAAGATATTCACCGAGTGTAAGCTCGACGGCATCGAGCCGCCCGAGTACGGTCTTGCTGGGGGCAGCCTGCTCGTCACGTTTAGCGCTCCTGCCAGCCGTGTCGTGCGGACGGGTAGGGATCCGGCCGCGCTTGGCGCGACTTCGGACGATGGGCCGTGTGACAGGCTGAGCTGGGGCAGTGAGTCGGACAATAGATCGGACAACGGCAGCGCGTCGGACAATAATTCGGACAATAGATCGGACAAGGTGCATGAGGACCTCGACAAGAGGCTGGAGAGGCTGATCCGCGCCGATTCGGGCATCACGCAGTTATCCATGGCAAGGCAGCTGGGCGTTGCCCGCAGTACCGTCGCGCTTGCCCTGAGGCGGCTGCAGGATGACGGTCGCCTCAGGCGCATCGGTTCGAGGAGGTCGGGCGAGTGGCTCATCGACGAGGGTGGGAGCGGGAGGGGCTAGCCCATGGCCGACGCGGGTACGACAGCGAAAGCCGGGCAGGTCACGGTTGTCCCTTGTCGCGCACGTGGTGCTTGGAAGACGTCACAGCCAGTGGCGGCCGCATCCCCCTCGGGTTGCAGGGGAGACACGGCTCGCACGGGACGGATATGGTGGGGACACGCGGACGCCTTCTTGACAGGCTGGAGCTGATGACGTAATCTAAAGGCCATCAGCGCCCACCCAAGGCTACACGTTGTGTCCTGAAATGCGGTGGGCCACTCGATCGCGTGCAATTGACGGTTTGTCTCCACTGCCCTGAGGAGCCGTATATGACTCTTGGTGGCACGTATTTGTAAGGATGAGATTCGGTCTCTCTATGCTGCTTAGCCGACCTTATCCTCGCTGTCGTATACGGACAGCCTGTCCGCGCAGAGACGCTGGAAAAGCTCGTCGCACAGCGAAGAATCGGTCAGCAGGGACTCCTTCACCGCATCCTCGCAGAGGCGCGTGATGTCGGCCTGGCAGAGTTGCGAGAGCTCGGCGGCCGTCCCATCGGTGGGGGAGAACGCTGGGTCATAGGCGCCCACGCATGAGGATCCGTGGGCTCTTGAGAAGTGGAGGCAAAAGGACTGCAGGGCAAATATCAGCGCAGACTGGTATCGCCCTGGGGGCGGAGGTGCTTCTCCAGCTGAGCTGTGAGCGTCAGCCGTCTGTCTCTTGCACGCCCATGCATCGGCAACGCAAGCTCGTCAAAACCAAAAGTGCGCCCAGGGAGCAGAACACGCCCACGACTGAAACGAGGCCAGCCACGAGCGAGCAGTACAGGTAGGAAAGGGGCGCGGCCGCAAAGACTGCGATGCTGAGCAGGGACATGGAGACGCCCAGCTGGCCTCCCTCAGCCTGGGTGACGAAGTGCGTCAAGAGCATCGTCGAGGATACGCCGCTCCCAAGCCCAGCGACACCTGCAAGGAGGGCGCAGAGAAGAGGAGATTTGCATGCGCCCGATGCGGCAAATGCCAGGCCGACGATGGACATCGAAGGCCCCACCAGCTCCGCCCCCCGTCTCGTGCCAAAGAGCGCCACGAGAAAGGAGGCCATGGCCGCGCCCGCTCCAAAGTACGAAAGGATGGCCCCCATCCGCTCGCTTCCCCAGCCCTGCTCCGAGGAGAGCATCGCGTAGCCCACTCCCGTCAGGCCCGACGCCGCGAATTCGGCGACAGTCACCAGGATCAAGGTCGACCTTAGCGACGGGCGGGTCAGCACCTTTCTCAATCCAGTGGTCACACCAGCGAAGATGGACGCCACGGTCACGTCAGTGCTTGCCGGAGCAGGTCGCCCTTCCTTGACGAGGGCAAGCATGGCCGCAGAGATCGCAGATGCTGCCGCCATGATAAGGAATGCGCCAGGGGGCCGGAGCGCACCTATGCAAATCCCCCCAAACGCGGAACCTACGGACAGGGCCACCTTCTCGACGCCGGAGAACAGGGGCTGAAGCCTCTCCTCGCTACCCGGCTGGCCGACGGTCGCGACCATGCTCTGAGAGCTTGGAAGATAGAACGCTTCGGTCACGCCGAACATGGTGGCCGCAACAACGAGAAGCCCAAGAGACATGCCCTGAAGGAACGTTCCCGCAACAGCAAGGGAGAGTAATGCGGTTCGCACGGATGCTGCGCGCACGGCGACATGCTTGCTGCCTCTTCTGTCGGCTACCACACCTCCCGGAAGTAGCAGCAGGGTTCTTGGAAGGGCCCCGAGGAACGCGACGAGCCCGGCGGTTGACTCCAGGCCAGAAACCTCAATGCAATACCATGCAAGCGCAGTATAGAAAAGTTGGTCTCCTGCCGCCCCGATGCCATGGCCACACAGATACAGGAGCTCGTTTGGCGATAGGGGCGAATCTCGACGTTTGCCCTGGGGAGAATGGCTTTTCAAACGCTGTCGACCCCTTCCAACTCGAAAACCAACAAGAAGTATTGTACAAATTATTTTGCCATTTGCCAGACTCTGAGTCAAGCGCCTCCCTCATTGGCATAATCGTCTTAGCAACTGAGTGACTTGGAGGCGTGAATGGGGCGGAAAATTCTGAAGGTTTCGGACATTGCGACGCTCAAGGCCCTGTCCAACCCCGTCCGCATGAGGATCCTTGGGCTCTTGAGGAACGGGGGCAAGAGGACTGTAGGGCAGATATCAGCGCAGACTGGTATCGCCCCGGGCAGCGCCAGCTACCACCTCCAAAAGCTTGAGGAAGCGGGGTTGGTAAGGCGCGCGGACCGTGGCAAGGGCGACCACAGGCAGAGCTGGTGGGAGACGTCGCCAGCCGTGATAGAGCCTGATTTGGACGAGGGAGAAACGTCCGGCCTAGAGACCGAGGTTGCCATCAGAAGGGCGTCGGCGCAATCGTATGCTGACGCGTACGGACGTTACCTTGGTAACTATGAGACGATTCCCAAAGAGTGGCATGATAGCGAGATCGGATTCGACTCGATCCTCAGGCTCACCCCGTCAGAGCTCGACGTCCTACGGACGGAGCTCGATGACGTCCTCAGCTCATGGCAGGAGAGGTTCCGCAATCGCTCTGAAGGAGACGGGAGCGAGCAGGTTCTTGTGATAGTCAGCGGCTTTGTCTGGAACCCGTAGGCAGCGTACGCCGGCACCTGGCTCAAAGATTTCCTGCGGGCCCCCTGTTCCTATACAGTTTGTTCGAGCCGCTCGACTCATCCTCCAGGTGACGTGAGGAGGGGTGGTACCGGGGCTTCCCCTCAATTGCATACGAATACATGCGTGGCGACTGGGGTGATATCAGAAGAGGTCCGAGTTTGCCTTAAGGAACTCCATGAGGTTCAGGTGGCGCACTCCGTCGCGTCGGCCCCTTAGTGGGTCAAGTGTGAACAAGAAGCGTGGCCATCCATCGCGAATCCTCCCGAATGGCGCGTACTCGCGTCGCTCCGCCTCAGGGCTGGCGGTCGTCATCGATACCTGCACGTAGGCGTAGCTGTCGCCCCACCTTGCGAAGAAGTCGCATTCCAGCTTTCCAATACGCCCGATGCTTACCGAATGGCCTTTGGAGAGCTTGCGACATTGCCGCGCAGACGAGAAACCCGCCTTGGAAAGGTCTGTGAGATTTATCTGACCTCGCCCGAGCGATGTGGTCCCGCCAGCTCGAGTGCGCGCGGGTCGCGACAGAGCGTGCTGCGAGAGACCCCTAGGGCGCCAGCCAGGGCATCGTAGGTGGTAGGGGTCCTCATCGGTAGTTCCAGCAGGGCACGCTGCAACTCACCGTTCTTATGGGAGGCTTCGTGATTTCTACCCACACGAGCTTACGAAGCCTCCCAAAACTCACTCGATTGCAGGGCCTACTGCGGAGAAAGGGGCATGGTCTATGACTCCCATCGCAGTTCCCTTAGAGTTACCCGTAATTCCCGACCCTAATTCTTACCACAGACGAACGGAACCTCCACCGGGCACTTGGCGCCGATCGCCCGATAGAGCTCGTTCGCGGCCGACGTGGGCTCGCAGGTGATCACCTTGTCGTCGCATGCCTTGCACTTCTGGTTGCGCGCGGCCGCCAGCGCCTGCGGCATCGACGATGCCCCCGCGGGGATCCTCGACTGCAGGCGGCACAGCAGCGCCGTCGCGCAGAACGTGAGCAGCAGGTGGCCCCTCAGCGCCTCCTCGGAGTGGACGCGCACCGGCAGCAGCGAGGCGTAGTTCTTGCCCACGTCGAAGACCTGCTCGATTCGCTGGCGGGCGCAGTAGGCGCCGAGCACGTCGGGGGCGGCTATGTCAGCGGTCGAGGCCAGCACGAACGCGCCCATCCGCTCCATCCTCCCGTGGACCTCCCCCGCCGAGAGCCCCCTCCTCCCCGCCCGGGCGAAGAGCCTGTGCTGCTCCTGGCCGCGAGCCTGCATGTCGACGCACAGGTAGAGCCACCCGCGCACGCCCGGGACGAACTCGGCCTCGGACCTGTCGACGTAGACGTAGCGGCCGCCGTGGGCGACGAGCTTGTCCGCCTCGCGCACCGTCGTGAGGCGCTCCGCCACGACGTCCCTGTACGCGCGCACGTTGGGCCTCAGCCTGGTCAGGAACTTGATCCCGGCCTCGTCCATCGCGCGCACGTTGCCGGCCGACCAGTACCCGGCGTCGAGCACGGCCCACGAGGCGGGCAGCCCGACAGCCCCCAGCTCGGCGAAGGTGCGCTCTAGCGTGGTGACGTCGACGACGTTGCCGGCGGCCACCCGCAGGTACACCGGCAGCGCCGTCGACTGCTCCAGCACGTAGGTGAGGCGGCACTCCTCGCTGACCTCGCCGTTGTGGTTGGATATCGCCGTGAGCGGCATGCGCGAGGAGTTGGGCAGCCCCGTCGAGTCCACCGACACCCTGGCCGTGCCGTCCGCCATGTCGGCGACCCACGCGAGGTACGCGTCGAAGAACCTCCTCTGCGCCGCCTCGTCGCCGACGCGCCCCGGCGGCTCGCCCGCGCGCTGGGACGCGAGCCTGGCCGAGGGGTGGGCGACGCGCGCCCAGCTGCCCTCCCACCAGCACCCGGCCAGGCAGTTGGGCTGCGAGGGCGCGAGCGCGTAGTGCAGGCACAGGCACCTGAGCTCGTCGGAGTCGGACGGCGACGCCGCGTCCAGCGCCCCCCACAGGCCCTCCGAGGTCGCCAGCGAGTCCAGCGCCCATGCGTCGCCGAAGTCGAGCACGAGCCTCTCCGGCGGTGCCGGCCAGTCGCCCGCGGGTGCCGGGCCGAACTCGCCGGTCTTGGGGTCGAAGGTGAACGTGCCGCGCTCCCGGCTCCGGAAGACGTGCCTCTCGCGGTCGACCACGCGCCCCAGGTTGCTCGTCTCCTTGACCACCACCCCTCCGACGCGACGCGAGGTGACCATCCTGGCGTAGGTCTTGTCGCCCTTCCTCGAGTAGCTCACGAACATGCCGTGCCTCCAATGTGGTAAGGATATTCTTACCACATTGTACCAGACAAGTATCCTCAGATCAACCAGATAGGATGCTCTACCTGCCACTTCCCTAATTTTTGGTGTGAGTTTCGGCGTGGTTAGAAATCTAGCCGGGAATTACGGGTTACTCCTTATCTTTATCTACAGTGCTTTTTTTGATACCAGCAATAGTTCCTTCTACAGCATCTTTAGTATCTTTAGCGAATTCTTTAACTTTTGCAGCTGCTTTTTCGGCAGCCCCTTCTTTCTCTACTTTTTTGTCACCGGTTAATTTACCTACACCTTCTTCTACTGCACCTTTAGCTTGGGCGATTTTGTCTTCCATTGACATAATTATAACCCCTTTCATTTAAAACTATTTTTTCTGCTGGACCACCATCGGCATGTCCAGCCTCTCCTCCCAGTAGGACCAGAGTGGCTGCGGCTTCCTCGCGGGGCGAGCCGCGTGTGGTTGTAGCCCCCCGTTGCCGCTTGGCTCGACAGAATGTCCGCCCTGTTGGCGTCCGATCTCCTTGTTTGCTCGTCCCACAGGAACCAGCAGGAAACCGTTTGAGACCCTAGGCTTGCCACTCGAGGTGAGGTTCCCCATCCCTGCCCCGGTCCATACCTAATGATAAGGGAAGCTGTGTCTAAGAGAGCTGCGTGTAGTTGGCGGCAACGGCATCCCAGTCAAGAACCGAGAAGAACGCGTCAACATAGTCGCCGCGCAGGTTCTTGTACTTCAGGTAGTAGGCGTGCTCCCAAACGTCAATGCCCAGGATCGGGGTGACACCAAGGCCCTCGCTAAGGGGGTTGTCCTGGTTGGGGCTTGACGCGACACTCAGGGTTCCGTCATTGGCGGCGTTAAGCCACGCCCAGCCAGAGCCAAAGCGTCCGACGGCGGCGTTCTTGAGCTGCGCCTTGAGCTCGTCGACGTTGCCGAAGGTCTGCTCGATCCTCTCCCTTAACACACCCGTAGGCTCAGCGGCGGGAGTGGGGGACATGATGGAAAAGTACAGGTTGTGGTTATAGAATCCGCCGCCGTTATTGCGGAGGGCGCTACGCAGGGGCTCGTCGATGCTGTCCAGGGAGGAAAGGACTTGCTCGATGGGCTGTCCAGCGACACCGGCCTTCTCGGCAGCGGCGTTGAGGGCGTTGGTATAGGTGGCGTGGTGTTTGGAGTAGTGGGTCTCCATCGTCAACGCGTCGACGTAGGGCTCAAGGGCGTCATAGGCGTAGGGAAGCTTGATCTGCTCGAACATGGTGAGCTCCTCACTGGTGGGTTTCTGCCCGCATGGCCCCTTCTATGAGGAGCTTGCGGAACTTTGCTTGGGGACTCTGTTACCTTAAAGGCTCTGCTATGCCTACTTAAGCATGGACCTCATGAACCAGATCTCCTTGTTGTAGGCAGCAACCTGGTCTTCCATGGTGTTGGCAACAGCAAAGTCCTCGTCCTCGCAGGCGTCACGAATCTCAAGGGCCTGCTTCTTGAGCGCGGCCATGTCGTCGAGAGCGGTTTGGATGGCATCCTTGACGGCCCAGGCCTTGGCGGGAACGTCATCGATGGTTGCAAGCTCCAGGAACTCCTTGTAGCTCGCGGCGGGGGTCTCGCCGTTCTGGGCGAGCAGCTCGGCAACCTCGTCCATGTTGTCGGTGTAGGCGTCGTAGAGCGCCTCGAGGTACTCGTGGACTGCCTTGAACTGCAGACCAAAGACGTTCCAGTGGAGGTTGTGGGTCTTGATGTACACCACGCCAAGATTGGCGACGTAGGAATTGACTTGCTGAACGAGTTCCTTCTTCATTGCTCTATCTCCTTTGTCCTTTTGAACCGATGGTCCATCGAAGTGACCCCGGCTATGCCTTACGTTGTCCTTCCTATACCCCATCCCCGAAATTGCTACTCACATGCTGGCAAAAATCTCCAGGGAATTCTGCGGCCTCAGGATAGACCATGGGAGAGGGGCCAGGGGACCTAAGCCTCTGGCCTGTACGCTCATGGTTGGGACGACTGGGTTCGAGTCGGCGGCCCCTCGGTCCCGAACAATGTAAATGCGCAGATACCTGAGGCTTCGTGAGCTCGTGTGGGTAGGTGGTTGCGTCACCGCCCCGGTGGCGTGGCCCTCACCGCCGGGCGGTGACGCAGGAGTGTACACAGATCGGTGGAAATGGCCTCTCGACGCCGTTTTGGGGCATTTGTGTACACTGTTGCGACGCGAGGATCGTTCGAGCGGCCGTGGCGACGCAGGAGTGTACACAGATTGGCATAAATGGACTCTCGACGCCGTTTCGGGGCACTTGTGTACACTGTTGCGACGTTGCGGACAACCGTGGGTATGCAAGAGTGTACACAGATTGGCCAAGATGGCCTCTCGACGCCGTTTTGGGGCATTTGTGTACACTGTTGCGACGCGATTCGCCGAGGCGTCAACCCACACGAACCCCCGAAGAGCCAAAGATGTTCCCGGATTGGAGAAGTCGACGCGGTCGGCGAGCGGCCCTTTACGCGCGCGACAGGCAGCTTTTGAGCTCGTCCACCAGCAGCCGGATGTCGTCCATGGCGGCCTCCGGCTTGGTGTGCAGGTCTGAGTAGAGCTGCTGGATGTTGCGCTTGAAGTCACGAGGCAGGACCTTGGCCTCCTTGAGCGCGGTGGCGAGCATGCGCTTCTCGCCGGGGTGGGTCAGCCCGTTCATCGCGAAGACGATGTCGAAGTACGACTCCATGAAGGCTGCGGTCCGGTGCCCCACGCTTACCTGGTCATCCCTCTTGATCGCCTTCTGTATCTGCCGGTCATAGGACGGGAGGTTTCCCGTCAGCAGGCGCAGGTTTCGGTCGATGATATTCTGTCTCAGCTCGTGCGGGTAGGGCACGGTATACCTCTTTTGCAGCTGACGCAGGCGGCCGTCTTGGTCGTACAGGACCCTGCAGCGGATGAGGTTGTGCCAGTTGCAGGTCGTGTACCCATTGGACGGGTGGTGCAGGTCAACGACGGCGCGAATGCCCTCGGCAAAGGCGTCCAGGTTCCGGTAAACGATATCGATGTCGATACCGTCCCTCATGGTGCAGTCATCCTCTGGCTCCCAGAAGCGGTTGTCGATCTCCATGTATTGGCAGTGCTGTGTCAGCAGCTGACGCCTTGCCGATACCTGTGGCATTGGGTTGCAGTAGACGTATAGGTCATAGTCGGAACGCTCGTCGTGACTGTCGCTTGCTCTGGAACCGCCCAAGGCAAGCGCCTCCACCTCGTCCAGATTGGCAAGGTCCCTCCACAGCTCCTCGAATTGCATGTGTGGCAACGCTCCTCCCTGAAACCGTGGGGAAAACCGTGTGGTCGCCCCAGACCTGGATGCGGGACTAGGATACCATGGGCCGCAGCGAGAAGATACTGGACAAAACGGCGCAGATGGGAGAGGCGCATGGACAGAGTCCTGATCATAGACGACGACAGGGAGCTCTGCGCCCTGGTGCAAAGGACACTGGTCGCGGCGGGGGTGGACGCTGACTGCTGTCATTCGGGCCAATCCGGCCTTTTGCACATGGAGGGCAGAGACTATCAGCTCGTGATCCTCGACGTTATGATGCCGGGCTTTGACGGGTTCGACACCCTGGAGAAGATCCGCGCAAGAAGCTGCGTCCCTGTGCTGATGCTGACGGCAAAGGGAGACGGCGCCTCCAAGGTGAGGGGACTGCGTGCCGGAGCTGATGACTACCTGCCCAAGCCCTTCGACCTAGAGGAGCTTTCGGCCCGCGTCCTCGCCCTGATCCGTCGCTACACCTGCCTCAATCGTGGACTGGGGGGCGGCGAGTCGCCGATTCGCTTCTCGGGCCTCTCCATCGACCCCGACGCGCGTGTCGTCCAGACGGCGGGCGGCCCCATCGAGCTTCCCCCGAAGGAATTCGACCTGCTGCTGCTTCTTGCAAGAAACCAGGGAAGGGTCCTGACCAAGCAGCGGATATACGAGGAGGTCTGGGGTGAGCCATACGCCTACGACGACAGCACCATCATGGCCATCGTCAGCCGCCTGAGGAAGAAGATCGAGCCTGACCAGAGTCACCCCTCCTACATCCAGACCGTGAGAGGCGTCGGCTACCGCTTTAGCAGGGAGGCATGACCACAGATGGGGGTCATCGAAGGCTGTGTCGTCGTCCTGTCCGTGGCGTGCGCCGCCGGCGCCATCGCCTTGACCCTTCGCGTCAAGAGCCAGCTGGCTGCCGCCGTGCGCATTCTGGAAGACATGAGGGGTACAGGCGGCAACCGTCGCATCCTCGCGGCGCCCGGACAGCTGACGGCCCCGCTTATGTACGAGGTAAACGAGGTCATCGAGGGGTACGAGGCACAACTCGTGGAGCTTCGCAAGTCTAAGGAGGCGAGCCACCGTCTTATGACCAGCCTGTCCCACGACGTGAGGACGCCCTTGACGACCCTGATCGGCTATCTGGACGCAGTCCATGCGGGCATCGTCTCCAACGGAGAGGCGCAAACGTACGTGGAGACGGCCCGGCAAAAGGCGCACGATCTCAAGGACCGCATCGACGCCCTCTTTGACTGGTCCAGGCTCAGCTCGGGAGAGCTGACGCTGCAGATGGGGCCGGTCGATGTGGTGGGACTCACCTTAGAGACCGTCGCCGACTGGGTGCCCCTCTGGGAGGAGCAAGACATAGCCTACGAGCTGGACATGCCCAACCATGCGATCGTCGCGACTCTTGACCGGGAGGGCTACGTGCGCATCCTCAACAACCTCATCCAGAACGCCGTGTCCCATGGCCGGGCCGACAAGATCAGGATCTCGGTGTCGGAACAGGACCAGTTTCTGCGGCTCTCTGTCGCGGATGACGGCGTGGGCATAGCCGAGAGGGACCTCGAGCACGTCTTCGATCGGCTCTACCGCTGCGACGAGGGACGCGGCGGGAGGGGTAGTGGCCTTGGCCTGGCCATCGTCAGGCAGCTTGCGACGATGATGGGTGGGGTCGCCTCCGTCACAAGCGCTCTTGGGAAGGGCGCCACCTTCACCCTGTCCTTTCTGTGCGCGCACCAAAGCGGAGACGGAGATCAGCTCGGTGTGGGGAGTCCGAAAATGCAAGCTTAATGCAAGGGTGGGGCAAGGTGGCGGGCGGACAATGTCAGGAAAGGAGGATGCCAACATGTCGGATTGCATCATAGAGACAAAAGACCTTACAAAGCGCTACGGGACGCAGGCGAGCGTGGCGAGCTTAAACATTCACGTAAGAAGAGGGCGCATCTATGGTCTGCTGGGGAGAAACGGCGCGGGCAAGACGACCACGATGAGGATGATGCTGGGGTTGACACGTCCCACGTCTGGGGAGGTGAGGGTGTTCGACCTGCCGCTAGAGGGCAACAAGCGGCAGATCCTTTCTCGGGTCGGTAGCCTCATCGAGGAGCCTGGCTTCTACCCGAACCTGACGGGAACGGAGAACCTCCGTATCTTCGCGACGCTGCGGGGCATCCCCAACGCGCACGCGATAGAGGACGCCCTAGGTCTTGTCGGTCTGCTCCACAATGACAAGAAGCTGTTCTCCCAATACTCCCTCGGCATGAAGCAGCGGCTCGCCATCGCCCTGGCCGTGATGCACGATCCTGAGCTCTTGATCTTGGATGAGCCGACCAACGGGCTCGACCCCATAGGGATAGCCGAGATCCGCTCCTATATTCGCAGCCTCTGCGACGGGCGCGGCAAGACCATCCTGCTCTCCAGTCACATCATCTCCGAGGTCGCACTCCTCGCGGATGACATTGGCATCATCGACCAGGGCACGCTGCTCGAGGAGCAGAGCCTTGCGGACCTTGAGCAAGCCAGTGGAAAGAACGTCCACTTCGTCGTCTCGGATGCCGCTCAGGCGGCCAGGATCTTGGAGGAGGCCTTCGGTGAAGAGCGCTTCTCCGTGGAGGATGACCACAGCCTCAGGCTCTACAACCTCGATCTGCCCGTGGCTGCCGTCGTGTCTGCGTATGTGCGAGGGGGCTTGGAGGTCTGCGAGGCCCACACCTGCGAAGAGAGTCTTGAGGATCACTTCAAGCGCATAACTCGAGGTGAGGGAGTTGCTTAGGCTCGTGGGATGTGAGCTCCTCAAGCTCAGGCGCCTGGCGTTTCCGAAGGCCATCCTGGCGCTGCTCTGCCTGTTTCCGATCGTTCTGGCGGCGTACGCCTCTCGCCGGGACGGAGACTTTGACGCGCTCTTTCGACTTGTGTTCCTCTACGGCTACCTGCTTTTCTTGCCCTGTGCGCTTGGAATTGTCGGAACCCTGCTTCTCTCGGCGGAGCGTGACAACGATACCCTCAAGAACCTGTTGTCCATCCCCGTCTCAAAAGGTCAGCTGCTCTTTGCGAAGCTCTGCGTTCTGCTTGCCCTGGCGGTCGCATGCGCTGCGGCCATGTTTCTCGCGACTCTGGCAGGCGGCCTGGCCGTCGGCGCCCTTCCTGAAAACGTTCCAGTCTATATGGGATCAGGTCTCATGCTTGGGATGATGGCCCTGCTCGATATCCTCCCGCTCGTCGCCGTGTTCCTCCTCGCTCACTGCAACAAGGTGGCCTGCGTCGTCGCAAGCCTCGTCTATGCGATCGCGGGGATCCTCATCGTCAACGTCTTTGCCGCTGGGATAGCCACCTCCAATCCGGTCGCGGCCTTCCTGCCTCGGGTCATTGAGTTTCGTTGGTATCTTGGCAGCTTCGCACCCTCGGGAATGCCCGCGTCGCTGGCGGCTCGCGTCCTGCCGACGTCTGTGGCACTTTTCGCGTTGGCGGGTGGCGGCGCGGCCTTTTCCGTTGTCTCCTTCGTGCTGTACGGAAGGGGGGAGTGCTAGATGAGCCTGCGAGGACTGCTTTGCTGTGAGGTGACCAAGACAAAGCGGGACAACATCCTGCTTGCTGGGCTGGCCGCCGTCCTGCTGTCGGTAGGATATTCGACCTTCCAGATGTACCTGGGCATGAGCGTAGGGGAGAGGATGTACTTCGACCTCTTGAGCTACGTGGTGGTGTTCAACAACACGACGCTTGTGCTCCCGGCGACACTCGCCCTCGTTGGGGGGCATATGATCGATCGAGAGTACGGCGCGGGCACGTTGAAGTCGATTCTGACGATCCCGGTGCCCTTTCAGAGGCTCCTCGTCGCAAAGTTACTGGCAGGGGGACTTGTATCGCTCCTGTTTGGGGTCACGAGCTTCACGCTCACGCTTGCGTCTGGCACGCTTCTCCTGCGGCTCGACGGCGTCACGGTGGATGGCATATGCTTGGCCTGCTGGCAGATCTGCGGTATGTCGCTGCTGTGCTACCTTGCCGTTACGCCCGTGATCGTCCTGGCGACAAGGAGGCGCGGGCTGTACACCGTAGGTGCCGGTGTCGCGTTCCTACTAAGCCTGACCTGCCTGTTCGTTGGGAGCTCAAGCGTCTCGGACGTGTTTCCCATCACGGCGGGCTACGCGCTGGTGGGGTACGCGGCCGCGAGCGAGACCGCCGCCCCGCTCACGTCCCTCGCTGTCTTTGCGGGCGTCCTTGTCATCACCGCTGCGCTCGTGCGGCACTCACCGTCATATGACTCCCTCGTCGCGACGAGCGCGAAGGCGAAGGGAAGAGCTTCCAGGAAGGCTAAGGCAAGCCAGTGAGGCGGCGCCGTCCCTTCCATCAGGTGCCGCAATCCGCAGCATAGGGATGGGTCTTGTCAGTTGACACTGGCTCATTTGCTGGCCGTAATCTGAGGCTCTTCAGGGGTTCGTGTGGGTTGACGCCTCGGCGAAGACGCTAACCTGGCAGCGGCGCCACTCGCTCAGAGCCTGTCTTCCCGACCAAGCGGGAGGG
>ERZ772917.695-NODE-695-length-22574-cov-9.358186_pt1 | contig 22574 bp, 20 predicted proteins | sample MGYA00511187_ERZ772917 | MGnify/ENA primary metagenome ERZ772917 (study PRJEB29015, sample SAMEA2737925) | human oral metagenome | biome: human oral; feature: human-associated habitat; material: dental | place: China | collected 2012 ...
GCCCGGCACGGAGCACGTGCTGGAGATCGACGCCGCAGTCGTCGCGCTGGGCAACGAATCGAACCCCCTGATGGCGAAGACGACGAAGGGGCTGAACGTCAACAAGCGCGGCAACATCATCGTCGAGGAGGAGACGCAGAAGACCAGCCTGGACAAGGTCTGGGCCGGCGGCGACATCGTCCTGGGCGCGGCCACCGTCATCCTGGCGATGGGCGAGGGGCGCAAGGCCGCCGCGAGCATCAACGAGTACCTGGCGGGGCTGGGCAGCAAGTAGCCGTATTCGGAACCCAATAGCCGGATAGCAAAATAGCCAAAAAAACAAAAGATCGAGGAGGCCAAGGGTACCCTTGGCCTCCTCTCTTCATAAGGTACAATACGCTCATCCGCTGTCCATTGAACGATGGAGAAAGGAGTGTATGGCAATGAGGCTGGCAAAGCGCCACGAGAATCTGCGCCCCTCGGGAATGGTACGCATGTTTCAGGCGATCGAGAGGATGGAGGGGGTGCTGAACCTCAGCATCGGCGAGCCGGATTTCGATACGGAACCGGATATCATCGAGGCTGCGGCAAAAGCCGCCAGGGATGGATTCACCCATTATCCGCCCCTTCAGGGATTTTACGACGTACGCGAGGCCGTGTGCCGCTACTGGGAGCGCCATCACGGTTTGAGGTCGAAGCCGGAGGAGGTCTACATGGCCGTCGGGGCCATGCAGGTGTCCCACCTGGCCTTCGGGGCGCTGCTCGATCCCGGGGATGAGGTGCTGCTCGTGGAGCCCTGCTTTCCCCCCTATTTTTCACAGGTGGAGGGCAACGGAGGGGTCCCCGTCGCGGTTCCGACTCGGGAGGAAAGCGGCTTCGCCCCGACGGTCGAGGATCTGAGACGTGCCGTCACCCCCAGGACGAGGGGGCTGCTCCTGAATTCGCCCTGCAACCCCTCGGGGCGGGTCGTGCCGCGCGCCCAGCTCGAGGAGATCGCCGCGTTCGTACAGGAACACGATCTTTTTGTCCTCAGCGACGAGATCTACGAGTCCCTGGTCTTCAGCGGAGAACACGTCTGTCTGGCGACCCTGCCCGGAATGCGCGAGCGGACCCTCACCATGGGCGGCCTGTCCAAGAGCCACTGCATGACGGGCTGGCGCCTGGGGTATGCCATCGGCCCCGAGGAGGTCATGCGCACCATGACGCTGATCTCGGCCGTGCAGACCTACGGGCTGAACACCCTGGGGCAGAAGGCCGCGCTTTACGCTCTCGACACTCAGGATGCAAAGCTCCTGGAGCGGCGTGCGGTCTTTGCGGACCGGATGGCGGCCGTGGCCGAACGACTGAACTCCATGAAGGGGATCCGCTGTCATCGCGCGGAGGGGGCGTTCTACCTCTTCCCTAACATCTCGGGAACGGGGCTCTCGAGCGAGGACTTCTCCTGGAGGCTGCTGGAGAGCGCAAAAGTTGCGACGATCCCGGGCAACGCCTTCGGGAGGAGCGGGGAGGGGTATGTTCGGATCGCATGCACACAGTCGCGGGAAACCCTGATGCGGGCCATGGACGCGCTTGAGGGTTTCGTGAAGGCCCTGTAGGCCTTTTTGCCGGGGGCGGGCCGATCAGGGCACAACCCGGATGCGTCCCGTCCCCTCCGTAAGAGTCCCGATGAGGGCCGAGCGCTCGAAGCCGTTCTCCCGGCAGAAGCGCAGCAGCAAGTCCGCTTGTTCGGGAGCTACAGCCAATAACAGCCCTCCCGAGGTCTGGGCGTCGTAGAGCATGTCCAGGGAGGCGAGCGTCGGGGAAAAGGTCTTCGAGACGTCCACCTGCTTCTCGTAAGCCTCCCGGTTCCGGTAGGCGCCCTCCGGCACCAGCCCCATGTCCGCGAGCTCCAGAACTCCGCCGAGGACCGGAATTTGCGACAGGGAGAGCTCGCAGTCCACGGTGCTCTCGCTGAGCATGTCCAGGATGTGCCCGACGAGCCCGAAGCCCGTGACGTCCGTCCCCGCATGGATGCTTCGGTGCAGCGTCCCGGAGAGCCTGAGGGGGAGGTCGTTGAGGGTGGTCATCCATCGCATGGCCTCTTCGGCCGTCCGGGGGTCCTCGACCATCCCCGCCTTGATCGCTGTGACCGCGATGCCCGTACCGACGGGCTTCGTCAGGAGGAGCCGATCCCCCGGCCGCCCTCCGACGGTGCGCCATATTGCGTCCCGGTCCACCTCGCCGTAGACAACGAGGCCGTATTTGGGCTCCTCGTCCTGGACGCTGTGGCCGCCGACGAGGAACGCGCCCGAGGCGCGCGTCCTCTCGAAGCCCCCCTCCAGCACCTTCTTCAGAACCTCCAGCCCGAGGACCTTCGAGGGGAAGCCGACGATGTTCAGGGCCACGATGGGGCGGCCCCCCATCGCGAACACGTCGCTGATGGAGTTGGCCGCGGCGATCTGTCCCCAGACGTAGGGATCGTCGGATACGGGTGTGATGAAGTCGACGGTGAGGACGCCCAACCGACGCTCGTCGATCGTCCAGAGGGCCGCGTCCTCGCCTCCGCTCCACGTCGCGAGAACCCGGTCGCTCTCGACATGGGGGATCTCCGCCAAAACCTGAGCCAGGTCCGCCGGACCTATTTTTGCGGCTCACCCGCTGGTTCGGGACATCTCCGTCAGGCGCTTCAGGGCGGCCTGTTTGTCCCCGCAGGCCGCGCGCCGGTCGTTACAGGACATCGTCGCACAGGTTGGCGCCCAGACGGCGCTCCAGATCGGATAGCGCGGAGACGGGGAGGAGCAGCATGAGCTTGCTCATCAGCGCCTCGCGCGTCATGTTGCGGGCCGACAGAACCCCCAGGTCCAGCGCTCGCCGGCCGACCTCGTAGACCGCGGGGTCGGTCCCCCCGAAGGGCGCCTGCCCCCGGAGCACGAAGGGGATTCCCCTGGCGACTCCCCGTTCGATGGCGGGCAGGAGGTTTTCCCCCATGAAGGGCACGCCGCCAAGTCCATAGCCCTCCAGGACGACGGCCTTGGGGCCGGTGTCCGCGACGGCGTCCAGAAAACGGGCCGAGAGCCCGGGGAAGATCGGGACGAGGGCAACGTTCGTCTCGACCGCCGGGGACGGCCCCCAGGGCCGCTCGGCCGACAGGGCCGGGACCTGGGCCGTGAGCCAGGCAATCTTGTGGGTCCCCCGGTCCCTCATCTCCCCGAGGAAAGGGTAGTCCACGCCGACGAAGGCGTTCTTCCTGCGGCTGTCGATCTTGGTGATCCGGGGGCCGTGGAGGAGCAGGCCCGCGAAGGCGACGGAGACGCCCCGGCGCTTGTACATCGCCAGCTGCAGCGCGAAGTGGAAGGCCGCGTAGATGTTCTCCGAGACGTCGCTGTCGGGGGCGTCGGCGGAGAGCATGGAGCCGGTGAGGACGACGGGGACGGGGACGTCGTTCAGGAGGTAGGACAGCGCGGAGGCGGTCCACGCCATGGTGTCCGTGCCGTGGAGCATCACGATGGCGTCCGAGCGCGCGGCGCTGTCCCGAACGCAGTCGGCCATGACGAGCCAGTCGGAGGGATGCATGTTGGAGCTGTCCTTGGACATCAGATCGACGACGGCGACGTCATGCTCGAAGCCCATCAGGCCGGGACAGACGCGGAGCAGCTGTTCCCCCGCAAGGCCGGGTTGGAGGCCCCGGTCGGACTCCACGGACGCGATGGTCCCGCCGGTGGTCAGTAGTGAAATTTTCATGGCTGAATCCCTCCTGCTGAAGTAGGGAAAACGATACGAGCATCGTAACGGCACGCCGTCGGGTGCGCCAGCGGAGAATCGCCGATGTTGCGGACCGGAAAGGCTGCATCGCGCCCGCCGTTTCGGCTATCGCTCGTTTTTCCCCTCCGTTTTCGGGCGGTCCTCCGTGATGCGGGCCACCCACAGAACGCCGCCGTCCTCCCCGACGACCTCGACGAGCTCTCCGGGAAGGAGCTTTTGCGGATCGCGGGTCCGCGCGGGCAGCTCCATGCGCCCGGCCCGGGTGTCGGCCATGACCTTGCCCTGTCCCCCGCCCGAGCCTGCGATGGCGATGTAGACGGATGCCCGGGAGCCGATCAGGTTGTTCAGCTTCAGGCTACCGTCCTCCTGAAAACCGAGGAACGTCCTGATCAACAGGAGCGAGGCGAGGACGAAGACCACGCCGGCCGCGATGCCGAAGGCCGAGGAGAGCCCCGGCGCGACGCCGGACAGGAGGCTCGCCAGGGTCACCCATCCGTAGCCGATGAAGAAGCCCACGAAGTTGCGCAGGGAAAGGTAGCCGGAGAACCCCGACGCATGGTCGTGGATCTCTCCGTAGTCGAAGTCCGTGTCGGGAGAATCCGCGTCTCCGGCGTCCTCCCCCATGCCGAGGGTCTGCAGGAGAAAGATTGCGGAGGCGAGAGCCCCTATGGCCGCGTGCGTCCACTCCCAGGGCGTCATTGGGCTTTATCCGCGCTCCCGGGGGCCGGTCGGTGGGGAGGCTTCTCTTCCTCTCTGCGTCCCAGAAGCCCGGGGCCGATGACGCCGGTCATCTTGAGCAGGTCCTGCAGCGGAGGCAGGCTGGTCGCGTAGTCGCGGACGAGGCCGGAGATGGAGTTTCCGCCCCCCGCGCCCCCGTCCCAGACGGTGACCTTGTCGATCTTGAAGTTCGAGATGGCCTTTGCCTGAATTTCCATCATCGCGGGGACGCGATCCGCCATCATCAGCAGGAACGCGGCGTTCGCGTCGCCGCCGGAGGCCTCCACCAGCTTCCGGATACCCTCGGCGTTCGCCTCGAAGATGGCCCTCATTCCCTCCGCACGGCCCAGCATCTCGTTCTTGATGCGCTCTCCCTCGCCAAGTCCCTCACGCCGCTGCTGCTCCATCAGGGCCTCCGCCGCAATAATCCGCTGCTGTTTCTCCGCCTCGGCGGCCGGGATCGTATTGGCCAGCTGAGCGGCCTTGTCGCGCTCCTTTCGGGCGACCTCCGCCTCGAGCTCGGCCTCGTAGGCGATGCGCCGGGCCTCCGCCTGCGTCGTCTTCTCCGCCACGGTCCCGCGCTTGTCCGCCTCGGCGACCTTCTCGCGCAGCTCCGCCTCGGACTGGGCCTTGACCTGCCTGGCGATGTTCTCGCCCTTTACCGCCTCCGCCTCCGCGGAGGCCACGCCGATGCGCTGTTCCTTCTCGGCCTCGGCCACGCCGATCCTTTGTTCCTTGTCGGCGGAGGCGACGCCGACGATCGCCCGCGAGTTTGCCTCGGCGACGCCGATACGCTGTTCCTTCTCGGCCTCGGCCACTCCGATGGACTGCTCCTTTTCGGCCTTGGCGACGCCGATGCGCTGCTCCTTGCCCGCAAGGCTGATGGCGATGTTCTTCTCCTTCTCGGCCTCGGCCACGCCGGTCTGTCCCTTCTTCTCCTGCTCGGCGACGTCGATGCGGGCCTGGTTGATGGCCTCGGACGCGGCCTTCTGTCCCAGGGCCTTGATGTAGCCCGATTCGTCGTCGATATCCTTGATGTTGACGTTGATGACCCGCAGGCCGACCTTCGCGAGCTCGACCTCCACGGACTCCATGACGGCGGACTGGAATTTCTCCCGGTCCTTGTTGATCTCCTCGATGTTCATGGTGGCGATGGTGGCGCGGAACTGACCGAAGATGATGTCCTCGGCCACCTTGCGGACATCCGAAAGGTTGAGGCCCAGCAGACGCTCGGCGGCGTTTTTCATGATCACGGGCTCCGTGCTGATGCCCACCGTGAAGGTCGAGGGGGCCGCAATGCGGATGTTCTCCCTCGAAAGCGCGCCCTGAAGCGGAATCTCGATGGAGATCGGGGTCAGGTCGAGATAGGCGTAGTCCTGGAAGAGGGGCCAGACGAAGGCGGCGCCGCCGTGGATGCACCGGGCCGAGCCCTCTCCCGTCTTTCCGTAGATGACGAGAATCCTGTCCGAGGGGCAGCGCCGGTAACGCCTGAGCATGGCAAAGAAGGTCAGAAACAGGAACGCGGTCAGCAGAACGATGAAAACGAGCACTACGGGCATTTCGACCACTCCTTTTACGAGAGATTTCGAACTCGGGTTCGGGGAAAAACCGATCGAATCCGCTTCGATATGCCTCAGGACAGACGGCTGGCGCTTCCTCAGACGGTGCTCTGCATCGCGGCCATTGCCGCGCCGACCAGGCCCGCTCGGTAGCCCAGGGTACATTGGGTCAGCCGGGTGAAGCGTTCTCCTCGGCCGCCGTAGACCTCGGCGTAGACCTTTTGGCGCAGGGGGGCCAGCAGCCGGTCGCCCTGTCTTCCCACGCCTCCGCCGATGCCGACGACCTCGGGCTGGAGGCCGTTGACGATGTTCGTCACGCCGCAGGCGAGATAGTCCACGTACTCGTCCACCACGCGGAGCGCCGCGGCGTCGCCCCGCTCCGCCGCGGCGAAGGCGGTGTGTCCTCCGACCCGGCCCTCCCTCTCGGCCAGAGCGTTCATGAGGCTCTCGGGATGCGCGGCCATGGCCTCGCGCGTCATGTCAATCAGCCCCGTCGCCGAGGCGTAGACCTCGAGGCAGCCGCGGCGTCCGCAGGTGCAGAGCCGCCCGCCCTTCACGATCACCATATGCCCGAACTCGCAGGCCGACGCATTCCATCCCGTCCAGATGCGCCCCTCGACGACGAATCCGGATCCCACGCCGGTGCCCAGGGTCAGGATCATGGCGCTCGACGCGCCCCTGGCGCTGCCGGCGCAGACCTCCCCTAGGGCGGCGGCGTTGGCGTCGTTCTCCACGCGGACGGGGAGCCCCCATGCCTCGGACAGCAGCTTCCCTAAAGGGAAGTCCCTCCAGCCGAGGTTGTTGTTGTAGACGACGGACCCGGAGGAGGATTCCACCGTGCCGGGGCATCCCACCCCCGCGGCAAAGATCTCCCTGCGGAGAACCCCCGCGGCGGAGACGGCCCGGTCGGCCGCCGACAGGATGTCGCCGATGACGGCCTCCTGAGGGCGGTTGGCCCCCGTCGGCGTCTCCGCCTCCCCGACGATGTTCCCCGTCCCGTCGGTTACGCCGACATTGATGTTGGTCCCGCCGATATCCACTCCGATGTAGAACGCCATGTCCGCGCCTCCCCGCGCTATCGTTCCGGCCCTTCCTCCGCGGCGTGGGGACGGATGGAGCCATCGTCCGCCGAGGGGGGCAGCGAGGGTTTCCGGGGGGCATGGAAGGGGTGGGGCGCTTCCGCTTCCGCGCGGTTTCGCCCATTGTTTTTCGCCTGATAGAGGGCCTCGTCGGCGCGCCGGATCAGGCAATCCGGCGTCTCCCCGGGGCGGAACAGGGAAACTCCCAGCGAGACCGTCAGGGTCCTGTCCCCGCCGAGAGAGAAGGAGCGGGCCTCGCAGCTCCTGCGGATCCGTTCCGCGACGATGTTTGCGATGAACAGGTCCGCCCCGGCCAGAACGATGCTGAACTCCTCCCCCCCGTAGCGTGCGGCGACATCCTGTTCCCTCAGGGAGTCCCGGATGACCCGGGCCACGAACGCAAGTGCCCGGTCCCCCTCCTGGTGCCCCCACGTGTCGTTGAATTCTTTGAAATGGTCGATGTCGAGCATGATGAAGGAAAGGCTTTTCCCCGTCCTTTCGGCATGCCTGACGCTGTCGTTGAGGATCTGCTCCAGGTAGGAGCGGTTGTACAGCCCCGTCAGTCCGTCCCGTTGGCTGAGCTCGCGATAGTGGGCGCTCTGTGCCTGCAGGCGGTTGTAGTTGTCGAATCGGGCCCGGCTCTCGAAGAGCTTCCGCAGGATCGAGAAAAAAGGGGCGGCGATCAGCAGCGACATGTAGGGGATGTCCGGATAGGAGAGCTTGTCGAGGTAATAGGGGGTATAGTACGTGCCCAGAAACATTATCCCTATGCCGAGGAAAAAAGTGATGTGGGACACCGCATAGAGAAGCAGGCTGCGCAGGGAGGTCCTCGTCCTGACCATATGGACGAACAGGAGCACGGAGCCGGTGAGGCTCAGGAGAAAGGCGCACGTGGCGCCGATATAGACCCAGAGAAAACGGCCGTTCATGGCCGCGGCCAGCACCCCGAGCGCCAGGGCGCACTGGTTGCGGAGGGCCGGCCTGTAGGCCTTCTGGATTCGGGGGGCCCCCTGAAGTTCGGAGAGTAAAAAACGGGCGCCCACGATGTTGGCCAATCCGAACACCGACCAGGTGATGAATACGGAGAGCGGGGCCGGCAGATTCATGTAGGCGTGAAAATGTCCGTTGAAGGAGGCGGCGAGCAGGGTGGTGCTCAACTGGAGGATCATGAAGGTGCGGTACTCCTTCTCTCCGGTCATCATGTAGAAGAGGAAGTACGTCACGACGAACGCGATCATGATTCCTACGAAGGCAAGCTGGGTGATCAGGGATTTGAAGAAGAAGCGGATGAAGGACATCGGCGCCAGCAGGCACAGCCTGGCGGCGACGGGGTAGTCGGAGCGCACGTTCAGGTAGGCGTAGCCGCCCTTGGCGGCCGCATTCAGAGATGCCAGCCAGAGAACCGGATAGCGGGTGTAGAGAAATTGGAGGACATTTCTCGAATCTTTGTCGTAGGAATAATGTTCGTAGGTGGAGAGCGTCTTGGGGATGAAGCAGTCCACGTGCGTGATGTGGGGCGAGGTGATCATCAGGACCCCGCCCTCGTCGGCGCGCAGGGACAGGCCCTCGATATCCCGCACCAGGTCCTCCATGGGGATACGGAACCAGCTCGAGCCGTTGAAGGAGTTCTGCGTGATGATGTCGCCCGATACCGATTCGAAGGGGATGTCCTTTCCGGGGTCCTTGAGGCTTGGCGAGTGGACGACCATTTTCTCGATCCCCTGCAAAAGCGGAAAAACGGCGTTGTCGAAGTCGGCGTCGGCTCTTTCGGAAAGGACGCTGCCCAGGATGATGAGGATGGGAACAAGAAAAAACTTCAGGATGCGGTTTCGACACATAAACGCTCCAATCCTTTCGGGCCTAGATGGGTGTTGTATATCCATTCCGATATTCTCCCATTCTATTGTATAAAAATGCCGATAAAAGGCAAGCTGCGAGTTGAAAACCCACCCCTCTGGGCGACGGCCTTTCCGTGCCCGAACGGACCGACGCGCCCCATGCCCCGAACGATCGATTCATGATCCCCGGCGGCGTCCCGGTACGCTTTTCCGAGCCCGCTCTTTTTGTTAGTATGGGACGAGTCGGGCGGGAGGACGATCCTGAAGGAGGCGCGATGAGATGACGAAGGAGAGGGTCACCATGCTGGAGATCGGACAGGCGACGCTGCAGGAACGCGAGGGGGTGATGGCGCTGCTCCGGGCCAACCACGCGGACAACCTCGGCGAGGCGGAGAGGCGGGACGGCTTCGTGACGACGAACATGACCCCGGAACAGATGACGGCGCTGATCGCGGAGGAGAACGGGGTGACGGTCGCGCGGGACGGGGCCGGAGTCACGGCCTTCGCCCTCGCGGCCCCCTGGGGCTTTTGGTCCCAGTGGCCGTTCTTCCGGAACATGATCCGCATCCTCGGGAACTATCGGTTCGGCGGGGTGACGCTGACGGAGGAAAACTCCTACCAGTACGGCCCGGTGTGCGTCGACCGGGACTACAGAGGCCGAGGGGTCTTCGAGAGGGTCTTCGCCGCCTCGCTCCGGACGATGGAGGACCGTTATCCCATCATGGTGACCTTCGTGAACCAGGCCAACCCACGCTCCTACGCGGCGCACAGCCGAAAGGCCGGCATGGGCACGCCGGGGACGTTCGACTACAACGGCAGCCATTATTACCTGATGGCCTGCTCGACGCGAGGGCAACGGGAGACGCAGGGCATGGACCGACGCGGATGAAACATGCCGCCGCTCTCCCGGGCTTGTTATAATCTGAGGTGTCTGACCTCGCGTCCCGCCGTCCATCGAGAGCGGGATGGGGGTCGGGATTTCAAATTGGGGGTGCCGATCATAGCCAGCAAAGATTCGGGGCTTTTCTACATTCTGTCGATCGACGGCGGGGGGATTCGCGGCCTCTTTCCCGCAGCCGTCCTCGGGCACATCGAAACGGAGCTGAAGGTGCCGCTTCGGGAGCGCTTCGACATGTTCGCCGGCACGAGCACGGGGTCCATCATTGCCGCCTCCGTGGCCTGCGGCGCCGATATGGACAGAATCGCAGGGGTCTACCGCAACGACGGCCCCTCCATATTCAGGCGCCGGAGATTTTGGGGGCCAAGGGTCTTCGAGCCCGCCATCCGCAGCCGTTACCACCAACGGAGGCTCCGTGGGGCGCTGGCCCCGCTTCTCGGGGACGTCACGCTGGGCTCCATAGAAGCTCCCCTCGTCCTTCCCGCTACCGATATCAGAAGGGGAGAGGCCTATCTCTTCCGCTCCGGCTACGCCAGGGAGAAAAACGAGGACCTGCAGGTCCCCCTGATCGACGCCGTCGTCGCCTCCTGCTCGGCGCCGACCTATTTCGATCCGACCCACATCGGAAACAACCTGCTTGCGGACGGCGGGCTCTGGGCCAACAGCCCCTCGCTCGCCGCGGTCATAGAGGCCCAGCAGACCCTGGATGTCGCGCTCGAGGATATCCGGGTCCTGTCCCTGGGCACCGGGCACTCCCAAACGGGTTACGGCCTCATGAAACAAAAACGATGGGGATTCATCAACGGCTGGAGGGGAACGGAATTCGTCGACTTTCTGATGTTCCTCCAGACCCGGTCGACGCACAATTATCTCGAGATGCTGCTCGACAAAAAACAGTTCCTCCGCCTCTCCTTCGAGTCCGAGACGCCCCTGAATCTGGACGACTGTTCCATTATGGAAGACCTCGAGACGAAAGCCCGGGAGGTCTTTCGGGAGAGCCGAGAGAAAATCCGACGCTTCCTCGACGGTGGGCTTTAGCGCACTGCAGCGGGGACACGGGGGAAAGGGAGCGGCGGCCCATCTTCGGGCCGCCGCTTTTTTACTGCGATAACGATGCCCCACTGCGGCCTTCAGGGAGGCGATGACTGGAAATAGGGGCTTTATCAAGAATGGATTTTTACCCTGACGGCCTCCCGGTGCGCTTTTCCACTTTTCCGAGCCCCCTCTTTTTGTTAGTATGGGGCAAGTCAGGCAGGAGGACGATCCTGAAGGAGGCGCAATGAGATGACGGAGGGAAAATGGAACTGCGGGGACCGCATCGTTCGATTCGAGCGGGATGGACGGGCGGCGGTGGGGCGCATGGCGGGGGATGCGCTTATGGAGCTTCTGGACGATCGCGGGGCGCCGACGGGGCGGATGGAAAGCCTGGAGGGGTTGCGCTGCCTGCCCCCCTGCGAGCCGCGGGCGCTCTGGTGCGTGGGCGTAAATTACCGCGATCACGCGAGGGAGATGGAGAGCGTGCCGCCGCCGGAGCCCTGTATCTTTCTGAAGGCCCTGACCGCGCTCTCGGAGCATGAGGCGCCGGTGCGCTTCCCCGCCTGGGCGGGGCGCGTCGACTACGAGGGCGAGCTGGCCGTCGTGATCGGGCGCGACTGCAGGAATGTTCCCGAGGCGGACGCCCTGGACGTCGTGGGGGGGTACGCCTGCTTCAACGACGTCACGGCGCGGGAGCTCCAGAGCGCGGATGGGCAATGGACGCGCGGCAAGGGGTTCGACGGGTTCGCCCCGCTGGGGCCCTGCCTTCTGGTGCAGAGGGAGATGCCTGCGGAGGCCGTGCTCCGCACCCGCCTGAACGGCCGTGTGGTCCAGGAGGCCCGCCTTGGGGAGACGATCTTCGGGGTTTCCCGGATCATCGCGCACATCAGCCGTTTCGCCACGCTGCACGCGGGGGACGTCATCGCGACGGGGACGCCCAGCGGCGTTGGCCCCGTGCGTGACGGGGACGTCGTGGAGGTGGAGATCGAGGGCATCGGCGTGCTGAGAAACCGCTTCGTCGCCGGGGACTAGGGCCCATGCACATCACGCTGTGGCTTACGGGGGATGGGGGCCGGATACGGGTTCCCCGCTCCAACCTGCACCTGTTTCAGTCCATGCTCTATGCGGTGCTGCCCCCGGAGCGGGCGGCGTTCCTGCACGACGAGGGATATTGCGTCGATGGGCGGAGGATGAAGCTCTTCGCGATGAGCTGGCCCATCGCCGCGGAGCGCCCCACCTTCGAGGAGAACGCCATCCTGTTCCCGCTTCCGGTTCGCTTGGTGGTCTCCACGCCCGTGACCGACACCATGGACGGCATCGCCGGCGGCGCGCTGAACGCCGGGGATCTGCGGCTGGGCAACAACGTCGTCCGCTGCGAGCGCATCGAGGCGGAGCAGCAGCGGGCGGATGGGGAGGCCCTGACCGTGCGTACCCTGTCGCCCATCACCTGTTACGGCCAGGCGGAGCGGAACGGCAAGCCCTATACGGTTTACTTCAGCCCGTACCAGAGGGATTTTGCCGTGTCGGCGCACAACAACCTGGTGCGCAAGTTCCGCGCGCTCTTCCCCGATCGGGCCGTTCCGGAGGGGACGGTCCGCATCTCCCCCGTGGGACGCGTGCTGGAGCGGGTGGCGATCTTCAGCCCCGAGTCCTCCTTTCCCGTCAAGGGGTGGTCGGGCCGCTTCCGTCTGGAGGGGCCTCAGGAGCTTCTGCAGGTTGCGCTGGACTGCGGACTGGGCGCGAAGAACAGCGGGGGATGGGGGTGCGTGACGCGGGGGTGAGGGGACAGGGGAGACAATTTGGGCCAGTTCGTGCTGCTAAAATTAATGAGGATCCTTATTTATATCGCTGTGGAGGTGATGGTCATACAACACACGTTCAAGGCGAGGGGGCACTGGTGGTTTGATTCCGGCCTGATGGGGCTGTACTTCATCGCCAAAGACAAGACGACTTTGGAGGCGGAACGCTGGCAGGATGTCAAAGTTGTTCTGGGTTTCGACGGTGTATCGATCGAGGCGCCGGATGACCGGATGACGCCGTTCCTGGAGGCCTGTTACGAGGAACTGGCTTCCAACTGGTGGAACCGATCGACGAAAAAGCAAAGGGAGAATCCGGAACTTGTTTGCTACGACCAAGAGAAGAAAGAGTTGGATTGTTTGCCAAAACGGATGCCGACTCCCATTCCCGCCCTGTCGGTAAGCGCCACAAGCTGGAGGGGGAAAGCGGATGCGCTCGAGGATTTGTCCGCGTTGCTCCAGGAGGAGGTAGCAGCTTACCTGAAGGAGCATAAGAAGTCTCTATGGGGCACGAAGAAAAAGCTCTGTTACGAGCAGCCCGTCTGCCATCCCCAACTGGATGTTTTCCCCAAGGTCAGGAGAGGGGGAGGGTCTGTGTGCTCTGTCTGCGGGCAGACCTCCGTCTGTGACAGGGTCTCTCAGACCTCTTTCCCCCTCTTTTCAAGCCAGAGTGCGACCTTCTCCTTCAATTCCGACCTGGGGTCGCCCGATCTCATCTGCTGGGAATGCCAGCTGTTGGGCAAGTTTGCCGTTCACGCGTCGTATTACAAGGTTGCGGATTCCCTGACCTACATCATGCAGCTGAACTCCGGAGACCTGAGGGCTTTAAAGGATGCTCACCTGACGTTTGGGATTCCCTCCCCACTGCGACTTTTATTGGAAGACGACAAGATTTATTTCTACAACTTCGGAGAAAAGAGCCGTATTTTGCAGAATGCCCGATTATCCTACGAGGTTCTGTGGGGTTCCTATCTGGCGGCCTATGATCTGGTCTTGAAGAACCAGCAGAAGCGCCGCAACGAGACGCGTGCCTTGGAGGACCTGGATGAGGATGAGATTGACGAGGAGTCCCTCAGGCAAACGGCCGCGCTGAACGTCGTCCTTGCGGCTCTGGACTCCAAGGGGAGTACGTTCATCACCAAGGAGGTCGTCACTTATACCGATACGACCTACCTGTTCCGGTTGATTGGCTTTATCAAAAAATATATCCGCACCGAGGCCCCGGAGGCGATGGCCCAGGATCTCGGGAGTTTTTTCGAGCTCCTCTTTTGGGACTTGGAGCTCCCCAATCCCCAAAAGCCCTATGATCCTCTGAATGGAATGGATCGCAACGGCCTGCTGCGGTGCGTGTTCGAGAAGAAGTCCATCGTGTGCCGTGTGGAGAGTTTCGTGTTCAAAAAATCTCTGGCGGTCGATTATCCGAGCTTTGGCCGTATCCTGTTCTTCGTGATGGGTTACGAGTTGGTGGTGCATTGTCGGGATTCGGAGGAAGGAGAGAAAAAAGGCATGGCGAAAGGCATGACAAAGGAGCAAATTGCCCTTGCGACGAAGTTGGGGGCGCAGATTGTCCTGGCCGCGAAGGAGGCCCTGGTGAAAGAGGGAGAGGGCCTTGAAAGCATGAAGGCCGTCAAGGGTGATCTTTTCACCCTGCGCAAGACCCGAACAGCGACGGATTTTCTGGAGCAGCTGAACCGCCTGCAGTTCCGCTACGGAATCGTCGTCAACAAGGAGATCGCAGCGGGAGTTCTGGCTGAGGACGACGTCCCCTTCGAGGAGTTCAGGGCCTATTGCATGATTGCCGCCTTGAACGCCTACAACAATGTTATGCGCCCTCGTGCTTCGGGGGATAAGGACTCGCAGTCCGGCAACGAATGACGAAAAAACATTGCAGGAGGTAATATGAGATGACGAATTCCAAATGTTTGACGCTGACCTATCTGACGCGCGCCTCTTACGCCTCTTTGAACGGTTCCGACAAGGAGGCCGACAACATCTCCAGCATCAAGAAGATCCGAATGAACGATGGCGAGGAGTATCCGTACAAGTCTTCTCAGGCTATTCGTCGGGATCTGCGCGAGCAGCTGGCGGTGCTGGGCTGGGAGCTTTCCGAGGCCGCCTTGGCCAAACAGGCGAAGGGGGCGACGGCGACGTTGGGAGATCCTGCATCCTACATTGATGACGACCTGTTCGGTTTCATGATCGCCGACAAGGTCACGAAAAAACGCACGGGCCCGGTGCGCGTCTCGCCCTTGATCTCCTTGGAACCCTATCGGGGAGAGCTGGATTTTGCCACGAACTATATGGGCGTCAAGGCCGGCGGAAACCCGAACATCTTCGAGACGGAAATCCACTCCGGTTTTTACAGGGGGACAATCCTGATCGAGTTGGATCGGATCGGGGCTGCCGATGCCGAGACCTATAAACTGGATCTGGAGCCTGGCGAGAGGAAGCGTCGTGTAGCAGCGCTCCTGGATGCTATCCAGAATCTCTGGGGGATCGGACGCCAGAGCCGCTTCCTGGCGGACATCTCACCCAAGTTTGTGGCAGCCGCATTGATGAAGGTCAAAAATCCTATCTTCATGGAGTGCGTCCGCGTTTGCTCCGAGGAGGACAAGGAGAAGAAAAAATTAAGTTTCGTGGAGCACAACCTGATCGAGAACACCCTTAAGGACTGTGAGGGGGCCGTCGTCCACTGGGTTCTGGGGGAACGCAAGGGCTTTTTCTCCCGTGATACGGCGGCGGCAAAGCCCCTGGGGGAGGCGTTCGATATGATGAGAGGATGGTTGGATGAGGTCTACGGAGGTTAGCCATGTACGGCTTTTTCGTATCGCTTCATGGGATGACGGCCTCCTTTCGAGAGCCCGGTTCTCATCTTTATCAGGCCACGCTGCCCCTGCCTCCCATCTCCGCTCTGGTGGGGATGGCCGGGGCTGCCCTGGGGAAATCTTTTGAGGAAGCCTGGCTGTTCTTCAAGGATGCGGGGCTTTTCGTCGGAGTATCGGGGAAAGCCGGAGGGAACGGCATAGACCTTTGGAATTACGACAAGATGGCGGTTCCCAAGGGAAGCGAAGAGTCGGCTCGTGCGAAGTTGTACGGACTATCCAAGGTGGTGCGGAAGGATATCTTGAATCGGGAGTTTCTGGCGGACCCGGAATTTGTCGTCTTTTATGCGTTGGAAGACCAGGAGAAAGCGGCTTGCCTGCATTCCGCCTTTAAGGATCCCGTGTATGCCCTTTCACTGGGGAGCAGTGACGATATCGCTCTCGTTCGGAAGGTCTCGGCGCTGTGCGCGATTGGAGATGGAGAGGAGAGCGACAGCTTTACGGACACACTTCTACCCGGCGACCATGCCGACGACGTTCGATTCGATTGGGACGCCTTGAAGCGCGCTTGTGTCGTTCAGACGCTGAAAGCGCCTATGGTGCGCCCCCTTATCGTAGATTTTGAGTTTAAGGGAGACGAACGTCATGGAAGCCGTTACCGCCTTTTCACCTTTTTGTCGGGACATCAGCGCATACTAAATCCTCAAAGGGCGTTCCGCTTTCCGAACGTGGTCTCGCCCGTGCCGCTTTACGGCCTGGGGGATGAGGAGCAATGACCTTTTACGCCAAAGCTTTGGAGGGGATGGAGAGCACTTACGAATATCACGTGGGGACGTGTATGGAAATTGCCTCCGAATTTCTGAGGATCAACCGGGAGGCCTTGGAGAAGGTGTGTTCCTGCTTGGAGGTCTCCTATGAGGAATTGACGGCCCTTTGTTTGAGGGCCGTTTTTTTTCATGATACCGGGAAATTGGGGGATTTCTTTCAGGGACGGATGAGGCGGCGGCTGGGGCCTGGCGGAAAAGACGATCCGAAGCTTTTTTTTCGTCATGAGCTGCTCTCCGCTTGTCTCCTTTATTCGCTTTGGGACAGGAAGAAGGGGGTGTTTCCTTATGATATCTGGGCTGTCCTGGGACATCACAAAAAGCTGGATCGCGCCTGGTCTGCATTTGTCAGAGAGAGGAATACCCCAAAGCCCGACAGGCTGACGGCGGAGCAGATCCAATTTGGGCTGAACTTCGATGAACGATGGAAAGCGCTTGCGGTGCAGGACGAAAAGGTATTGAAGAAATTGCTGAATCCTAACCTCTTTGAGGATCCGGACGAGGATTACAACTGGGTTGCAGGGTTTCTTGACGGTTTTTATAATCGTTATTTGTCCTTCCGAGCGCTGAATGGGATTGACGGTGCAAGAAACAGGGCGATTTCCGCCTTGGTGCGGGGAGTTGTGGGGTATGCGGATTGGCAGGCGTCCGCCTCGCCCGAAGATCGCTTGAACCTCCGTCATTCCCTGGATACCATGACGTTGAACGCCAAGCTTCGAGAACGACTGGAACGACAGGCACAACCCGGCGACCCTCCCTATGCAAAATACCCGTTTCAGACTCTGTGCGAGGAAAGCCCAGGAAACGTTCTGGTCATCGCGCCTACGGGTAGCGGAAAGACGGAGGCCTCGCTGCTCTGGGTCCTGAATAAAGGGGCGGGCAAGGTCTTGTTTCTGATGCCGACCAAGGTAACGTCCAACAGCCTGTATGAGCGGATGAAGACCTATTTTGACCCCAGGGACTGCGGGATATCGCATTCGGGAGCCGGAGTGTACCTCGTGCTTCAAAAAGAGGAAAAGGAGCAGGAGCAAAGCGTTGAAGACAAGCTCAAAGTGTTGCGCCAGTACAAAGCGTTTATGGCTCCGGTCATGGTTGCGACGGTGGATCAGCTGCTGACGGCCAACTTCAACATGGGGGACTGGTTCTTCAAAGAGCTGGCTACGCTTGGCGCCTCGGTGATCTTTGACGAGATTCACGCTTACGCTCCCTTTACCCTGGCGCTGATCACGGAGAGCATTCAGCGTATCAGGACAATGGGAGGCCGGGTCATGGTGATGAGCGCCACGATGCCCCGGAAACTGAGGGAGCACTTTCAGGCCCTTCTGGGCGTGGAGATGCCTGTCGTCGCCGAGGAGCTGATGGAAAAACGTAAGTGCTCCTGGGAGTACAGGGACGCCCCGCTGGAATCTTTCGATGAGGAGATTTTAAAAGCGCTTAAGCAGGGGTGTAAGGTTGCCGTTGTCGTGAATACAGTGGATGTTGCGCAGAAGACTTTCTTACGGTGGAAAGCTATCTTGGAGGAAAAACAGCCGGATAAAAAGATCCTTTGTTACCATAGCCGCTTTATCATGAGGGATCGAGACGAAAAGGAAAAGCTTCTGCTGGAGAAAGATAAGGAAGGACGCCCTTCCTTCGTGGACCTCGTGATTGCGACCCAGGCCATAGAGGTCTCGTTGGACATCAGTTTTGACCTCATGCTAAGTGAGTGTGCGCCACTGGACAGCCTCATTCAGCGCGCGGGACGCTGCAATCGATTCGGCAAGTCCAAGGGAGCTCGTTTTGTGGTCTTCCCCATCAGTGACACCGCCAAAAGGTATGTTTATAAGAACGCAGGAGATGCCCTGGAACATACGCTGGATGTCCTGCAGCGATGGGAAGGATCCCCTTCCGAGCGGGACTTGTCCGTAATGTTGGAGGAAGTATACCAAAACCTTGAGATCGAGGATGAAAAATATGCGGAGGGCAAGAGGCTCGCGCGATGCATTGTCGCGAACCCCGATATCTCCGTCTTGGATGAGATGATCTTTCAGGAAGAGGCGCTGACGCGTAAAATCGAGTTTCTCAAGGTGCAGGTCATTCCGTATCGCTTCTATGAAGAAGTCCGGGAGCTCTGGTCGAGCAGGAACAGGGCGGATTTTCTGAAGATTGCGCAGTTCGAGGTCCCCATCGGACTCTATCAGGCAAAGAAGTTTAACCCTTTGGATGTGCCGAGGGGGATGGAACGTTTGAATATACGCGAGGTCGAGTACGATGAGGAGATCGGAGTGAAGCTGGAGGATTTTGACGTGTCAGATAGTATGATATAGGAGGCGTCTCATGTTCTCCGAGCTTGTGAACGTCAATGGGCATTTGGTCCAGGCTTTTTGGATTTGTAAGCGTCAAGCCTGGCTTCTGGGGCATAGTGTGAGTGCCGATCAGAGTAATGACTCCCTCGCCCTCGGCCGCCTGATCGACCGGAACAGCTACGCCCGGGAGCGGCATCAGGTGGCGTTCGGGGACAACAAATTCGACTTCGTTCAGGGCGCGGATGGCGATCTGGTGGTCTGCGAGGTCAAGAAGAGCAGCCGTGCGGAGCGATCGGCGCGGCTGCAGCTTGCCCATTACCTCTACGATCTTCGAAAGGCCGGGATCGAGGCCCGGGGGGTTCTGATGTTCCCCACCGAGAAGAAGCGCGTCGAGGTTGTCCTGACGGACGAGCTCGCAGCGGAGCTGGACTCCGTCTATGCCGGGATCGAGGAGCTGGTTCGAAAGGACGCTCCGCCTGCGGCGGAGTCCTGCAAATACTGTGGCAAGTGTGCCTATGCCGAGTATTGCTGGGGATAGGGCGTTTGGGCGGGGAGGAAGGACACGATGGGCAAGACCCTGTATCTCTTGAGTTCCGGGGCACTGCGGCGCAAGGACAATACGCTTTTTGTGGAGAGGGCGGGCGAGCCGGGGCAAAAACCGCGCTTCCTGCCCGTGGAGACGACGGACGAGATCATGGTGATGGGCGATCTGGAGCTCAACAAGAGCCTTTTGGAGTTTCTGACGCAGAAGCGGATCATCCTCCATTTCTTCAGCTATCACGGTTATTATGCCGGGACCTACTATCCGCGCGAACACATGAATTCCGGGGCCGTGCTTTTGGCCCAGGCGGCGCACTATATGGATGGAGTCAAGCGTCACGCGCTCGCCTCGGCCCTCATCGTCGGCGCGATTCGGAACATGCGCCGGGTGGTGGGGTACTACCAGCGCCGGGCCTCGCTGGATGTCCAGGACATTCTGGAGGACCTGGAGCGTTTCGAGGACCTGGCGCCGCAAAGCGAGGACGTCCCCGGCCTGATGGGAATCGAGGGTAACGCCCGGAATCGGTATTATCAGTTCTTCGATAGGATGGTTCAGGACGAGGCGTTCAAGATGCAGGAGCGGACGCGCCGTCCACCAACCAACCGTATGAATGCGCTCATCAGTTTTTTGAACTCCATGTGCTACATTCTGGCGCTTTCGCAGATCTACAGGACGCACCTGGACCCGCGCATCGGCTTTCTGCACGAGACGAACTTTCGTCGGTTCAGCCTGAATCTGGATCTTGCGGAGATCTTCAAGCCGATCCTCGTCGACCGCCTGATATTTTCTCTGGTCAACAAACGGGAGATTCAGGAGAAGCACTTTGAGAAGGAGACGGGCGGCGGCATCTATCTGAACGACCGGGGACGCGAGGTTGTCTTGCGCGCGTGGGAGGCGCGGGTCAATGAGACGATCGAGCATCCGCGTCTGAAGCGCAATGTCAGCTATCGCGGCCTGATGCGCATGGAGGCGTATAAGATCCAGAAGCACATTCTGGACGACGCGCCCTACGAACCCTTTGTGAGCAGGTGGTAGACGTGTTTGTCCTGATGTTCTATGACGTGGGGGAGAAGCGCGTGGGCAGGGTCTTGAAGACGGCGCGGCGGTATCTGACGTGGATTCAGAACTCCGTCCTCGAGGGCGACCTGAGCCCTGCGACGTTCGAGGCCCTCAAGGCGGACGTCCGTAAAATTTTGGACTTGCAATACGACAGTGTTTTGTTTTATGCTTGGCGTACCGAGCGCTACATGTCCCGCGAGGTCGTGGGGGTGGAGCGCGGCAGTACGGATTTTGTGGTGTAACACGGCCAAGAACCTTTTGTACCTTGACAACGCCATAGCAGGTTTTATATTTTTGAAGTATGTCCTTGTAAGCTGTGCGTCGCCCCCCGATGGCGCGAAAAGGGCGGGGGGTCGACGCACGTTTGGGAGAGATGCATAATCGCTTGCTTGCAGGGGCTCGTAGCCTTTTCACCCTGCACGGACTTCTCGGACTGCGATGTGCTATACTGAATAAACATGGGTGCCGACGTTGCTGATCGGCCTTGAAACCTTCCTTGGTGGAATGGAAACCGCCGACGCTGGCGGCAATCTGCTCCCCCAGCTTCCCTTGAAACCTTCCTTGGTGGAATGGAAACTCGTCCCACGAACGCTCTCGATGCAGTGGTCCACGAGCCTTGAAACCTTCCTTGGTGGAATGGAAACCCGTGTTGGAGTTGGAGCCTCATGGCGAGGTCTGACCTTGAAACCTTCCTTGGTGGAATGGAAACTGGCGAGGTCTGATAGGGCCGATATGAGCAGCGTGCCTTGAAACCTTCCTTGGTGGAATGGAAACGCCTGGCGCAGGTAAAAGCCGCTCTGCAAGAGCACCCTTGAAACCTTCCTTGGTGGAATGGAAACACTCGCGGAAATAATCGACATGTTGCTGAATTGCTACCCCCTTGAAACCTTCCTTGGTGGAATGGAAACTTGAGGAAGCCCAGCGGCTGCGGCTCTTGCACTTGAGGCCTTGAAACCTTCCTTGGTGGAATGGAAACGGTTATGGTTACAATATGGAAAACCATAACTTTAAACCTTGAAACCTTCCTTGGTGGAATGGAAACTCGTTAATCCTATAGTCTTCAGCATTATTGTTTATTAGACCTTGAAACCTTCCTTGGTGGAATGGAAACATGGCTGGACTTTGACTGGCTTCTGAACGAGACGAACCCTTGAAACCTTCCTTGGTGGAATGGAAACTGTGGGATGGAAACCCCGAGGATTTTTTGAATGCCCTCCTTGAAACCTTCCTTGGTGGAATGGAAACCATTTTAAATCCCTAAACTTTTACATCCGATTATAACCCTTGAAACCTTCCTTGGTGGAATGGAAACCAGGATTAAAGAGGCTCACAGACCGGGTTTCAGGATTCCTTGAAACCTTCCTTGGTGGAATGGAAACTTGATAGAACCAGCCTCAACCTGACCCTGAAAACCACCTTGAAACCTTCCTTGGTGGAATGGAAACAACAAATATTAAGACAATTTAAAATAATAAAAAGAGACCTTGAAACCTTCCTTGGTGGAATGGAAACGGTTGACACAGGAAAGTATATCTGGATTCCCAATTTCCCTTGAAACCTTCCTTGGTGGAATGGAAACGCGACAAGGTCAGTAAAGACGAAGGTGTGCGAAGGCTCCTTGAAACCTTCCTTGGTGGAATGGAAACAATTGATCCTCCGTAATGCTTTCAAGATTTTCAATACCCTTGAAACCTTCCTTGGTGGAATGGAAACTGACGGTTTGGGGGCTTCAGGATCAACTCGCGGAAACCTTGAAACCTTCCTTGGTGGAATGGAAACTAACGAGTAATAGGATTGACTTATAAAAAGTCTTACCTTGAAACCTTCCTTGGTGGAATGGAAACGCGCAAGGCGATATTCGAGCCTGTGGATGGCTTTTATGCCTTGAAACCTTCCTTGGTGGAATGGAAACCTCGCACAACGAAGGTAACTGGCAAGGGTCAGCTGTACCTTGAAACCTTCCTTGGTGGAATGGAAACCTTTTGAGCAAGCTATCTGCGACTAACATAAATCCCTTGAAACCTTCCTTGGTGGAATGGAAACTTCGAGAATTGAATTTGCCCCGAGGGGCTGAAAGGACCTTGAAACCTTCCTTGGTGGAATGGAAACAGCTGATCCTCTGTAATGTTTTTAAGGTTATCAATTCCCTTGAAACCTTCCTTGGTGGAATGGAAACTGTAGATAACAAAAGGCAGACTGAATCGCAATGCAGTACCTTGAAACCTTCCTTGGTGGAATGGAAACCAGGCTTCGGCATTACTCCGGACGACATCGCGTCCCTTGAAACCTTCCTTGGTGGAATGGAAACTGGAGACGCAGGACCAGGACCGTCCCCGTGGCACGGACCCTTGAAACCTTCCTTGGTGGAATGGAAACCCGTGTTGGAGTTGGAGCCTCATGG
>ERZ772917.696-NODE-696-length-22572-cov-6.140738_pt1 | contig 22572 bp, 27 predicted proteins | sample MGYA00511187_ERZ772917 | MGnify/ENA primary metagenome ERZ772917 (study PRJEB29015, sample SAMEA2737925) | human oral metagenome | biome: human oral; feature: human-associated habitat; material: dental | place: China | collected 2012 ...
AGCGCTTAGCGGTCTGCACTCGATCGCAGATATGGTATCGCCGATCTTTACGACGTTGTTCTCATCGTGGATCAGATATTTTTTAAATCTTTTTACGATCTTTCTATATCTAGGGTGCATAACCCTTCTTTCTACCAAAACGGTAGCTGTTTTATCGCCCGCCTTCTTTACGACTACGCCTTGAATTTCTCTTTTAAATGCCATAACCTATCCTTATTTCGCTTTAATAGCGGTGTTGATTCTAGCGATATCTTTTTTGATAGCGCGAATCTCGTTAGGATTGCTTAGCTGCATAGTTTTTAGCTTTTGTCTAGCCGTAAATAAAAGCAACTTACTTTGTTTCAACATAGAATTTAGCTCAGCCAAATCTTTATCTTTCAAATCAGTATATTTCATTTTCGCTTTCCCTACTTACGATTTTCGTTTTAAAAGGTAGTTTATGAATCGAAAGCATAAGCGCCTCTTTAGCAACCTCTTCGCTAACGCCGGTCATCTCGAAAATGATCCTGCCCGGTTTTATATTCATTACCCACTCTTCTACGCCGCTCTTACCCTTACCCATACGAGTTTGTAGAGGCTTTTTGGTAAGCGGTTTGTCTGGGAATACCTTAATCCAAATTTTAGCTTGACGATTCACGAAGCGCGTCATCGCGACACGAGCCGCTTCGATCTGGCGAGAATTTACCCTACCCGCCTCTACCGCTTTGATACCGAAATCGCCGAACGTCAAGGAATTTCCTCTCGTCGCATAGCCGCGATTGCGACCTTTCATCATCTTGCGGTATTTTGTTCTTTTTGGCATCAACATAACTATTTACCTCTTCTTGGTCTGCGTGTTTTTTTAGGCGCATCATCGGTCTTTTCAGCCTGGATGCCTTTTTGTAAAATTTCACCCTTAAAGATCCAAACCTTAATGCCGATATTACCGTAAGTCGTATGTGCTTCGGCAAAGCCGTAATCGATCCTAGCCCTTAGAGTATGAAGCGGAACGCGTCCTTCTAAATACCATTCGGTTCTAGCCATCTCAGCGCCGCCTAAGCGACCTGCGACGCAAATTTTAATTCCCTTTGCGCCTGCTTTTTGAGCGCCTTGGATGACCTTTTTCATAGCGCGGCGGAATGCAACGCGGCGCTCTAACTGCATAGCTACGTTTTCCGCAGCCAAAAGTGCGTTCGAGCCTACTTTGCGCTCCTCTTTGATATTAATGGCTATGTCTTTGTTGACTAGCTTAACGACTTCACTTCTTAAATTTTCAACCTCGCCGCCTTTTTTGCCGATGATGATACCCGGTCTTGCGGCTACGATCGTTACGCGAATTTTCTTAGCCGTTCTTTCGATAAGAATTTGGCTAATTCCCGCATAATAAAGCTTAGCTTTTAAAAATTTGCGGATCTTATAATCCTCGCCGATACTCTCGGAAAGCGTCGCTTTAGAAGGAAACCATCTAGACTCCCAATTTCGATTAATTCCTAATCTTAAACCGATCGGATTTACTTTCTGTCCCATTTACGCTTCCTTCTTACTTGGTTTTGCTACTTCGACGATAATGTGCGAAGTAGGCTTGCGGATACGGCTAGCCGTACCTCTGGCGCGCGGACGAAATCTCTTAAGTACGGGGCCAGCATCCACTCGGCAGCTGGTAACTACGACCTCTTCAGGCTCAAAGCCGCCGTTTGCGACCGCGCTTGAAATCGCCGTCGCGATATATTTCGCGCCGCGATTAGGCGTAAATTCCAAAGTAGCAAGGGCAAATTCCGCATTCATGCCTTGAATTTGTTTTGCGATAAGTCTTGCTTTTGTCGGCGAAAGGCGAACAAATTTAATAGTTGATTTACTCATATTCTATCCTTACTTGCCGATCTTTTTCTGCACGGAGCCTTTGTGGCCCTTGAAAGTGCGTGTAGGAGCGAACTCGCCTAATTTATAACCGATATGATGCTCGGTGACGTAAACCGGGATAAAATTCTTTCCGTTATGAACGTTAAACGTAAGTCCGATCATCTCAGGCACGATCGTGCTTCGTCTCGACCAAGTCTTGATCGGTTTGTTATCGCCGGCTTTCTTTGCCGCAACGACTTTTTTCATTACGTGATCATCTACGAAAGGACCTTTTTTTAGCGATCTAGCCATTTTTATTTTCCTTTCCTTCTTGAAATTATAAGCTTATCGCTCGCTTTTTTATGGCGAGTTTTATAGCCCTTCGTCGGTTTGCCCCACGGAGTTACTGGATGGCGGCCGGAATTTTTCTTACCCTCGCCACCGCCGTGCGGGTGATCTACCGGGTTCATTGCAGAACCTCTGGTTTGAGGACGGATTCCTCTGTGGCGATTGCGTCCGGCTTTGCCGATGACGACGTTTGCCCACTCTTCGTTACCCACTACGCCGATACTAGCCATGCACTCTGCAAGCACTCTTCTCATCTCGCCGCTAGGCAGACGCAAAATGACGTATTTTTCCTCTTTGCCCATAAGCTGAGCATAACCTCCGGCGCTACGTGCCATTTGAGCACCTTTGCCGGGTTTTAACTCGATATTATGCAGGATAGTTCCCACAGGGATGTTTTTCATCTTCATAGCATTGCCGGGTTTAATATCTAATCCGCCCTCGGCAGCGGCTACTACGTCGCCCACATTAAGATCGTTAGGCTTGATAATGTAGCGCTTCTCGCCGTCTGCGTATGAGATCAATGCGATACGGCAGTTGCGATTCGGATCGTATTCGATTGCCTCAACCTTGCCGGCAACGCCGAATTTATTTCGCTTAAAATCGATAATTCTATAAAGCTTAGCGGCTCCTGCTTGTTTATGGCGACTGGTAATGCGACCGTTATTGTTCCTTCCGGCTGCGGCAGGAATTTTAACAAGCAAACCTCTAACACTAGCTTTTGCAGTGATATCCTCGCTGCTAAGCCCTGTCATAAATCTTCTACTTGGAGTATACGGTTTATAAGTTTTAATCGCCATTTTACGCCTCCACGCTTTCTAGGCTTGCGCCTTCAGGTAGCTTGACGTAGAATTTTTTCACATCGTTTCTAGCGCCCATTTTACCTCTAAATCTTTTTACCTTGCCGTCCTGTCTTAAAGAATTTATCTTTAGCGGAGTGATCCCGAAATAGTTCTTTAAAACGCTCTTTAGTCCGTTTTTCGTAACCGACGGGCTAGTTTGGATAACGACCACGCCGTTTTCTTGAAGACCGAGAGACTTTTCCGTATAAAGGATCGTTTTGATATCTGTTATATCTGCCATTTTAGTCCTCTTTCACTATTGATTCAAATGCCGCTTTTTCGAATACGACCGAGCCGTAAACTGCGATTAGGTAAGCATTGACCTCGCTTGCATCGACGACATAGCAATTTTTAAGATTTCTATAGGCCAAAAGAGTTTGTGCGTCTAGCTCGTTTTTAACGATCAGCGCATCTCTAACGCCCAGTTTCTTAATAAAATTTGCCGCGTCTTTAGTCTTGCCGCTTTTTAGCTCTAAATCGTCGAATATAAAAATTTTACCCTCGTTTGCTTTCTCATTGATGGCAAATTCCAGCGCAAGGCGTTTTTGCTTTTTATTGACCTTCTGCTCGTAATTTCGCTCGTTAGTCGGACCGAATGCGACCGCGCCGCCTACCCAGACGTTAGTTCTAGTTGAGCCTGCGCGTGCGCCGCCGCGACCCTTTTGTCGCCACGGTTTTTTACCGCCGCCGCTAACCTCGGTGCGAGTTTTTACTTTCGCCGTATTTGCGCGGAGCGAAGCAAGGTAAGATTTGACATACAAATATAGATTGTGCGAATTGACCTCCGAAAATTTCGCAGGAATTTCAATTTCGCTTGCTTTTTCTAGTTTTTCGTTAAGCACGCTTACTTTACTCATTTTACTATCCTTATTCTGCCCATTGCGCCGTTAAATCCAGGAACCGAGCCTTTAAGCACTAAAATTTTGTTCTCGGCGTCGAAGCTCACGACCTCGTTTTTGGCAGTGATCATCTCGTTGCCGGTGTGTCCGGACATCTTCATACCCGGCTGAACGCGACCCGGCCACTCGCAGTTGCCGATTGAGCCCGGTCTTCGGTGAAAGCGGCTACCGTGCGCTGCAGGACCACCAGCAAAGCCATGGCGCTTAATAACGCCCTGATAGCCCTTGCCCTTGGATCTGAAGCTTACTTTTACGATCTTAGCTCCGCTCAAAACATCTAAATTTTGATCGCCAAGCTCGGCATTTTCTAAGCTTAGAGTCGCAAATTTATTAAATTCCTTGCTTAGGCTATATTTCTTTTGAATTCCGGCGATAGCTTTGTTATACGCTTTGCCGTCTGCGTAGGCTACGATAGCTTTTTTCTCATCGCAAACTTCGCAAATTTTGGTATTAATAAGTCGCAAAAGAGTCACGGGCGTGCTGCTCGTGTCGATCGTCCTACTCATACCTATTTTTTCTACGATATATTCCATTGTTTTACCCCTTATTTGCCCATTGCGTGAACTTCAACGTTGACTTCCGGAGCCAAATCAAGCTTAGTTAGCGAATCAACCGTGTCCGGAGTCGCCGCTACGATATCTAGCATACGAGCGTGGATCTTCATCTCAAACTGCTCTCTAGAGTCTTTATTTACGTGTGGAGATCTTAAAACTGTGTAGCGCTTGATCTTTGTGGGCATAGGAACAGGGCCTCTTACATCCGCACCCGTTCTTTTGACGGCTTCTACTATGGCCGCAACCGTGCGATCTAAAACTCTATGGTCATATGCCTTGAGTTTCAACCTAATTTTTTGCATCTGCTTTTCCTTAAAAAGAACTTGTCGCAACGCGCGACCTTTTGTTTCAAACAAAAGACGCACATTATATAAAAGCGCTCCCTTTTTGTCAAGAAAATAGCCAAATTTTATGGAAATATTTCCTTTTAATAAGGAAAAATATATAGAATTTCGAAAATTTTTAGGGTGCTGGAAATTTTCAATACAAAAATTTTAGATAAATTTGAAATAGATATAAAAATTTCATAGGATTTTTCAGATTTATTTCCTTTTAATAAGGAAAATTTTAAAATACTCGCCATGAATGATCTAAAATTTTTTTACGAAAATCCACCGGAATTTGCGGGCTTTATCCCGCGCAAAAGAGGTATCGGCTCTGCCAAAACCATAATCTATGGAGTGCTAAATTCCGGCAAAAGCGCCGTGTTGAAAAATGAAATTTCAGAACTTAAAAAAGATGAAATTTTGTATCTAAATTTAGCCGATCTACGCCTTGAGGATATGGTAGCAAGCGGCACTATCGCTGCGGTTAAAAATAGCGCGGATAATACAAACGGTGGCGAAGCGAATGAGAATGAAATAAGCGGAGAAACTACGCTCGATGCGGATATTTCGGATATAGATGAATTTTACCGCGCCGCCATAAAAAATACAGATACAAAAAATGAAAGCGCAAACGGCTTAAACAATGCAAAAAATGCGGAGTCGGGTGGCATAAAAAACAGGAGCGAGAATTTCTTTCGCGAGATCAAGGAGTTTTTGGCGGTCAACGAGCAAATTTCATCGCTTTTTCTGGATAATTTTAGTAGCGCCGATTTTGAAATTTCATCGCTTCAAAGCTTCGCCGAGGGGCTAAATTTGGAGCGCTTCATCATCTCTACTCGCGATAGAGAGTTGCTGCTGCCGGGTTTTGAGCGGCTTGAGCTTTTGCCGCTTTCGTTTGAAGAATTTATCGCCTTCGACAAGCGCCACAATGAGATAAACTCGATGATTTCGGCATTTTTGGCTCAAGGCGGTGGCGCAAAAAACCCCTTCATAACCCCCGCTGAAATTTTAGAATTCGAGCAGAGGCTGCTTACGGCAAACTTTAGCCGCACGGAAATTTTAATCCTCAAAGAGTGCCTAAGCTCTGTCCACACCGCATTTAGCGCAAATAAAATTTACACCGCGCTAAAGCCGCGCATCAAGATCTCAAAAGACGCCGTATACGGCACCATCGCCAAGCTTGAGCGGGAAAATTTTATCAGATTTTTAAGCAAGGCGGGCGAGCCTGCGCGCGCAAAAAAGCTATATTTTTCGCATTTTAATATGCGCGAAATTTTAACGAGCAAAAAGGACTTCTCCAAAAAATTTGCCAACGTCCTTTTCTGCGAGCTTTTGGGGCTGAATACGCCGATTTTTTATACAAAAGAGCTGGATTTTTACCTACCAAGTCTAAAAATGGGGGTTCTCGTCATCCCTTTCAGCGACGCGGACATTATCTTTTTAAAATTTCGTAAAATTTTAAGCGTGCTCAAGAGGCTCGGCATCACGAGTCTAAAGGTCGTTTCTATGGCAAACTCCGGCAGGCTCGAGATCGAGGGGATACGCTGCGACGTCCTGCCCTTTCACGAATTTGCGCTCAGCTTTTAGATATTTGAAATTTTATATCATAAAAATGCAGAAATTGTGCTATAATTTTGAGAGTTATATATCAATTAGGTAAGGAATTTTTATGGTAAAATTGCAAGACAAACTCATCTACGATACGTTAAAATTAGTCGCCGCGCAAGGAGAGGAGGGGCTTTTGTGCCGCAACAAGCAAAGCGATGCGGAGTTTATGAGACCCGTGAACGAGTTTGCGGCTGCGAGCGGACGCAACTACACCTCAATCAAATCGACTCTTGATATCATCCATAAAAACTGTGGCTATCTAGAGCGCGAGAGTATTAAGGATACGAGCTTTGATGCGGGCAAGGCGTCGAAAATTTTCATCTATCGCCTCTGCGATAAGGGGCGAAGCTTTATCGAAAAGTACGAGGCAACTCAAAATTCCGCTCAATAGCCCGAAATTAAAAAATTTTAAACATCGAATTCTATAAGAGATTGTTTAAAACTCAAATTTTAAATCTCGACGCTTAAGTAAATTTTACGAGGCGAATATCATAATTCAGAAAAACACGGGAGAGGAAGCGGCTGCGACTAGATTAAATATCCTTAAAACAATCTAAGAACTAAAAATTTCCTCTCTTGAAAATAGCGCCATTATAGATATTGGGCACGCAATATATCCGGTGGATCACACTTGCGAATTCCAAAACCCAACCGCTAAAGATGAATTTTTTGATATAATCCCCCGCTTAAAAAGCTAAAATTTAAAGGAAACATATGAAATTTATTTCTCACAAAATTTTAAAAAGCGCGGTTTTGCTGGCGGCATTAGGATCTTTCGCGACTTGCAGCGCCGAGACGCAGCAGCCTAACGGCTACGCTATAAGCGGCGCGTCGCTATCGGCGCTGCAGGAGGATGATAGAGCGAAAGAAAATTATCTAGTCATCGACGTCAGAGGCGCGGATGAGTACGCTGCAGGCCACGTAAAGCACGCGATCAATATCCCGCTTGGAGAGCTGGAAAACAGGCTGGACGAGATAAACGCCTATAAAGATAAAAACGTCGTGCTTTATTGCAATACGGGTAACCGCAGCGGCAAGGCGCTTGATCTGCTTAAACAAAAGGGCTTCAATGTGCTTATGAACGCGCCTGGCGTGAAGCAGTACGACTACGAGCTGTATAAGGTCGGCAGCATAAACGCGGAGGGGTTTTTGAAAATAGCGAATGAGCCGAACGTGCTGATCATCGACGCTAGGCAGAAGCAGGACTACGATGCGGGGCATATGAAGGGCGCGATAAATATCCCATACGGCGAGCCTTTAGAAAACTACAAGGACGTGCTTGAGGCCAACAAAGGCAAAAGGATAATCACGCACTGCTACAGCGGCAACCGCAGCGCCAAGCTCGCCAAAGCCCTAAACGAGCGAGGCTACAACGTCACAAATCTACTCGACGGCACGAAAGAGTATAACTACGAGCTGGTGAAGTAAATTAGAATTCGGGCTTTTGAAGCGAAATTTTAAAAGCCCGAATTTTATAAATTTGCAAATTTTTTATAATTTGATGGTTGTTTATTTTGCGACGCGAGATGCAAAATTTAACTTCGTGTGCGGCGCGTAAATTTAGACGCCGCAAATCCGCAAGATTTTAGATAGATATTCTATGCCGTATTTGGCGAAGCCCTCTCGCGAGCAAAATTCTGCGCGTATGGGTTTGGCGTAAAATTTTACTTTGGAATTTGCGGTGCGAAGTTCCAAGCAGCGAAATCTTTCAAAAATTTTAAATTTCAGCGAATTTAATTTCCAACATGCGTAAATTTCACTAAAAACATAACTAGAAGCTTTTCGAGAGTTTTGAACCCCGTAAATTCTTGATTAAATTTATTCGGATTAATAAAAATAAATCCCGCAAAATGATAAAATGCTGTTTTGAGTAAATTTGAAGCGGTATTTTATGGGAGGGATCATGAAATTTAAATATTTTAAAGCTGCGAACTGCGCTAACTACGATTTTTTCACCGCCGAAGAGCTAAGCTATAAAGAATTTATCAGACTAAGTTTTGGCGAGTTCACTCGCAAAAATCCAAGCTCCAACTGGGCGCTTAGCATCGACGATAGGAGCTTTGATTCGTTTCCGAATTTTACTCAAAAGCATCCAATCTGCTTATCCGATCTAAATTTTAAAGATAGCATCTTTCAGTTTAGGATCTGCTCCGAAAACAGCGTCCAAAGCCTAGGACACCGCATTTTTACCTGCCTAGACGGCATCCACAGGGACTTCGTCGCAAGCGAGATCAAGCAAACCGACGAAGTGATGATGAAGCTAAAGACGGGCGTTTTAAAGGACTTCGCCTGCGTCTCGAAGTGCGGCTGGTGGATAACCGACATCTGGCGCGATATGTATCCGGTGACGGATGAGAGCGAGAGCGAAAATTTCGTCGCAGATATGCTTGGTAGCGAGTTTTCAGCGCAAATGCAGCTCATAAACGAGCGACTTTTGAGCGCGCAAAACAGCGGCGAGCTTGACGAGCTCATCGCCGAGCTAAGGACGCAGGAGTAAATTTTAAAATTTTGCCCGCGAGTTGTCCTAGGTGCGGCGGGTGCGCTCACGCGTTTTGCGGCTAAATTTTAAATTTGCCCTCTTAAATTTATCCCAGTTTGCCGTTTGTCGCACAGCTATTTGCAGGGTACGGCGTGAGTCCGTAGTCTGCGGCTTCGACGTTCCAAAAGTCCAAATTTGCACTACGCGATACGATATACTCAAAACCCTTTTGATTCAGCTCGATCAAAATTTCAAATTCCTCGCCGTTTTTACAAACGATACTTTCGAAAAAGTGCGAAAAGCAGGCGATCTTCGCGTTTTCTTTCTGCATCGATTGATTTAGCATGAGCTCCATGTTGCTTAGAATTTTAAATACTGTCTGGCTCGTCTCAAATCTACCGAAGCGCGCGTAATACTTCGCTAAATTTTGCTCATTTAGCGTAACGGATTTGGTGCAGTTTTGCGTTATCTGCTCGTATATCACGCCGAAAAGCTCAATCGACGCGTTTTGATTATCTATCGCCTTGTTTTCGTGGTTTTCGATGACAACAAAGCCGTCTTTTATGCAAAATTTCTCGTTTTTATAGTAAAAGCTCACTCTTGCGATCTCTTGCTCGAAGCGCTTTTTATAAGTAAAAGGCAGATACGTCGTAATGCCCATTTTATCGATAATCGCAGAGCTTTTGACGCCGCCGTCCAGCTCGTGCTGCATGAAGTAGCGGATGAAGCTGCCCTGTTCGATATCAAAGCTATTTAAATACTCGATCTTATCCAGATACGCACAGCGGTAGAGCCGCACGAACTCGGAATTTAGCGAGATATTGATCTCGTCGGGGATATCACCGTATTTTTCGCTTTGCGGCGCGTCAATGCGCTCTATAATATTCATCTGTTTTTCGACTTTGTCTTTTACGAAAATAGTGATTTTGACCTGCTGCATCTCATAAAAGCGCTTTATCGTCTCGGTAGCGCTTTTTGTGATATCGGTCTTAAATTTTTTCGCCAGCTCCGATTTTTTGAGTGTCAGTGAAAAATCGCCGTTTTTTAGCTTGTTCTGCGAATACAGAAGATAAAGCAGCTCCTCATAAATCATCAAATGCGAGTAGGTCAAAAAGGTATTATCCACGACTATGACATAGTAGCAGCGCGTTACGGAGTATCTTTTGTTGTCTCTTAGAAAGTCGTTGTAAATTTTTAGCTTGCTCGCATTTTTCGATACCTTAAATACGTCGTAAGATTCTAAAAATATATTTTCCATATTTCGCCTTAGGTTAAAATTTTGTTGAAATATTACACAACATTTGTTTAAGTTGTTTTAAATTTTATCTTAAGGATAAAAAATATTAGCGAGTAAAATAATTTATAAAATTTCAATCATATTTTTAATATTAGCTTAAATATAATAAAATAATTTATAAAAATAGATTTTTTTATAGGAAAATTTTATACAAAAAATTTAATATGAATAAAAAAATCTATTTTTTAAACTAGAATTAATAAATAAAATTATATTATTTCTTTAAGAATAGGCATGCTTAGAATTAAATTTTATTAGGAAAGGACGGTTTGAAATGGAATTTCTTATTTTGACGCTATTTTTGATCAGCGGGCTTATATTATATTTTAAGCCGCAGATGAAAAATTTAGCTACGGGCTGTGCGGCAGTCGGTTGCGTAATATTGATCGCACTGGAATTTTACGTAAATTTATGGGTCGTTGTGCCTGTAGGCAACTTTTAGGAGGACGATATGCAAAATTTAGAACAAAATCAAATTCCCGCCGCCGAGCGAGGATTTTTTAACCTAATGTCGCTAGCCATCATCGCCCTCGTGGCGCTTCCTGTCGGTATAGCCTGTTTGATACTGGGCTTTGGCATGGGAGATAGCCCGTGCGTTATGTGCTGGTCGGAGAGGATCACGATGATAGCCATCAGCCTTATCGCACTTTTTATCCTTAGATACGGCCTAAGACCCGGCTACATCGCAGCGCTTTTACTGATGGCTTGTTGGGGGATGTTCAACGGCTTTATCCATTATAGCCTTGACGGTACGTTCGGTGGCTATCTCGATATAAAACAGGGCTTCGGGCTTGAAATTTTAGGTGCACACACGCAGCTTTGGGTCATCGTCGTAGATTTTTGCGTGATCGCATTTTTGGCGGTCATATTTTTGTGTAGCAAAAATTTAGGCGAGATAATGAAAAAGAGCGCGAGCGGCGAATACGGCGAGTTTTTGCGCTATCTGCCTCTGGGCAAGATTGCAAATTTAATCTTCATCGTCATCATCGCCGCAAACTGCGCGCAGGCTTTCATCGTCTCAGGCCCGCCGCCGTATCTGGGCTCTAGTACGCCGGCTAGATTAAGTCTTGATCCTGCAAAATGGTTTTGGGAAAAAGATCACTGGCAAAGCGCGCTTGATTTTAGATTCGATTGGAATCCGGAGCTTCCGGATCTGCCAAACTAAGGAGCAAAAAGATGAAAAAGCTGATGATTTTTACGGCGCTAGCAGCTCTGGCGTTTGGGTTTGAGTTTAATCTCGATAGCAAAGCGGGCGCGCTCGAGGGCGTGAAGGAGCTCGGCGCACCGAGTGCTGAAGTGAGTTTAAGCTTACAAAACGACGCGCCGATTACGGGAGCGGACTACGACGCAGATAAAAAGCAGTTCGCGCTGGTTTCTAAAAATAACGAATTCTACGTTGCGGACGAAAATTTAAAGCCGCTTAGATACGGCAAGCACGATCGCCACTTTATAATGGAGATGGAGGCGACCGTGGGTGCTGCGTGGTATAAAAATGAGCTCGGCATGATAAGCTTTAATAAAACCTTCGTCTTTTATGAGCCTACGGATGGGCTGGGCGCAGAGGAGCAAAACAGCCAGTGGAGGCACTTGACCGAGGGCTGGGATAAATGGAAGCTAAACGATCTCGGCAACAAAGGGCGCTTCTCCACACTTCGAGCAAAGCAGCAATATATCCTCGGCTGGGATTACGACGCGGCTGCGAATAAATTTATCGTTGCGTCCGTGCCTAATGACGTGAGGGATTATTGGAGCGTGGCGGTGTTTGACGGCGACGATAAGATGATTTTGGAGGAGTTTATTCCGCAAATCGGCTCAAATTTAAAGCTAAAAGAGAGCAGGAGCCTAGGCGAATACTACGTCACGGGTATCGACGCTCAGCCTGACGCCGTTTATCTTTTGAGTAAAAATTTCTCAACCATTTTAAAGTTAAATTTACAAACGCATGCAATTGAGGATGCATATAGTTTTAGCGGAGCGGCAAACGCGAGGGCGCTTGCGGTGAAGGACGGCAAATTTTATGTTTTTTCGCGCGAAGGCAAAGAAAATAAAGTTTTCATATACGATATGAAATAAAGCCCACATTTAAGGAGAAGAGATGCAAAGACGTTCTTTCTTAAAAGGCGCGGGAGCGGCTCTAGCTACGGCGGGAGCCTCTCCAAGCCTATTTGGTATGGAGCAGTTTGAGGTGGATTTTAAACCGAAATCCTATAAAAACGAGCAGGGCGTAGAGTATCACTACCTCACCTGTCCTAGAAACTGCCGCGACGCCTGTTCGATGATTGCAGAGATCAAAGACGGCAAGATGGTTAGCATCAAGGGCGATCCGAAGCACCCTCTAACGCAAGGCACGGTCTGCGTCAAAGGACATACCTACGCGATGCACCTATACAACGCCGATCGCATAATGTATCCAATGAAGCGCGTCGGTAAAAAGTGTGAGGGCAAGTGGGAGCGTATCAGCTGGGATCAAGCGCTAAAAGAGATAGCCGCGAAGCTTACCGAGATCAAGGCAAAATACGGCGGCGAGGCGATGACGGAATTTGTCTATTCGGGCAACGAAGGGCATATCTCAAAGACTATTTCGTCTGGAAATTTCTTTGAAAAATACGGCGCTACGAGGCTTGTGCGCAATCCATGCGACTGGCCGCGCTATGCGGGCACGCCGAGCGTCATCGGCACGGACTTTTCAAAAGACGCGCTGGAAGTCGATGAGAGCGATATGTATATCAGCTGGGGCTCAAACGAAGCCTATACGGCGGTGCACTGGATTAGATTTGCCCACCGCGTCAAAAAACGAGGCGGCAAGATCATCGTCATAAATACGATCAGAATTCCGCTCGCAAACCAAGCCGATATGTTTATCCAACTAAAGCCTTCAAGCGATCCTGCGTTTTGTCTAGCGGTGTGTAAGGTGCTGATAGAGGAGGATCTCTACGATCACGAATTTGTAGAAAAATATACGATGGGCTTTGACGAGCTGGTTAAAGAGTGTAGCCTCTACACCTATGGCGAGCTAAGCGATATGTGCGGCGCAAGCGTCGATCAGATCAAGGTTTTTGCGCGAGAATACGCCCACGCCAAAGCGCCTGCCATTATGCACGGCGACGGCGGGCAAAGGCACTTTAACGGCGCAAGGCTCGTGCGAGCGGTTACTTTCTTGCCGGTACTTACGGGTTGCCTTACAAAACTTGGCGGCGGATTATTCTGGGCTTACGTGCACGTAAAGGGCTGCTTTAACTTCGATAACTGCATGCCAGATCTTTCGCCGAAAGACGCGGAAGGCAAAAAGATAGAGCGCCAGCAAATAAGCTATATAGAATTTGGCAAAGGTATCCAAAAGGAAAATCCGACCTATCTAGGTAAGCCGATAAATACGGTAATTCGAGCCTGTATCAACTATAACTCAAATTTGATGGTAACGGCGCCCAATACGAATTTAATCAAAAAACGCGTGATGGACGACGATTTTTTCTTGGTAGTCATCGATCCTTACGATACCGACACCTGCGATTACGCTGACTACGTATTGCCGGGCGTTACCTTTATGGAGAGCGAAGATATTCAAAACGATCAAATTTCGGGCTACGTCTGCTACAACGCCCAAAGCGTCAAGCCGCTGGGCGAAGCCAAGACGAATTTGGAATTTTTTAACGCTCTAGCCAAGGCGATGGGATATAAAGAGGAGTGCTTTGATTGGGATAGCGAGACGGTTTGCAGGAGGTTTTTGGATACGGAATTTGCCAAAAAGCAAAATATCACCTACGAAAAGCTAAAGAGCGTGGGCTGGATCAAACCGTTTAGGACGCCTGAGACGATGAAAGATCAGTTCCCTTACTACCCTTATGCGCCGAAGAACAAGCTGGTATTCGGCACTAAAAGCGGCAAGTGCGAGCTCTACTCCGAAGCTTTCAAGGACGCAGGCTATCATCCGGTGATCGATCTTGACGACGATTGGGATTACTACGAAAGGCATAAAAATTTCGGCAAAGATTATTTGAAAAAATATCCGCTTTATTTTATGACGCCGGGAACGCAGCTTCAGGATAACTCAAACTGGGGCAATATGCCTTACATCCTAAAACGCGTCATTGTAAAGGGTAACGCCGAGCTATTTATGACGCGCGAGGATATGCTGGCGCGCGGTATCAAAGAGGGCGATACGGTCGAAGCTACGAATGAAAAGGGCACGGCGATATTTACGGCGGTTGAGACCAATCAGATGCAGCCGGGCATCGTCTATGCATGGAATAATATCTGGGTTAAAGTAACCAAATCTCGCACTGGAGCAAACATCCTTTGCTCGGACGGAGTGAGCGATTTGGGCAACGGATCGACCTATACCGCAAGCTTTTGTGAAGTAAAAAAAGCTGCGAAACAGGAGGCATAAAATGAAACGAAAACAAGGATTTTTATTTGATTACAACTTTTGCATAGGTTGTAAGGCGTGTGAAATTTCATGTCAGGTCTATCATAACCAAGACCCCGACATCAACTGGCGCCACGTCGATATGATGCTCATCCATGAAGACGAGATCGAAAAGGAAATTTTCATCTCGCATTCGTGCCACCATTGTGAAGAGCCTGCGTGTATGGATGTTTGTCCCGTGGGAGCTTACATTAAGCTTGAAAACGGCGTCGTTCAGCCGCTGCACGATAAATGCATCGGTTGCGGATACTGCATCGTAGCCTGTCCTTATGGCTCTATAACTAAAGGTAAAGACGGCAAAGCGCAAAAGTGCAATCTCTGCGCCGAGAAGCTCGAGCGTGGCGAGGAGCCTGCGTGCGTGGCGGGCTGTCCTTGTGACGTGCTAAAGCTAGTCGATAGCGACGTAAGCGATAGTGCGGGGATGGAGAAAGAGATGCCGGGCTTTAAGCGATTTTTTACGAAGCCAAACATCCGCTTCTATCCTCGCATGAAGCGCAACGAGTTTATCCACTAAGGATAAAAAGATGCGTAATTTAAAGCAGAGCCTTTGCATCGAGGACTTTTTGAGGCAGATATTTTTGGTGCCTCTTACCGGTGAAAATTTGAACGAGCTTTTAAATTTGGCGCAGGATTTCGCGCCTAAGCTTAAAGAGCATAAGTTTATCCTCGAATTTGCCGAATGCAAAAGCGAGTCAAGCTTAATCGATGAAATTCGCTACGAATTCAATAGGCTCTTCGTAGGTCCTAAGCGCCCCAAAGCCGAGCCTTACGAGTCGGTGTATTTCGACTATCAAACGATGTTTGGGGCAAAGACGATGCAGGTGCGAAGCTTTTATGAAAGCTCGGGGCTAAAACTCGAGGATGCGCAGCTTGATAAATTTCCCGACGATTTCATCGGGTACGAGCTGCAATATCTTTATTTTCTAAGTTTTAGCGCGCTAAAAGCGGAGGATGAGGCTAAATTTAACGAAATTCTGCGTAAAAAGGCGGAATTTATCGCCGCTCATCCGTCACAGTGGTTTTGCAAATTTGCCGCTCGTTGCAATGAGCATGCAAATTTAGACGTTTGGAAGAACTTCGGGGGCTTTTTAAATCTCTACTTAAATAGCGAGATGGATGCGCTGAAAAGTGCGCTAAAAGATCCTGAAATTTTTAAAAATTTAAAGGAATGACGATGGTACAGACGACTTGGGGATGGCTCATAGTCATCTATCTATTTTTAGGCGGTTTAGGCGCCGGGGCATTTTTGTGCTCGGCTTTGGCTTATAAAGGCTTTTTGGGTTCATTAAACGAGAGGTTTTATAAATTCGGCTTTCTGCTCGCGCCAGTAACGGTGATAATAGGAACCGCACTTTTGCTGTTTGACTTGGCGCCGAGCGCCGCGATAAATCCTCTTAAAATTTTACAGCTCTACACGCGCCCGGTTTCGATGATGAGCATAGGTACATACCTGCTTACGTTTTTTATCGTAATCAGCGTTTTGGTGCTTTTGCAGATCAAAAAGAGCGGTAAAATTTGCGATATGATGCTCACGCTCGGAGCTATTTTGGCGCTTGGAGTGATGGGATATACGGGGCTACTGCTTTACGTCGTAAAGGCGATCCCGCTTTGGGCTAGCGTGTGGCTGCCGATTTTATTTACGATCTCTGCGATCTCTACGGGGCTTAGCGCAAATGCCGCCGCTACGCTAAATGCCGGGCACGGCCTAAGCCACTGCGCGCATAAATTTCACGTCGCGTTAGTTGTGCTTGAGATCGTTGCGGTGTTAGCGCTATTTGCGAGCGTAAAAAGCGAGGCCGCGGGTATGGCGAGCGTAACCAAGATAGTCAGCGGCTCGCTTGCGCCGATGTTTTGGATAGGCTTTGTCGTATTTGGGCTTGCACTACCGCTGTTGGGCGGAAGCAAATTTATGCTTCGCAGTTGCAGTGTGAATGCGGACGGCAGCGTCTGCGCGCACGGCGGCGAGGAGGTAAAAAGCTGTGTTTATAACGAATACGGCGTGCTTGTGGGCGGCTTTTGCCTAAGAGCGTTTATCGTGCTCGGCGCGGTTTATATATTTTAACTCCTCCTTTCTGATACTGGTCGGGCGCCCGCCCGACCTTTTAAAGTTTATCTTAAGAATTATTTTCTAAAAAAAGTGATAAAATCAACAAACGTTTTATTGAAGGATTAAAAATGGATTTTGACGATCAAATTTTAAGAACCTGTGAAAACATAGATAAAAATCTTGCAAATAATAACTTGCGTGACGAGCGAGGATTTGTTAGCCAAGCTATCTTATCTCAGCTTAGAAATTTAGTAGAGTATATTTTTCAAAAAATTCACTCCGACGAAGAAAAAATAGATACCAATGAGCATCAGCAGACAATTAATGAAAATGCTATTAAATATATCAAATCAAAGGGCGGAAATTTTACTTTTTTAATTCGTTTCCATAATTTTTTAGATAAATCTGTCTCGCATTACACGCTTAGTGAAAATTCATCCGAACGTTTAATGCTTAAGTATTTTATGTATTTGGTCGAGTGTAAAAATTTTTTAAGAGAGCGATACAATATTGAAGTACTTAGAAATATTGACAAATTCCCGCTTAATTTAGATAAGAAATTTATGGAATACTATGAAAAAATTGTAGAAAAGATAGAAAATAAAAATGTTTTAAGTAATTCCGACAAAGAAAGCAATGCTTACTATGTGACAAAGGTAAAGCCCTTTATAGTAAAAGAACAAATTTATTATGAGGTAACATTTGTTAATGCTGTTGATAATTTTAGCAAATTTGATAAATTAATTGCATTTTGTAAATTTAGAATTTTTGATAATTATGCTGTCAATTTATGGATTCGTAATGAAAATATAGAAATTCTAAACAAATCACTACAGGTAAAAATCATTCACAGCTGGGAGGTTGCTATTAGACCAGCTGAATTGCAAAATTTTGGTAAGATTTTTGAATGTAGTCAAAAAATAAATAGAACAAGCGAATATAAAGAATTAATGCGATTTTTGACATGGAATAAAATTAGCCTAGTCGATTTGATTGATAGCTATGATTACCAAGATATAAAAAGAAACATTATTTCTAAAGGACAAGTTTCGCATATTTTTGATATTTTAGATAAGGTAAAGGCGGCTACCAAAGATGGTAGAAATACAATTAGGTATTTACTGCACAACTTACGTAATCAAGTAATAAAAAAGCAACTTCCAAATAATGAAGATAGATGCTTATCGGGTTTAAAGCTAAATTCAAAATGCCTTCCCTTTGAGCAAATGCCGTTTGCTACATCTTTAATAAATCACAATCCTAACTTTTATGATTTGTTAGAATGTATAGATACAGGTGGAAGAGAGCATGAATTATTTGCTAGAGCAGTAAAAAGTAGGATTGAAAATAGTGGAAGCCTGTTTGTTGATAAAAAGGAATTTAATTTCAACAATATAGATAATCTAAGATTTCAATTTAACTCAAAATTATGGTCAGGAAACGAAAAGAATCCAAAAGGGCATACTGGCAGGAGAATTGAGGAATTTCAAAGTCACTTTTATATCAAAGAATATGTCGAAAAATCTATCGAAATTATTGATGCGCTTGACAAATTGACGCAGAGCGGTATTCAAAACTACTCAAATTCTGCAAAAGAGTGGATAAAGAAAAATTCGATGCTAATTGACAATAAAGAAAAGGAAAATATTGTTATTAATCTATTTGAGAAATCAAAAGTCGCCTTGATTTATGGCGCAGCGGGTACGGGCAAAACAACTTTAATTGATTATATCTCGCGCTTTTTTAAAGAACATAGTAAAATATTTTTGGCCAATACAAATACTGCCGTAGATAATTTAAAAAGACGTATTGCCACGAGCCTAAATAGTGAATTTAAAACAGTCGCTAAATTAATAGCGGGTACAGATACAAAGTGTGATGTTTTAATTATTGATGAGTGTAGTACTATCAGCAATGATGATATGCAAAAAACATTAAATAAAGTGGACTTTGAACTCATTCTTTTAGTGGGAGACATATATCAGATAGAGGCGATATCGTTCGGCAATTGGTTTAAAATCGCTCAAAATTTTCTTCAAAAAGTAACTTTTGAGCTAAATGAAACGTATAGAACAAAAGATAAAAAACTTTTAAAACTTTGGAATGAAGTAAGAAACCTTGGTGATTGTATTAGTGAAATTTTGCAACGAGAAAGCTATTCGCAAAAATTAGAAGATTTAAGCTTTGAAGCTGGTGATGATGAGATTGTTTTATGTCTTAATTACGATGGATTATATGGCATTAATAATCTAAATACTATTTTGCAAGAAAACAATAAAGCAAAAGCTGTAGAGTGGGGTCTTCATAGATATAAGATCGGCGATCCTATTTTGTTTAATGAGGTAGAAAGATTTAAACCGCTTATTTACAATAATATGAAAGGAAGAATTGTTAATATTGAGCTTGCGGAAAGACGAATTTGGTTTAGTATCGAACTTGAAAAATCAATAACTGGACTAGATGCACAAAAGTATGATTTTGAGCTATTGGAGAATAGCGATAAATCGGTGATAAAATTTTATGTTAATCAATACGGAACGGCTGATGAGGAGGGGAATCCTGAAAATAATGATGAAGAAACTGTTGTGCCGTTCCATGTGGCATACGCCATTTCAATTCATAAAGCACAAGGTTTGGAGTACAAAACCGTAAAAGTAGTAATAAGTAGCGAAGTTGATGAGATGATAACGCATAATATTTTTTATACAGCGATAACCAGGGCGAAGGAAAATCTACAAATATATTGGTCGCCGGAAGTCGAAAAGAAAATTCTAGAAAGCTTCAAAAAAAGAAACAGCAATAAAGATATTGATTTTTTGCAGAAATTAAAGAAATAAAAGCCGCCCAAAAGACGGCTTAAATTTCACCTCTCAAAAATAAAAATTTTATTCACGCCGTTCTCTCTGGACACGACGTAGAATTTGCCCTCTTTGATAGCGAGCGCATGGGCATCGCTCGCGCCTTCAAAGCTATAAATCTCCACGATCTTTCTGCTGCGCGGATCAAGCTTTAGGATGCTTGAGTATTGCTTCGAGAGTAAATAAACAAACTCGCCTTGCGCATCCATACCCGTGACATAGTAGTCGTTTATATCCCTGCCGTCCTTTACGCCGAGAGCCTTATCGAAGCTCGGCACGAACTCGCTCGAGAGTAGATTGTCGGCATCGCTAAAGCTCGCTACGCTCCAGCTTTGCCTTATATTATCCGGCACGCTAGCGACGAAAAACTCGCCGTAGAAATCCGAGTGATCCCACGAGAGGATAAACTGCTGCTTAGCGCGCACGGTAGAGTAGCGATCCTTGAAATCGAGCGTGAAATTTTCATATCCGTCGTGCAGATAGCGCCACGCCTTGTTTGCTTCCTCTTTGCTTTGATTCGGTGCGGGTTTGAAAAACTCATAGGTTTTATTATAGCTCATGAGCCCTACGGAGCCTTTAAAAAAGCTCGCCGCGACGGTCTCTTCCATCTGCATTATCCAATCGGGCGTACTTCGTAGATAGCTTTTTGCGGTTTTTAGCTCGCCGTCCATTTCGTAGAGCTCAAATTTTAACGTACCGAGTAAGAAGCTTCCGCTCGCCGCATCGTAGTCAAGCCCCGTGACGGGATTATTGTTGTTTAAATTTAACGTTATCTCGCCGCTTTTGCGTAACGGCGTTAAATTTGCCACTGCGCCGTCCGCAGGATTTAGATTAAATTCGCCGCCCAGCGCCAGTGCAGCGCACAAAAGGGTTAAGGTTAAAATTTTTCTCATATCGCGACCTCACTTCGGTAAATTCGGTAGTTTTGGATTCCAGCTTTCGCGGAAGTCAATTTCGGTTTCCTCCCAGTGATCAAGCTCCCAAAACCACTTTGACGGATCGACGCTCATACGCGAAGGCGTCGCGGAGGCCAGATAGGGCGGAGGACCTGCCGTGATAAAAGCCTGAACGCAGTTAAAAGCCATGATGATCGCAAAGGCCGCCACGGCTATCTTGCCTAGCGCGAAGCTCGGCAGAACCGCACCGTATGCGCCTTCCTCGCTTTTTTGCATTATTTTGCCTACGTTTTTGCCTAGCAGCAAAATCACGCCCAAAAATATAATGACGCAAAAATGCACCACTACGACCCAAAACTGCGTGTGCGCGCCTAAAATTTCGAGCCCGAAGCCCTGCTTGATGTCGAGGTAGCCGCCGCCGGTGCCGTCAAGGCTGTAGTGCAAAAAGCCGTCGTATAGCCCAAGGCACGCTAAAAAGAGGATCGCGGCTAGGTATTTGACAGTAAATCCGTATCTAACGATCAGCAAAGCCACGAATGAGATCGCGACCATGCAAAATCTCTCGTGCCAGCACATGATGCAGGGGCTATCGCCCATGCCAAAGCCCAAAACCAAACACGCGATACCTACGGGTAGGGCGATGAGGGCGAGGGCGGCAAGGGCGAAAAGATTGAAAAACCGCTTTTCATCTTCGCCCCAGCTCGGCAAATTTTCGGAGCCGTTCGCGAAATTTTGATTTTCCATTACTCGCTCCTAAAAATTTCCCATAGGCACGACGGCAAATTTATTCACCCATGCCATCATGATGACGAGTATCGCGATGCCTGCGATACCAAAGCCCATAACCGCGCGCTTTTTCTCAGGTCTAAACCACAACAAAAGGCCCGCGACGAAAAACATCAGAACCATCAAAAATTCCATGCTTTCTCCTTTTTCGTTGAAATTTAATATTGTGAAAATATTACTATTTTGCTTATTAGACATATATTAAAAATTATGTTTTTATCAGTGTAAATAAATTTTTTATGAAATTTTATGATACTAAAATAGCTATTTTTAAGAAAATTTTTTCTATTTCAGCTTGATTTAAATTTATCTAAAGCATTTCGATTAGTCTGATTTTGCTTGTGCGAGTCGCGCGATAAAACGCCACGCGATTGAAATTATAAAATTAGCAAGAAGATGAACAATGACTTTTGGCGCAGCGGCAAGCGAGTGGGGGCAATCATCGCTGGGGCGCATCCGTTTTTCTTGCGGCGGAGCGGTCTCTTGCATTATGTCTATCTTCTTACGTTTAGGCTGTATTCTTGCACCGCGTTTTCCCCCTACTGAGTGCTCATTTCGGTAGCGGACGCCGCCTCGTTGATAGCAAGCAATACCTTGCAATCGGTTTATGTCGGTTGCGGATGCTGTTTTATTGTGCGGTTATTTCGGCTTGCATTGCGCAATGAAATTTTGAAATTTTACAAAGCTCGCCCAAGCCGACCGCTTTAATTTTACCCGCTTCTTAGTCGCGAAGTGTCTGCGCGTGGGCTTTGGGCGGCATGCCAAACATCCTCGCGTACTCCCTGCCGAACTGCGGCGGGCTTTCGTACCCGATGTCAAAGGCCTCCTGCGACGCCGTCGTATCGCCGTTTTGTAAGATATATTGGCTTCCTGCAACCTAATGCGCTTTTGAAAATCAAGCGGGCTTGGCGCAGTATTGCAGGAATTTTTACATGTCGTAGCGATACTGCTTGCCCTAAATTCCACCATTTTGCCGTCGCGCAGGCACAAGCACGCGCTGGGCTTATAGATCGTCGCGTGAAGTCCGAGGGCTCGCTTTGGCAGTAGAAGCTAAGCGCTTGCATAGGCGTCTGAACGTATCCATAGGCGAGATACAGCTCGCCGGTGATCTTTGCGGCGTCTTTTAAAATTTTATCTGCTTTGTTCATCTAAGCTCCTTTAAATTTACGCGGGTTATATTTAAATTTGCACGATTGGGCAAGGAATTTGGACTATCGTGCTACCGCAAAATTTTAAAAAAGGCTATAATTTAGCAACTTTAGTTAAAGGAGAAAAGATGACAAATTTTAGTTTTTGCAACCCCGTGAGGATAGAATTCGGCAAGGGCAAAGAGGAGCATATCGGGCAGTATATGAAGGAAGCGGGCGCGAAAAAAGCTCTCGTACTATACG
>ERZ772917.698-NODE-698-length-22552-cov-13.164822_pt1 | contig 22552 bp, 21 predicted proteins | sample MGYA00511187_ERZ772917 | MGnify/ENA primary metagenome ERZ772917 (study PRJEB29015, sample SAMEA2737925) | human oral metagenome | biome: human oral; feature: human-associated habitat; material: dental | place: China | collected 2012 ...
CAGGCATGAACAGACCCTACCAAACAACCAACGAATTAACGACTCAGGACACTAGTGGCGGGGAGCCACCGGACGGACTGTGCGAACCTCCCTCCCCCGCTGGCCAACGTCCCAAGGTTCCACCCGCCCGAGACAACGGGGCGGGCGGTGGTCCTGAGCGCCTGGAGCGTCTCGGGAGCCAGTCTCACGAGCCCGCGAGCGCGCAGTGCCGACTGCGCCCCCTGTGCCACGAGATTCACCCCGGTCAGAGAGCCGGCGATCAGGCCCGTCAGGTCGGGCACACGCGCGGCATCGACGTCGAGTACCTCGGCGCCGTCGAGAGCCTCCAGGTCGATCCCTCCGTAGGCGGCCAGTACCCCGGGCAGGACCTCGACGAGCGCCCCCGTGGGCTCCGATTCGGCCACCAGTGCCCCGTCGTGCCCAGCGCTACCGCTATTGGTCGTCGTCGCGTTCATCGCCATGTCCGCCCTCGGCTCACGTTCCGGTGTTCTCCGACATCTCATCCTCGCACCCGGTGACGGCCCGTCGGGCATCGAACCGACGGGCAGCCGCCGGCCGCACCGCTTCTCCTCGGCCCCTGCCACGCCGTACGATCGGCGTACGCAATAGACGGAGTGGTTTCTCATGCCCATCACCGACGCCATGCGTACCCGGCACGTGGTGCGCCAGTACCTTGATACTCCCCTCGACGACGACGTCGCCGCCGCCCTGCTAGCCCGCGTCGAGGAGGCTAACGCCTTCCACGGTACGGACATCCGCCTGCTGACCGGCAGCGCGCGCGTCTTCGGACCGCTGTGGGGCACGGTGCGAGCCCGTAGCGTGCACAACTGCCTGGTCATGGCCGGCCCGGACACGCCTGACCTCGACGAGCGACTCGGTCACGCCGGCGCTGGCCTCATGCTCGCCGCGCAGGAACTCGGGCTCAACACATGGTGGGTCGGCGGGACCTTCTCCAAGCGAGCAGCCGTCAGGGCCAGTGGCGCTACGGGGCGGGTGGTCGCCGTCGTCGCCCTCGGTTACGGCGCCACCCGGGGCACCGCGCACGACTCCAAGCGCCCCGAGGAGGTCGCCTCCTACGAGGGCGAGCCCCCAGCGTGGTTCACTCAGGGGGTCGAGGCGGCGCTGCTCGCGCCGACCGCCTTCGGCAAGCAGGCCTTCACACTCGCCGGCAGGGACGGTGAGGTGGTGATCACCTGCGAGGAGGGCGACTACGCGGGCCAGGACCGCGGCATCGTCAAGTACTTCTTCGAGGTCGGTGCCGGCCGCGACAACTTCCGCTGGGCCTCTTAACCAGTCCTGCCTCTCGGAGTGCGCACGCTCCCGCCGCATGACCCGCTTCTCGGCGATGCTGGACGCCTGCGTGCTCGTCCCAGTGACGCTTGCTGACACTCTCCCGGGGCTCGCCGCGGAAGGTGGAAGGACTCGGGGCGTGCGACCTACTTGTCATCGTTCCGATCAACAGGGTCACTTTAGCCGCTGAGGTAGGCGCGGCCGGCATCGGTGAGCCGGTAGCGCTGGAGGCGGCCGGTTGGCTTGTCCAGGACGGTTCGCTCCAGCAATCCGGCGTTCAGCAGCGGCTGTACATGACGGTTGAAGGCACGGTTCTGATTGACGATGCCGAGCACCTCCATCAGTTGCGCCCGAGCCCCTGGGACAGGTGCCAGGACATCGCGGTCGGCTCCAAGGGCGACAGTTGCGCAGGCATCCTGGCCCGGACCCGGGACGGAATGCTCGGCTGGTCACGTGCCCAAGGGGATCCGGCGCCGCCGACATGAACGTCGGCGAACACACACCCCACGGGCTTTCAGTTTTTTCGAATCCTCAGTTACTGTCGTGCCGTGAACGCTACGACCACAATGACGCACTCGACGACCCTGCCTCCTGAGGACCTCGAGCCCATGCTCGACTTGTCTCACTTCCTGGACCAGGTGGCGGAGCCGGCAGCGCTTCTCGGACCCGATGGTCAGACCGTCGGCCTCCCAATGGAGGCTTACCAGGTCCTCAGCGACGTCGTCCGCGCCATGTCGCAGGGCCGAGCGATCACCGTCGCGCCCGTCGACCAGCTGCTGACGACCCAGGAGGCCGCGGATTTCCTCGGCATCAGTCGCCCTACCCTCGTCAAGCTCTTGGAATCCGGTCGAATCCCCTTCGAGCGCCCCACGGGCGGCAGGCACCGCCGGGTCCGGCTCGCCGACGTCGTCGAGTACCAGCGCCAGTCCGCCCAGGAGCGCAGCGACGCCTTGGACGCCATGACTCGCGAGGCGGTCGAGGCCGGCCTGTACGACACCACCGCAACGGACTACACAGTCGCCCTGCGACAGGCCCGCAAAGGCTGACGGGACGACGCGCCGCCATGACCCTTTTCTCAGCGATGCTGGACGCCTGCGTGCTCGTCCAGTGACACTTGCCGACACGCTCCGGAGGCTCGTCGCCGAAGGCGGAAGGACTCGGGGCGTGCGACCTACTTGTCATCGTTCCGATCAGCAGGGTTGCCTTGGCTGTTGCTGTCGAGGTAGTCGCGGCCGGCGTCGGTGAGCCGGTAGCGCTGGAGGCGGCTGGTTGGCTTGTCCGGGACCGTCCGCTCCAGCAACCCGGCGTCCAGCAGCGGCTGTACATGACGGTTGAAGGCACGGGTCTGATTGACGATGCCGAGCGCCTCCATCAGCTGCGCCCGAGTCGCACCGTCCGAACCAGCTCGTTCCAGCAGGACCGCTTCTACGGTCGAAGGAGACCCGGTCGCCTGACTTAGTGCTCCATCGGAGTGACTTAGTGCTTCGACTTGGTGCTTCGACTTGGTGCCTTCGTATGCCGACTTAGTGTCTCGACTTGGTGCCTCAGTCGGCTGGGTCACTGACCTGACTTCGTCGCTTGGGTGACGCACCCCCTCAATCGGGTGACCCGGGTCGTGGCTGGCCACGTGGATCGTGACCCGGACGCGGTCCTGAACCTCTTCGATAACAGGCTCGGGCAGGCCGGCGTCGGCAATCTGCTCGAAGACCCGCTGGATGCCGGTGCCCCACTGCTCCATGATCCCGGCCTCGCGGAAGACACGGGCCAGGGCCGGGTTGCGCAGACGCGAGACGCGACGCATGGCGTCGATGGTCATGCCCGGCATCAGCAGACCGGGGCTGTCGACCTGGATGCGGTCGTCGTAGAAACCGATGCGGATGGGTGTGCCGCGTTCGGCGTAGGAGGCGTGGACGAGGGCGTTGACGATGACCTCGCGGATGGGCTCGACGGGGATGGAGTAGACGTCGCGGCGACGGACCTGGCCGAAGACGGCGGTCTTGTAGGCGTGCTTGAGAAGGAAGTTCACGGCCTGGTCGACGGCCAGCGGCATGGGGCCGTGGATCTCGGTCTGGTCGAAGATGTCAGTGCCGTGCGGTCCGCGCAGGCGCCCGCACTGGACCCAGGCCGAAGGCAGGAAGCGTGTCGGATCGGAGCAGGCTACGAGGATCCCGGCGTTCGTGGGGACGATACTGTCCCCCTGTCGCACGGCGAGGCCGAGCGCGACGAGGTCATCGACGTCGGTGGTCCTGCCCCGCAGGTCGGACAGAACCGCGAGGTCAAGGTCGTCGAGATCGGCTCGCGGCTCAGGCAGATCCTCGAAGGCGATGCCGCGCGCACCGCGTTCAAGCTCGCCAACGAGTGCGGGGTCGGCCTGTCGAGTAGTGGAGCCGAGCCGCACGTAGACGCCGGCCTCGAGCCCTTGGCGGGTCATGTAGTGAGGGCGCCGGGTGCTCAGCGGCACATCAATGACAAGCACGGTCCGCCCACCCAGCGTCACGAGATCAATGGCGGGGACGAGCTGGGGAGCGATCTGGTCGCTGATGAGATTGGCGATGCGCTCCTCCTCGGCAAGAGGATCAGCAACGCCGACGATGCTGCCACCATCCTCGACACCGACCACGAGGCGCCCGCCCGCCGAGTTGGCAAAGGCGACGATGGTCCGGAGTGGCCCGGTTGGCGACGACAGGTCTCGCTTGAGCTCCAGGGTCTTGCCCTCCCGGTCAGTCACCCGGCCGTCCGGCCCGAGACTGAGGTAGTCGGTCACGAAGCGGCTCCTTCTGCTTTCACGTCATTGAGGATGTCTTGCTGGAATGGCAGGGTCTCGGCAAAGTTGTTGGTCTGGGTCCTGGTCTGTGGCGTGCACCCGCCCTGGGCAGGCGAGCACTCGCCGTCACCGCCGGCGGTAGATGTCGCGGCGGTGGCCGACGGCGAGGACGAGGATCACCAGCACTCCGTCATCGATCTCGTAGACGATACGGTAATCGGGCTCCTCCGGTTTGAGGGCGTGGGCGTAGTGGTGGGAGCGCGGGGGTAGGACGGGCGTCAAGGCTTTCACAGATCCAGGAGCAGTCCGAGCACCTCACGGATCTCGCTGAGGAGAACTGGCCCTACGACTCCTCGGTTGCCAGAAAGCCGCGCGACGGAGACAGACCGCACATGCTGACACTGCGCTGCTGAGGGGGCTTTGAGCTGGTTCTGTCCATCGGGTTCGATGTAGACCTCCGCCCCGCTGGGCCGGATGGTCCGGGTCAGCGGGACCACTTGCACCACGTTGGGATCGCCTTGCAAGATGCCATCTGCGGTGACGACGACACCGGGGCGGCGAAGACCCGCTTCACTCCCGATGGGTGTGCCAAGATCGACCTCGACGATGTCACCCGAGCTCAGCATTGAGCCACGCTTTCTCGTCCGGGTCCAGGTCGGCGTTCAGATCGCGGCCTATCGACAGCTGGCGTAAGGCGCGGAGGGCGCGATCCACGGTCTGGTCAACGCTTTCGTTGTACTGCTTGGCTAGCCGCGTGATGCGGTGGTGCGTTTGCCGCCTCACGCGAATGGTGGTGGTCTCGCTCATGCGTTCAAGTGTAGACGGTGTAGATGAATCCGTCTACAGGCGAGGTGCTCGCCTGATCTCTTCCGGCCTCCGAAAGAAGGGCCTGCTCAAACTGGAACCGGTTACTGGGTTCGGTGGAGCTCCGGCTTAGCGGATCCTTCGAAGCCAGCAATTAGGTGTGGGTCCCACGCCTACCAACGCTCATCCCCGCCGTCACCGCTGGCGGTAGATGTCGCGGCGGTGCCCAATGGCGAGGACCAGGACCAGCAACACGCCGTCGTCAATCTCGTAGATGATGCGGTAGTCGCCGGTGCGCACACGCCACTCGCCCCGCCCTCCGACGAGTTTCTTCGCGCCAGCGGGACGAGGCTGGCGCGCGAGCAGCTCAACCACCGCCTGAACTCGGAGCAGTGCTGGGCCGTCCAGCTTGCGCAACTGGCGCGCGGCCGCGCATCATCCGCGAAAACTGCGGAAATGTACATGCCGCTCGTCAGGATGCTCCCCACCGCTGCGGTACTCTCGCCTCTGTGAGCCGCATCTCCTGTCGGGTCTCCTTCCCCTGCCCCTCCACCCCACCAAAGGCGCGTCATCTCACCGTCACTGCCAAGCCCGGCCCCCGCCCCCACATCCACGGCTCGCGAGGCTAACCCATGCCCCTCCTGCTGCCCTCTTTTCAAGCCGAACGCATCCGCAACTCGATCGTCGACTACCTATCGACAACCTTCGCCCTGACCGATGCGGAGCCCCGGCGCGCACTGGCCGAATTCCTCGAAGACGAAGAACAGGGAGTCTTCACCGGCCCCTTCGCCCGACTCCACCTGCCCTACGTACCCGCGAGCGCCCGCTCATCCAGGTAGTCGATGAGCAGAGGAATCTGCGAGGAGCGATCTGCGGGCCAGACGCCGTCATTACGCTGGCGGCCAAGGAATGAGCGCTCACGGTCACAGGCCCGGTCCGTTTGCGCGATCAGCCATTCCGAGATCGTGTGCCCCTTCTTGTACCCGGTCCACTGGTTCCTGACGAGACGGAGAGCCTCCCCACTGCTCGTCGGCCGAGCCGGAGTGTCCAGGTGCTGGAGAAACCAGCCCTCGATCGATACCGCTTGAAGGGCGCTCCTGTGGGCAGCGCCTACTTTTCGCCACTTCTCAAGCAGGTCGCGATGCACCTCATTCTTATCGACATCGCACACCACCCAGATCACCTCTTGGCAACGTCCCTTGCGCTCCTCACGCCGAGCCTTGTCCAGCAGGTCCTTGAGAGAGGTACGAGAGCCCAAACCCGAGCGATGCCACTGCGGGGCGAACACGCCAGGGTACCGATAATCCAGTAAGGCCTGTAGGTAGGCTTTCTCCGTCGCACCTTCGACGATGAGGTCGAGGACCTCACGAGGCTGCTTGCCGCCCGTTCGGCGGGCGCCGCGCCGCTCGTCCCTCCGCGCGCTCTTGCGCCTCTTCCCCACGGCTACCCCTCAGCCCCGGGGGACGCCGCCGATGCGGCCGGACATGTAGAAGCCGAGAAGATCAGCATCCTTCCGGACCCCAACGTCCGCGAAGTCCGACACTCGCGCCAGCTCGGACTGTCCGTTCACCTTGTCCACCAGCCAGATCTCGTCACGGCGCAGCAGGTCGGAACGCATGAGTTGAATCTCGTGCGTCGTGAAGATGAGCTGGCGCCGACCGTCCGGCCCTAGCCCGTCGAGGAAGGAGGCGATGAGCTCCTCTGTGAGCCTCGGGTGCATGGAGTGCTCCAGCTCGTCGACGACGAAGACACTCCGCTCATCCACCGCCCGCAACTGGAAGAGAATCGGCAGGAGGTTCATGAACCGCCGCGTCCCGTCGGACTCCTCCCGCAGAGGCAGGCTGAAGGAACACCGATCGTTCATCCCGGGTCCGGTCTCCACCTCATGGCGGGCGACGAGCCGCCGGACCACCGGTTCCCCGTCATCATCGAGGGTAAGGAGGACGTGATCGCCATCGCCCGTTGAGAGCATCACGGTGCCGCCCGTCTCCCTCAGCAACTCGACAAGCTTGTCCACCTCGTCGCTAGGAATCGACAGAGCTCCGACGCGCATATCCTCGAATTCCAGGCTGGAGATACCCGTGTCCGCTCGCGTCAGACCGGTGTTCATCGCGTCGGCGAAGACGGCGTCGAGATCCAGCCGACTCGGCAGGTGCACGTACTCGGCCCTTGGGTGGATGACGGCGAGCTGCCGAGCGAACCAGCCGTAGGCGAGAGCCACGGCGCCCTGAGAGTCCGCCCCGAGCGCGCCAAGGAAAGTCTCGTTGTCCGCGATAACCGTCTTGTGAGCGTTCGCCCTCAGATCTTCGTCGAGGTCGCCGTACAGCTCGACGTTCTTCCCTTCACGTTCGAAAAGGACCTCCTCGGTGCGGGAGCGCACCTCGACGAGGGACTCGCGGTGGATGCGACGCCGGTCGGCAACGACGTCGTACAGGAAAGTGCGGTCCTCCACCTCACCGTCCGGTCGGGGAGCGCCGGCGACGAACTCGATAGTGAATGCGGTCGGCTCACCCATACCCTTGAGGAGGTGCGGCCTCAGCCGCAGCGGCGCCCCCACGGGTCTCGCCTCATGGACGAGGCTCCGCAGCGCACCCAGTGCGTCGACAAGGGTGGACTTGCCGGAGGCGTTCGCCCCGTAGATCGCGGTGACCGGCAGAATCCGGGAGCGGCCGACCTTCGCTAGGCGCTCGCCATGGCGGCGCTCACGCGTTGCCACCATCGTGAACTCGACGGGCTCGTAGTAGGACTTCCAGTTCTGGACCCGTAGGTATCGCAGCATCGCATCCTCACATCCAGATGACGCAGGTTCGCTGCGACAAATGTACCGCGGAGAGATCCTCGAAGCCAGCCCTACGGCGCCTGATGCAGGTCCAGCAGGTACGGGGGCACTCGGCATCGACCGCCCCGCGACAGACCCGCAGGGCCTGAGAGGATGACCGATATCCCAACCCCCGCATCACCTGGACTAACCCCGCCGTCACCGCTGGCGGTAGATGTCGCGGCGGTGCCCAATGGCGAGGACCAGGACCAGCAACACGCCGTCGTCAATCTCGTAGATGATGCGGTAGTCGCCGGTGCGCACACGCCACTCGCCCCGCCCTCCGACGAGTTTCTTCGCGCCAGCGGGACGAGGCTGGCGCGCGAGCAGCTCAACCACCGCCTGAACTCGGAGCAGTGCTGGGCCGTCCAGCTTGCGCAACTGGCGCGCGGCCGCGCATCATCCGCGAAAACTGCGGAAATGTACATGCCGCTCGTCAGGATGCTCCCCACCGCTGCGGTACTCTCGCCTCTGTGAGCCGCATCTCCTGTCGGGTCTCCTTCCCCTGCCCCTCCACCCCACCAAAGGCGCGTCATCTCACCGTCACTGCCAAGCCCGGCCCCCGCCCCCACATCCACGGCTCGCGAGGCTAACCCATGCCCCTCCTGCTGCCCTCTTTTCAAGCCGAACGCATCCGCAACTCGATCGTCGACTACCTATCGACAACCTTCGCCCTGACCGATGCGGAGCCCCGGCGCGCACTGGCCGAATTCCTCGAAGACGAAGAACAGGGAGTCTTCACCGGCCCCTTCGCCCGACTCCACCTGCCCTACGTGCCCGCGAGCGCCCGCTCACACGCCCTGGACTGGAACCCCGGCATCAACCCCTACCGCCATCAGGAAGACGCCTACCGCCGCCTCACCACCAAGGACTCCCACCGCCCCGAACCCACCATCGTCACCACCGGCACCGGCTCCGGGAAGACCGAGGCCTTCCTCCACCCGATCCTCGACCACGTCCTGCGCGCCCGCGCCGAAGGCGTCACCGGCATCAAGGCCCTCATCCTCTACCCCATGAATGCCCTGGCCGCCGACCAGGCCGGCCGCCTCGCCCGGCTCATCACCTCCGATGCCGCCCTGGCCCGCGTCCGCGCCGCCCTCTACACCGGAGACACCTCCGGCAGCGGGCGCTCACGCGTCACCGCAGGCTCCCTCATCACCGACCGGTACGCCATCCGCGACAACCCGCCGGACATCCTGCTGACCAACTACAAAATGCTCGACCAGCTGCTCCTGCGGCCCGAGGACCGCGAGCTGTGGCGGGCATCGGCCCCATCCCTGACCTACCTCGTCCTCGACGAGTTCCACACCTACGACGGCGCCCAGGGCACCGATGTCGCCATGCTCCTGCGGCGCCTGGGCCTCACTCTGCGCGCGCACCTGCCCGCAGACGACCCCCGCCAGGAGGCCTACGCGACCTCCCCCCTGGGCCCCGTGTGCCCCGTCGCCACCTCGGCCACTCTCGGGGACGGCAACGACCCCGCGCGGGTCCTGGACTTCGCCCGCGACGTCTTCGGGCTCACCCTCAGTGACGACGCCGTCATCCTGGAAACCCGAACCGACCTCGACACCTGGGTCCAGCCGCACCGTGAGGCCACCAAGGCCATGGGCCTGAGCTCACGCGCCCGCCGCCTGCGGGAACTCTCCGAACAGAGACTGACCCGCCTCGCCGGCATCGCCGCGCATCCCACGCCCGACCCCGCCGAGCTGCTGAGCGTCGTCGTCGACGCCCTCTACCCGCCCGACTCGTCCCTTGACGAAGAGGATGAAGAGGACACTGCAGCCGCCTCCCCGCACCCCACCGGGACCACCCGGCGGCTCTCGACCACCGACCTGACGCACGCCATCCAGGCCCACCCCGACGTTGTCGACCTCATTAGCCTCGCCCAAGGCGCCACGCCCCTGTCCGAGCTCGCCACCACCATCCTGGGCACCGCCCGCCTCAGCGAGACCGCCGAGCGCCGCCGAGCCCTGGCGACAATCCTCGCCGCCCTGTCCGCCATCCGGGCCGGCGTCGACGGCGAGCCCGACCGCAGCGCCGTCAACGTTGAGATCACAATGTGGATCCGTGAGATCACCCGTGTCGACCGGCTCCTCGACTCCCGCCCGACGTTCCAGTGGGCCGACGCCGTCACCACCGGCGGCGACGACGCCGTCGCCCGCCCCGCCCTGTACTGCCGCTCCTGCGGCCGCTCCGGCTGGGGCATCGTCCTGGCCCCCACCGGCCAAGGCGAGAAAGCCGACCAGACCACGGTGCGCCGCGACCGCCTCCTGGGTGACAGCCACTTCCGCGCCCTCCTGTCCGCCCTCGGGGAGGAGGCCGACTACCGGCGGCGCGCAAGCGCCGGGGAGACAGACCTGGACAGGATCTACCCGGGGTTGCGGTGGTACTCGGTCGATACCCGCGAGCTCCTGGCGCGCATGCCCGATGAGAGCGCCCTCGACACGCGCGAAGGGCGTTACCTGCCCGTCCTCGCCCTGGCCGGGGACGCGAAGGCCGTGGCCGACGCCACCGTTCAGGACGTGTGCCCCTCCTGCGGCGCCAGGGACTCCATCCGCTTCCTCGGTTCGGCCGTGGCCACCCTCCTGTCGGTGAGCCTCACGACGCTCTTCGGCGACGACGCCCTCGACGACACCGAGAAACGCGCCCTCATCTTCACCGACTCCGTTCAGGACGCCGCCCACCGGGCTGGTTTCATCGACCAGCGATCCCACGCCATGAGCCTGCGCTCGGCCCTGCGCGGGGCCCTCGGCGCCGCAACGAGCCTGGACGCCTGGGCCGAGGCCGCGCTCGACGCCGCCCGGGCCAGCGCCTTCCACCGGTACCGGCTCGTGCCCGCCGCCCTGGCCGAGCACGCCCAGTTCAAGCCCTACTGGGATCCGCGAGCCACCGCGCGCCGGCGCCGCACCGCCGCGGCGCATGTGCGGCGCCGGCTCCTGTTCGACATCGCCATGGAAGTCGGCCTCCAATCCACCTACGGCCGCACCCTGGAAGCCACCGGGTCCATCACTGTTCATGTCAAAGCCAAATACCCGGACGCCCTCGCCACGGTGGCCTGCCAGGTGCTGGGGGCGGGCGGGCAGGACGCCCTGGCGGGCTTCGAGAGTGTCACCGACGCGGCGCTCCGGGCCTGGGTGCGGGGAATCCTCGAGCGCATGCGCCGCGATGGGGCCATCGACCACACGTGGCTCGACCCGTATAAGCAGGACGATGGCAGACGCGTCTGGATCTGGTACAAGCGCAGACGCGACCAGGGGCAGCCGGCCTTCCCCGCGGGCCGCTCCGCCCCCGCCTTCCCGCAGGTCGGCGGATCCATCGACCCCCGCTACTCGGCCTTCATTCCCGTCACCTCCGCGAAATCCTGGTACGCCACCTGGACCCGCAAGTGCCTGCGCGTGGCACCCAACCATGCGGCGCGCCTCGCCGGCCTCCTCCTGGCCCACCTCGCCCGAGCCGGCATCCTGTCAACCACCCGCACCAACTCCGGGGGCACCGTCTACGGCATCCCCCCGGAGCAGGTCATCATTACCCCGCTCGACGGCCCCCAGACCGCAGACCTCCTCCTCGTGTGCGACACCTGCCGCACCCAGGTGCCCGCCTCGGCCGTCAGCGCCGGCCAGCTCGCGGGGGCCCCGTGCCTGACCGCACGCTGCCCGGGAAGACTGCGCGCCTCACGCCACCCCGAGGCGAGTTTCTACCGGAGCATGTACGCCGGGTCCGGCGTGCGCCGCGTTGACGCCCGCGAGCACACCTCGCTTCTCCAGGCCGATGAGCGCGCCGCGGCCGAGGCCGGATTCAAGCGCCCCGAGCAGGAGCCCGGCGACCCCAATGTTCTCGTGGCCACCCCCACCCTGGAGATGGGCATTGACATTGGGGACCTGTCCACCGTCATGCTCGGTTCCCTGCCGGAGACCACCGCCTCCTATGTGCAGCGGGTGGGCCGCGCCGGGCGCCGCAACGGCTCCGCGCTCGCCCTGGCCTATGTCCCCGGGCGCCGCAGCCAGACGCCGCTGCTCGACGACCCGTCCCGTCTGCTCGACGGCTCGGTGCGGCCGCCGTCGACCTACCTGGGGGCCGAGGAGATCCTCCGCCGCCAATTCCTCGCCTTCGTCATCGACACCCTGGCCCGCCAGGACCACCCCGCCGTCCCATACGGCGGGCACGACCACGGCACGGCGCGCACCGCCCTGGGCTCGGCGGGAGACAACTCCTTCATTGCCGCCGTCGGGGACCACATCACCAACCACGGGGCGCCCCTCGCCGCGGCATTCACCGCCACCTTCGCCGAGCGCAGCGCCGCCCTGGAACGGCTCGTCACCTGGGTCACGAAGGACGGCGGTGCAGAACCCCGCCGGCTCCTCCACCGCGCCGCAGCCGAGTACCGGGCGGAAACCGAGGCGCTGCGCCGCCAAGACCAGCAGATCCGCGCCGGCCTGCCTGAACTCATCGCCGCCAGTGAGCGGCCCAACGCCACCGAGGAGGACAAGCGGGCCCGACGCGCCGCCGAAGGCGCCCAGCGGACCCTCATCGCCCGCCGCAACGACCTGGAGCACGAGCATTGGGTCGCCGCCCTGGAACGCCACGGGATCCTGCCGAACTACACCCTCATTGACGACACCGTCCAACTGTCCGCCCGCGTCTCGTGGCTCGACCCGGACACCGATGAGCTGCGCTTCGCCCCGTGCGACATCAACCGCGCCTCCACGCTGGCCCTGCACGAGCTGGCCCCCGGAACCACCTTCTACACCCACGGCCTGGAGATGCGCGTCGACGGCATCGACTCCTCCGCTCTGGCCGACCAGGCCGAATGGTGGCTGTGCTGCCAAGCCTGCGGGTATGTGAGCATCCACCCCGCCCAGCCGGAAAGACCGCCCGCCCCGGCGCAGTGCCCACGCTGCGGCGACACCGCCATCGCCGACATCGGGCGCGCCCGGCGCGTCCTGCGCCTCACGCGCGTCTTCTCCGACGTCTCCCGAGACGACGCCCGGATCAGTGACGCCAGCGACCAACGCGTCAGCTCCCCCTTCGAGGTGCTTCCCCTGGCCGACTTCGACCCCATGCGGGCGGCGCGCGAATGGAACGTGCCGGCATCCGGCTTCGGCCTGACCCGCTACCGGGACATGCCGCTGCGGTGGCTCAACACGGGCCGGCCGCGGCCGGGCCAGGCCATTGACCGGATCGCTCACCGGCCCGTCTCCTCACGCAGCTTCCGCCTGTGCGAGGCCTGCGGCAAGCTCGACACCGACACCGGGGCCTCCACGCCCCGCGAGCACCGGCCCTGGTGCGAGCACCGCAACGACCCCACCGAACATGTGGTGACCGTCGACCTCATGCGTGACCTCACCACCGAAACCCTCGCCCTGGTCCTTCCGCTCGGATTCGCCACCGACGACATTGGCGTCGCCTCCTTGGCGGCCGCGCTCAAACTGGGCCTGGACATCACCACCGGTGGGGCCCCGGACCACCTCGGCATCGTCTCGGTGCCCTACCCCGTCGCCGACGGCGACCCTGGGGAGACCCGCCCCACGCTCCTCCTGCATGACACCGTCCCCGGGGGCACCGGCTACCTCACCGATCTTGATGCCCCCGAGGTGATGTGGGACCTCCTGGTGCGCGTCGGCCACCATCTTGAGGCGTGCCAGTGCGCCCACGAGGGCAGAACCATGTGCCACCGCTGCCTCCAGCCCTACGCCGTCGGCACCGAGCCCACACGCGCCGCCGCCCTCCACGCGATCCGGCAGGTTCTGGGAGTCGACGAGGACGCCTTGGCCGACCTGGAGCCGGACTCGCCCGCCTGGAAGGTCGTCAACCAGCCCGTCACCGTCGGCACCGGAGAAAGCCCCCTGGAGGTCCGCTTCCGTGCCGAGCTCGTCGCCAGGCTGGAGCAGGATGCGGCGGTGCGCATTACGAGCGACCGCTCCGGCGCCCCGGGGCTCCAGATCGACGGCGGCCGGTGGGCCGTCCACCCGCAACTCGACCTGGCCGGGTGCCGCCCCGACTTCACCTGCCTGAGCCCGGGCGGTGCGGCCGGCATTGCCGTCTTCACCGACGGGCACGCCTTCCATGCCGCGCCCGCCCGCAACCGGCTCGCCGACGACGCCTCCAAACGCACGACGCTCCGGGCGGCCGGCTACCGGGTCATTGCCTTGAGCGCTGAGGATTTTGATCGACCGTGGGAGCCCGGCTGGCTGAGCTATGACGCCATCACCATGCTCAAGAACGGCACCGCCCAGGCGGCGCGGGCGGGCAGCGTCACCGATCAGGCCGTGGCCACCTGGCGTGGCGGCCCCATGACCCTGCTCGTGGACATGCTGCTCGACGACGCGAGCGGACCCGGCCCTCAGGCCACCGCCCTGTCCGCCCTGGCCGACTGCATCTGGGCGCCGCTTCTCATCGGGGCGGCGCAAGGCGGCTCCGCTGCCCACGGGGGCGCACTCGCCTACCATCCGGTGGGCGGACAGATCACCGACCCGCTGTGGAATGCGGCGCAGACCCTGCGCCCCGACCTTGAGCCGCCGGCCGGCGAGCCGAGCGGCTCGGGATCGACCGCATCGGTGTTCACTCGGCCGCACCTGGCCCTGGCCGTCCAGCTCCAGGGCACATCAACGACAGGTATCGCCCTCGTCCTGGACGACTCGCCCCAGGCCCTCGAATCCCCCGACCATGCCGAGGCGTGGCGCATGTGGCTGCGGCTGAGCAACGTCCTCGCCCTCGCGCAGGCGCCGGTCACCATCACCACCACCAGCCTCGCCGTCGACGAGCTCAATGTGCGAGCCGCGCTCGACGCATCCTCCGACACGGCCATTGCCGCCGACGACCTGAGACGGCTCGGCTGGGACGCCGTCGACCCGGAGCTCACGCCACGCTCCATCCTCGCCCTGATCACCCACCTCGCCAGGGCCGGGGTGCCGCACGAGGCCGACGGCGTCGAAGTCGAGGGCGGCATTATGACGGACCTGTCGTGGCGGAAAGCCCGGATTGCTGTCCTTGCCGAGCCCTACGATGAGGACATTACCGCTCTGGACGATGCGGGCTGGCACGTTGTTCTTGTCGAGGAGGACCCGGCCCGCACCGCCGCCGAGATTGCCAGGCTCCTGGAAGGACACTGACATGCCCGCGATCGTCTGGCCCGCCAGCAAGGTCAAGGACGCGACCTCCAAGGACCCCTCGCTTCGCGCCAAGATTGGCCCGTTCATGGCCAAGCTCAACACCATGGGCACCAGTTCCGGACTTCACCTGGAGCACATCCGCGGTGCCGCCGACAGGCGCGTGCGCACCGCGCGCGTCACCGACTCCTACCGTGCGGTGCTCTTCGTCCTGAACGCCGGCGCTGAACCGGTCTACGTCATCCATGGCATCTGGCAGCACGACGACGCCAACAAGATCGCCGAGACGGTGCGCGTTGGAGTCAACCCCTACAACGGGACCACCGAGTTCAGTCACGTCACCGATGCCCTCAGGCAGGATGTCGTCGACGTCGAACAGGCACAACGGGACGCCCGCAAGCGGCTGGCAGCCGCCAAGCAGGAGGCGGAGGAGCTTGCCCGCGAGGCGGCGCGGATCGAGGCCTCCAATGAGCGGGCGCGGCGACGCGTGGCCGGGGCGGCTGCGCCTGCGGCAGTGGCTCCCGGACGCGGTGACCGGGGTGAAGCCCGAAGTGGGCCCAGGGCCAGCGCCAAGAGCGGCCCGGCGGCTGGTGTTCGGGTGAAGTACCAGGACGCCCCACCAACATGGCCGGAGGGCATCAGTATCGAACGCTTGCGCGACGAACTCGGTATCGACGTCGGCGTCGCCGCTGCTGCCCTCGCCGCCAAGAGGGAGTCCGAACTGCTCGACCTGGCGGTGACCATGGACCCAGCATGGCAGGGCGAGGCGCTCTTCGCCCTGGCCACCGGATCATCCATCGAGGAGATTAAGAAGACCTTCGGGCTTCGTGCGCCGCAGCGCACTTCAGCTACGGCACGGGACGCAGATGTCATTGCCGGTTTGCGCACCCCGGCGGCACAATCGATGTTCACCTGGGTTGAGACCGATGAGGACCTACGGCGCGCCATCGAGGGGCTGTCCTTCGCCCAATGGCAGATCTTCCTCCACCCGCAGCAGCGGAACCTGGTTGAGCGCCGCGTCAACGGGCCAATGCGCATCTTCGGCGGTGCCGGCACGGGAAAGACCGTAGTCACTGTGCACCGGGCTGCGGCCCTGGCCGAGCGCGACGCCAAGAATGGGCAGGACGTGAGTGTCCTGCTGACCACCTACACCCGCAACCTGGCCGATGATCTCAAACGTCAACTGGCCGAATTGTCGCCGACGCTGCACCTGGCGACGAAGGTCGGCGAACCGGGGGTTCTCGTCAGTGGTCTTGACCGGGTCGCATGGTGCATCCTCCAGAGTGCCGGAGACTCCATCGCTCATATTGCTGCAAAAGTCCTGGGTCGCAAAAGGACCCGGCTGCAGGCCTCCAACACGAAAAAAATCTGGCAGGAGGTCCTATTGACAATGGAACACCGACTCCCTGAGCACCTTCGCTCCGTCGACTTCCTTGAATCCGAATACGAGCTCGTGATCCTGCCCCACCGGGTCACCACGCTCCAGACCTACCTCCGAGTTCGCCGCCCCGGTCGCGGCGTCCCCCTCAACCGTAAGACACGGGCCGCCGTATGGGAGGCAATAGAAACCTACCGGGACAAAAGCGCGTCCCTTGACGTTATCTCCTTCTCCGAGCAACTGGCCCTGGCCGCCGCCTGGCTCGAGCGGGACGCCGAACAGGGCCTGGCCCGGCCGTATAAGCACGTGCTGACCGATGAGGCCCAGGACCTTACGCCGGCGCACCTCCAGCTCCTTCGCGCCCTGGCCGATGAGGGCCCGGACGATCTTTTCCTCGCTGAGGACTCCCACCAGCGGATCTATGGCAAGAAAATCACACTCAGTCACTACGGGATTGAGGTCCGCGGCCGCTCGCGGCGGCTCACCCGCAACTATCGCACAACCCGCCAGAACCTCGGGTTCGCCTTCAGTATCCTGGAGCGCGGTGTTTACGAGGACATGGAGGGGCAGCCCGAGGAACACCACTACGTCTCGCCGCGCTCCGGCCCAGACCCCATGCTGATTCACGCCACGTCGCGCGCGCACGAACTCGACGAAGCCGCGACGCTCATTGGCCTGTGGTTAGAGGAAGACACCGACAACGGGGTGGAGGCGCCTGAAACCATCGCCATTCTGGTGCGGGACCGCTACCAGCGGGACGCCGTGACCACCGGTCTGGCCGAGCGGGGCATTGAGGTGCGCTCAGTGGACCGCGAGGCCGCCCGGAACGGGCGACCCGTGGTCATGACCATGCATCGCGCCAAGGGCCTTGAGTTCAGGAAGGTCCTCCTGTTCGACGTCAGTGAGAGCTCGATCCCGCGCTCCCTGAGGGACCTGCAATACTCCGAGGCCGATTACGCCGACGCGCTGCTGCGGGAGAGGTCGCTGCTGTATGTGGCGGCCACGCGCGCCCGCGACCAGCTCGCCATCTCCTGGAGCGGCGACGCCAGCCCCCTCCTGGAGGGGATTGCGGGGCCGGAATCCAAGCCTTCACCTGAACAAGGACTCTGACTGATGAAAATCGTCCAGCGCCTTCGCCGCTGTTGGAATGCGAAGCCGAGCAGTTCACGGCGCCTCTCACTCGAAGCTACGGATGCGGCATTATCCGAAACCTCCACAACACCTTCCAACGTACGGTCGACTCTCCCAGAAGCTCCAGCACTGCCATCCTCCAACATGGAATTCACACGGCGGCCATCGTTCGACCTGACACTAGGCGAGCGTGCCGCCGCCCTTGTTTTGAACCACCACCGGTGGGTGAAGCGACGCGTTGAGTCCGTCCAGTTTCTTCCCGAGGGCCAGACTCGTCACCATATCAGTTTCGATTTAACGATACCAGACCGTCTCATCATACTTGGACACGAAATCGAATCGAGTGGCGATGACCAACATGTCGCAATTCCTTTGACCTACATGAAAAAAGGGCCTTTGGTCGACCTTGATATCATTGCAGCAGACGGTTCCACATTGTCTTCCGTCAATAAGGAAGAGAATGGAAGAATCACAGTCGCAGCACTGACTTGGTTATTTGAGAATCTGCATTCAGGGGAGCTCGCGGAGCACAAGCAGGAAGCAATTAGCGACTTCGAAAGAGTCGTGTACAGTCGAGTCGATTCCAGCAACGGAGGCAGAAACATAGTTTCAACGAGCTCGCTAGATGAGGCTCGAGAGAAGTACTTCAAGGACCTGCTCGCGGTACACCTGGAGAACAGGGAGAGTTGTGCCATACCGAAAGATAAGCCGGTCCTTCATCTCGAATTTCTTCCCAGTTTCCTCAGTGAACGAGTGCACAATAGCCCGGACAGATCGTCGAACCAGAGCGACACTCCGTCAAAAGAAATGTCCCACGCTCAATATGAGTTTCTCACCGTTCTTCTCATGCTCTTGTCAACCGTTTCGACTAGTTACGCTTTCACAGCTCTTGTGCCAAAAGACGCCGTTATGTCGCGCACTATCGTCAAGATTTCCTTCGACACCGATATCCCGGCTGCAACCAGAAGAAGGGGGCGAACGCGTGATCCCCGGGTCAGTCCCTACCGAATCTACATTCCTGCCCGCGCCGCCCAATCCACTCACGTCGATCTCCTGCCCGCTGACGGGACGGAAATTCTCGGGCTCGCAGCAAGGCCAGTAGCTACTGGTGCGCCAAAAAAGATCCTCTTAGCAAAGGTTATGGGTTCACGAATTCATATTAATCTCGGAAAACTCGACGAGACTCCCTTGACTCTACTCACACTGGGGATCTGGTGTCTCCGCCGCCCATTAATGCAGGCGACATGTGGCGCCGTTTTTGCTTCGATCATTTGCGGTTCTGCATTCATTATATCTCTTCTCCGGCCGGCAGAAGTGTCGAGGTTCTTCATGTTAGATAACGTCTTGGAGGCTTTGGCGTTGGTGTTCGCATTGTGGTTGGCAACTATTTTGGATATGGGACGTCATCGCCTCACTCAGGACGTCAATGAACCTCTCTCTCGCACAATTTTTCAACTTGTCACAACCATTAGTGTCAGCCTCCTCTCCCTTTCACTCATAGTTGACGTCAACGGGTTTATCGATATTCCTGGATCTATCTTCTGCTGGAATAGTTTTCGTGATCTAATCAGCCTTCTTCCTTCGATAGTTACGTTCGCATGTTTCGCACTTTGCTTGAGCATCACTTGTCGAACAAGAAAATGGATGCTGGAACGCAGGAAAGATGTTGAGACGCTCGACAGGATTCGCGAACACAGCAATCTTGAATTCACAAATGAAGACGACTCATCACTGTCGGCAGCCGACAGAGACACCGACGCTGCGGAGATCGCAGCATTTGAGTGTATCATTGAGCTCCAGGAAAATGTACGGTCAAAAGCATTTGCCTCCGTAGAATCGGTTTCTGCGCCGTCATGGAAGGAGCGCATCAATGAGAGATGACGTGGATATAACTGATATGCCGAGAGATTATTCATTCTTGGAGTCACTCACCTCGCCTTGCGGATCCGGGCACGCCATCGTTGACATCGATCTTGACGGGGTGTGCGCAGACTACATTTCCACCTTTAGAACAGTTTGTGCGAAAAAGTATGAAGTTCCCGAAGAGTCTATTCCTGAACCAGATACATACGATCTAGCGTCCGCTAAGGGCTGGCCTCTAAAGGACAGAGCTGAGTTCATGAAGCTTCACACCGCAGCGGTACGTGATCATCTCTACAAAAATTTGCCAATCTTTCCGGGAACGCAAGAAGCCCTATGGTTCTTAGACGACAACAACTTCCATATAAGAATCGTAACGCACCGACTCATCTCCTCCGGCCTACATGAAATCGTAGTCGCGGACACTGCCGCTTGGCTCGAGGCGCATCAACTTCCTTACATGTCTCTCTGTTTCGTTGGCCCCAAGGATACGCTGAACGCAAACCTTCACATAGAGGATTCACCGGATACAGCAAAGAGGCTCGCCGACGCTGAACAGCAGGTGGTTTTGATGGATCGTTCATATAATCGTAAGATTAAAAGTGTGCCGAGATTCCGATCTTGGGACGATCTCACCGAAGTCATAGAATGTTATCTAAAACTGAATCCTCAGTGAATCTCGAACCTCGCCGCGCGGCAAACTCTAGCCACTCTCAGGTATCTCCGACCTTGACCGCCCGGTATTTCGGTTCAAAAACTATCCTGATGGACTGAACTAAAGGGTCCTGTCGAATATCTGATCGAGTGTCGAAAATGTCTCAGGAACTTGGATTGCAAACTAACACAAGCTTGCGATCTCCGGCGTCCATGGCGTAAACATTGCCTACGCCCACAGAATCGTGCATCGCACCTTCTGCCACCAAATCCAGGAAGTTCTTATCATGCTTGGCCTTCTTGAGATCCGGCCGAGGCCCGACAGCCATCAATCGAGTCGCTCACTGCGTTCGGCAGGCACATGGACGGCGGCGGTTCCCCGGTCTTTTCTGGGCACTTATCTCGAAACTGTCTACCGACCTGCCCCTAGGCATCGTTACCACCGTTGTCGACGACACGATCGCGCAGATCGCCACGCAGTTCTAGATGAGCGTGCTTACCGATGCAAGCCACCCTCACCAGCGCCGACTACGACCCTTTCGGCCCAAGTACTCTGGGTAAGGCGGAGGGTTTGGGGCTCAAAGGGCCGTACTCGCCGATGAGCCACCCTCTCACACCCCCGCCGAGCTCCGCATCGCAGTCGCCATCACCATCCACGGTCTCACCGCTCGCCAGCTCAGGGGACCTGTCCCGCTGTGTGGCAACGAGAACGCCGGAGCCTACCTACGACAGGAACTCTGGAGTTGATGTTCGCTCCACGTCAGTGGCAACTCTAGGTCAGGCTGAACCCTCGATTCTGCAAGCCGGGTCTTCGCGGGTAGATCTCTCCCCGGGGAATGACGCGTGAGTCTTCACTGCTGCGTATGGCTTGAGTTGGACCATACCGGACGCAGCCCGAACCCATTGCCGCCCTGAGCGATCAAACGGACGGCCGGACACAGAACGCTTCGACCTGCTCCTGGGTCGTCCCTGGGAGCCCAGCTGCGTTGTCGTCCGCGACGATCCCCAAAAAGGTAGACCTCCTGCGTGACCGCCCGATACCCGTTCGGTCGGTGCAGGCGCCCACGGCCAGGGCGTCGAAGGTCTTCCGACCAGCGGGTTCCCGTGGTGATACGGATCTGCGCGTCTTCGGGCGGACGCGTCATATTGGACCGCTTGTTGATGGCGACCTCGCCTATGCTGACGGCATGTTGGTTTACGGCACTGCTTCGCTGCGTTTGCGCAGCCGCTGACGGCGGCGAGCACCCCGTTGTTGCTCCCGTCCCTGGTGACCATGGCCGGGCGGCTCCTCATGCATGCCCGGCTCCGCAACAACCACGGAGCAACCAGTGCCCACCTATCGACACGGTCGTCATGAGCACGGCCAGAACTTCCTGACTGACCGAACCACCATCATCACAATGACGCGCCTGGTCGCCACCACGACCGGCCCCATTATCGAGATCGGTTCGGGTGAGGGGGCACTGACCCTCCCGTTGGCTCAGACCGGGCGGCCACTCACCGCGATTGAGATCGACACTCGTCTCGCCGCGAGCCTGAGTCAGCGCCTCCCGGCGAACGTCAATGTCGTCGCACAGGACTTCCTCACCTACCGGCTCCCGACGACGCCGCATGTGCTGATCGGCAACCTGCCGTTCCACCAGACCACGGCAATGCTGCGGCGCATCCTGCACGCACCGGCGTGGACCGAGGCGATTCTGCTCGTGCAGTGGGAGGTCGCCCGCCGCCGGGCCGGGGTAGGTGGTGCAACGATGATGACGGCGCAATGGGCGCCCTGGTTCGAGTTCACCCTTCACGGCCGCGTCCCGGCCCGCGCGTTCACCCCGCGCCCGGGAGTCGACGGCGGAATACTCACCATCCACCGACGCGAGCAGCCGTTCCTGCCTCCGGCGCAGCGACGCCGATTCCAGGAGCTCGTCCATCGTGTCTACACCGGGCCCGGTCGCGGACTCGCCCAGATCCTCGCACGCAATACCACTCTTGGCTCACCGAAGGCGGCACAGGCATGGCTGGGCCAACGCCGCATTGCCGCACGAGGACTGCCGAAGGACCTGCCAGTCGGGGCGTGGGTGGACTTGTTCAAAACCACAGGTTCCTCGCCGCCTCCCCGCCGCCGGCAGGAGCGAGAGGGAAGGCGCCCTCGATGACTGGCGGTCCCGGTCACGCACACCATGACAAGACCACGGTCGGCGATGCGCTCAATGCCAACGGGAACGGGACGACGGCGCATCATGCAGCACGGCTCCTCGCCGCGCATCCCGAATGGGACTGGCGGATACAGGACCTTGCTGACCTTGTGCATCTCTCCGCATCGCAACTCGGACGGACCTTCAACCGCCACTTCGGGATGTTGCCCATGCAGTACCTGACCCGCGTGCGAGCTCATCGCTTGGCCCAACTGCTGCTGGAAACCGACCTTCCCATCGGTGTTGCCATGCGTCACGTCGGGTGGCGCAGTCGCGGCCATGCCTCGCGCCAGTTCACCGCCGTCATCGGGGTCACCCCGTCCACGTACAGGAGAGAAGCGGGCGGACAGGCGCCAAGAGACATGCCCGTTGCCCTGTTGGCGGCTCCCGGCATAATGCCCCGGCCCGGCCCGGCCAATGATCTAGGGGCGGCCCTATGGGCTGGGTGATGGCGAGTGCGGCCATTCTGAACGCTCCTGTCAGTGGCGTTGCGCCCAAAGGGTTCTCTGGGGTGAGTGGTGTTTTTCGGACACTGGGAGATTTTGTTCTCCTTTGATCCGA
>ERZ772917.700-NODE-700-length-22533-cov-4.881084_pt1 | contig 22533 bp, 16 predicted proteins | sample MGYA00511187_ERZ772917 | MGnify/ENA primary metagenome ERZ772917 (study PRJEB29015, sample SAMEA2737925) | human oral metagenome | biome: human oral; feature: human-associated habitat; material: dental | place: China | collected 2012 ...
AAAACCTACTGTGGGTCGTCCTTGCGACCTACGGTAGGTCGTCGATGCGACCCACAGTGGGTTTTATTTGCCCTCTTCCCGAGGGTGCTCTCCGACTGCTCCAGACAGTGCCCTTTCTCCTCGTGGATACGGTCCGATTCTTCCTAGCGGGCAAGCCCTTCCTTCTCCAGCTCCTTTTCTAGGTCTCCGATCTGTCCCCATTCGATAGCCTCATTGAGGGGAAGGTGTCGGGGGGACTCTTCTACACTACCTATAAATACTGTACCTTTGCAGGATAAAATCAATATATCACCTAGACAAAAAACAAATGACCTCAAAAGAGATCCGCGAGTCATATAAAGCCTTCTTTAAGAGCAAGGGGCATACGATCGTACCATCGGCTCCGATGGTCATCAAGGGCGACCCTACCCTGATGTTCACCAACGCAGGGATGAACCAGTTCAAGGACATCATCCTCGGCAATGCCGAGATCAAGCACAGCCGTGTGGCGGACTCCCAGAAGTGTCTCCGCGTCAGTGGTAAGCACAACGACCTCGAGGAGGTCGGGCACGATACCTACCACCACACGATGTTTGAGATGCTGGGGAACTGGTCCTTCGGTGACTACTTCAAGCAGGAGGCGATCGACTGGGCGTGGGAATATCTGACCGAGGTCCTGAAGCTTTCGCCCGAGCGTCTCTATGTGACGGTCTTCGAAGGGGCTCCTGCCGAAGGGCTCGAGCGTGATGATGAAGCAGCTGCTATTTGGGAGAAGCATCTACCCAAGGAGCGCATCATCAACGGCAATAAGCATGACAACTTCTGGGAGATGGGAGACCAAGGCCCCTGCGGTCCTTGCTCCGAGATCCATATTGATATTCGCTCCGATGAGGAGCGCAAGGCTGTAGATGGCCTTTCGCTCGTCAATCAGAGCCACCCACAGGTCATCGAGATCTGGAACCTCGTCTTCATGCAGTACAACCGCAAGGCCGATGGTTCACTCGAGCCCCTGCCTAATCGTGTCATCGATACGGGGATGGGCTTCGAGCGTCTCTGCATGGCGATGCAGGGCAAGACTTCGAACTACGATACCGATGTCTTCACGCCCATGATCCAGGCGATCGCTACGCTGACGGGTGTCGAATACGGGGTAGATGCTAAGTCGGATGTCGCTATGCGTGTCATCGCAGACCATATCCGTACCATCGCCTTCGCTATCACCGATGGTCAGCTCCCCTCCAATGCCAAGGCTGGCTATGTGATCCGCCGTATCCTTCGCCGTGCCGTGCGCTATGGCTATACCTTCCTCGGTCGTCGTGAGGCCTTCATGTACAGCCTCCTACCCGTGCTCATTGAGACGATGGGTGATGCTTACCCTGAGCTCGTCGCTGGTCGTGAACTCATCTCTAAGGTGATGCGTGAGGAGGAAGAGAGCTTCCTGCGTACGCTGGAGACGGGTATTCGTCTGCTGGATAAGCAGATCGAAGAGGCTAAGAAGGCGGGTAAGACCGTCCTGGACGGACACGATGCCTTCGTCCTCTATGATACCTATGGCTTCCCCCTTGACCTGACGGCACTGATCCTGACGGAGCAGGGGCTGAGCGTCGATGAAGCGGGCTTCGATAAGGCCATGCAGGAGCAGAAGGAGCGTGCACGCAATGCCGCTGCCATCGATGCTGGTGACTGGCAGGTCGTCAGCGAAGGCTCTGCTGTACGCTTCGTAGGCTACGATGCTCTGGAGTGCACGACCGAGATCCTCCGCTACCGTGAGGTGAAGCAGAAGAATGCTACCTTCTACCAAGTAGTGCTCTCCGAGACTCCCTTCTATGCAGAGATGGGGGGGCAGGTCGGAGATAAGGGCTTCCTCATCGCTCCCGATGGTGCGAAGTATGAGATCTTCGACACGAAGCGTGAGAATAACCTCGCCATCCACCTGATGAAGAAGCTCCCCGCCTCGCTCGAGGGAGAATTCCGTGCTGTGGTCGACGAAGAGCGTCGCCGTCGCATCGAGGCTAATCACTCGGCTACTCACCTACTGCACGAGGCTCTTCGTGAAGTCCTCGGCGCACATGTCGAGCAGAAGGGGTCGTTCGTCTCGGATGAAGTGCTCCGCTTTGACTTCGCTCACTTTGCGAAGGTCGAGCCCGAGCAGCTCCGTGCTGTCGAGCGCATCGTCACGAGCCGTATCCGTGCCTGCATCCCACTGCAGGAATTCCGAGAGGTGCCCATCGACGAAGCTCGTGAGATGGGTGCTATGGCCCTCTTCGGTGAGAAGTACGGGGATCATGTACGTGTCATCCGCTTTGGCTCTTCTACGGAGTTCTGCGGGGGGACGCACGTGGCTTCTACGGGTGTCATCGGTACGCTTCGCATCACTAGTGAGTCTTCTGTCGCCGCTGGGGTACGACGCATCGAGGCGGTGACCGGCGAAGCAGCAGAAAACTACCTCTACGAGCAGGCCGACCTAATTGATAGTATCCGCCAGCTCTTCAACAATAGTCCTCAGCTGATGACGGCTATCCGCAAGACCCTCGAGGAGAATGCAGAGCTCGGTAAGCAGGTCGGAGAATATGTTCGTGAGCAGATCGCCGAGAAGAAGCGTCAGCTCCTAGAGAAGCGTGTCGAGGTGGGTGGTGTACGCCTCTTCCTCGTCGAGAAGGAAGTGCCCGCTGAGGTCGTCAAGGACATCGCCTTCCAGATCGCAGGTGAACTCCAAGAGCCCTTCGTCTTCGTAGCGGCTTGTGTCGATCCTAGCTCTCAGAAGCCTAGCCTTACACTGATGATCAGCAAGGACCTAGTCGAGTCAAGAGGCTGGAATGCCTCTCAGCTCCTTCGCTCCGCTGCTAAGCACATCCAAGGCGGTGGTGGTGGTCAGCCCCACTTCGCTACGGCTGGCGGTAAGAACGTCGATGGGCTTAACGCTGCCGTCGATGAACTTCTCGGAGCCATGGAGCTGAAGGCTTAGTCTACGCCCTGTACGGATGATCATCGGTACACAGATACTCGATCGCAAGCTCCCCTCAGTCGCTGAGGGGCTAGCTTGCGATCGTTTGTTTATCCTCCTTGAGGAGCAGGTGAGTGAGCTTCATCCCGAGCTCATCCCTCAGCTCAGCGCCTCGCTATCTGAGCCGCCTACCACCCTCATCCTCTCAGGAGGAGAGGAGAGTAAGACGACGGAGCGCCTCGGAGCGCTGTGGGCTTGGCTCAGCGAAGGTGGGGCAACTCGTCGTAGCGTCTTGGTCGTCATCGGCGGAGGAGCCTTCCTCGACCTCGGGGGCTTTGCTGCCTCGACCTACATGCGAGGCATTCGCACGGTCTATGTGCCGACGACGCTCCTCTCAATGGTGGATGCTTCGGTAGGAGGGAAGACGGCTATTGACTTCCTCGGCGTGAAGAACCTCATCGGCTCCTTCCATCCAGCAAGCGAAGTCCTTGTAGATATTGATTTCCTCTGCACGCTCCCAGTCGAAGAGCTCCTATCGGGCTATGGTGAGGTGATCAAGCACGCTACCTTGATGGGTGCTGAGGCTTGGCGGGAAGTCCTCCATATAGGTGACCCCATGGGTCTGACGGACGAGGAGTGGCAGGCGCTCATCGAGAAGAGCATCGCCTACAAGACCTCGGTCGTCGAAGCTGACCCCCGTGAGCAAGGTCTTCGCCGCATCCTCAATATCGGCCACACGGTGGGGCATGCGCTGGAGGCTTATTCGCACGCGAATCCTTCCCTTCGCTCCCTACCTCATGGGGAGGCGGTCATCTTCGGTCTGCTCATCGAGAGCTATATCACTTCGCTAGTGAAGGGAGGGGATCGCACCTATATCCGCCAGCTGATGGCTCTGGCTCGGGAGCTATACTCACCCTACTACTATACCTGCAAGGCTTATCCAGAGCTCCTCAGGCTCATGCGTCAGGATAAGAAGAATACAGCGGGGGCGATCACGATCATGGGAGTCATAGCGCCTGGTGAGATCGTACCCATAGAGGTCGAAGATGAAGGGCTAATTCGCGAAGGATTGGACTTTCTTAGGGAGACATTTGGTAATTAACCATCTTCTCCTTACCTTTGCAGCGCAAAAGGGTAATCCTCATAGTAGGATGCCTAGAGCACTCGGGATGTAGCTCAGCCCGGTTAGAGTACTCGTCTGGGGGGCGAGTGGTCGCTGGTTCGAATCCAGTCATCCCGACTGAAGAGCGGGTAGAAGCAAGATACAGCTTCTACCCGCTCTATTTTTATATCTAGAGCCTCCGTGAGGTAGCTCTTCTATCAGATGCAGGGTATCTATCGTAGAAACATGGGGTCTCTATGGTACAAGTCCCCTACAATCTTTGTATTTTTGTGATACAAACATAAATTATCACTCGGCACCTGAGTCTTAGCTTCGGTGTCAGCAAGGCAAAAGAAGAATATGTATCGCACTACTACCTGTGGCGCTCTGCGCCTCAGCAATGTCGGGGAGCAAGTGACGCTCGCTGGCTGGGTTCAGAAGGCTCGCCGTATGGGTGGCATGACCTTCATCGATCTCCGTGATCGCTATGGGATCACACAGCTTGTCTTCAACGAAGCACTCGTCGGAGAGGCTCTTGTGGCCGAGGCAGAGAAGCTCGGACGTGAGTATGTCATCCAGATCACGGGCGAGGTCACTGAGCGAGAGAACAAGAATCCTAAGCTCACCACAGGGGATATCGAGATCGCTGTGTCGACGCTACGCATCCTCAATCCCGCCGAGGTACCACCCTTCACCATCGAAGATGATACCGACGGGGGGGATGATCTTCGCATGAAGTACCGCTATCTGGATCTACGTCGTGGCTGTGTCCGCTCCAATCTCGAGCTCCGTCACCGCTTCGCCCTAGCGGTACGTCGCTATCTGGATGCTGAGGGCTTCCTCGAAGTCGAGACTCCCGTCCTCATCAAGTCTACCCCCGAAGGGGCACGTGACTTCGTCGTCCCCTCACGCATGAACCCCAATCAGTTCTATGCGCTACCTCAGTCTCCTCAGACCTTCAAGCAGCTCTTGATGGTGAGTGGCTTCGATCGTTACTTCCAGATCGTTAAGTGCTTCCGTGACGAAGACCTTCGTGCAGACCGTCAGCCCGAGTTCACACAGATCGACTGCGAGATGAGCTTCGTCGAGCAGGAGGATGTACTAACGATCTTCGAGGGGATGACACGTCACCTCTTCAAGGAGCTCCTTGATCTAGATATTCAGACCCCCTTCCCACGTATGAGCTGGCACGAAGCCATGAAGCGCTACGGATCGGATAAGCCCGATACCCGCTTCGGTATGGAATTCGTGGAGCTGAAGGATGTACTCTCTGGGCATGGCTTCTCTGTCTTCGACGATGCCGCCTATATCGGAGGGATCTGCGCCGAGGGAGCAGCCAGCTATACCCGTAAGCAACTGGATGCACTGACGGACTTCGTCAAGCGTCCTCAGGTCGGTGCTAAGGGCCTCGTCTATGCACGTGTAGAGGCTGATGGCTCGGTCAAGAGTAGTGTGGATAAGTTCTACACTCAGGAGACCCTCCAGCAGCTGGCACAGACGATGCAGGCCAAGCCTGGTGATCTCATCCTCATCCTCTCGGGTGATGATGCGATGAAGGTACGCAAGCAGCTCTGTGAGCTTCGTCTCGAAGTGGGTAGCCAGCTTGGACTGAGAGACAAGAGCAAGTTCTCCTGTCTCTGGGTCGTGGACTTCCCGCTCTTCGAGTGGGACGAAGAGACACAGCGCTTCTACGCTATGCACCATCCCTTCACCTCGCCTAAGCCCGAGGATGTACCCCTGCTGGAGACCGATCCAGGGGCGGTACGAGCCAATGCCTACGATATGGTCATCAACGGCGTAGAGGTCGGAGGCGGATCGATTCGTATCCACGACAGCAAGTTACAGGCACGGATGTTTGACCTCCTAGGCTTCACCCCTGAGCGAGCTCAAGAGCAGTTCGGCTTCCTGATGAATGCCTTCAAGTACGGGGCTCCTCCTCACGGGGGCTTGGCTTATGGTCTTGACCGCTTCGTCTCGCTCTTCGCAGGGCTGGATAGCATCCGAGACTGCATCGCCTTCCCCAAAAATAATGCTGGACGTGACGTGATGATCGACGCTCCTTCGCTGATCGATCAAGAGCAGCTCGATGAGCTCTATCTCAACCTCGTCCCTGCTACTAAGTAAGAATAATCGCACGACTACAGTACGACCTATGGTATACCGCTTATTGATGCTCTCGGATGAGAATGATTTCTTCAAGAGAGAGATACAGATCGACTCGGAGGCTACCTTCCTAGAGCTAAACGATTTCATCCTTGATTCCCTCGGCTACGCTCATGATGAGCTGACCACCTTCCACCTCTGTGACGAGGACTGGCAGAAGGAGCAGGAGGTGACGATGATGGATATGGGCATGAGTTCGGACGAAGACAGCTATCTGATGTCTGAGACCGCTCTGGAGGATCTCCTTGATCAGAAGGGGCAGCATCTCTTCTTCGTCTTCGATATGCTCTCCGAGCGAGGCTTCTTCATCGAGCTGGCAGAGCTCATCCCAGGGAAGAGTCTCGATAAGCCTGTCGTCACCCATGCTGAGGGTAAAGCCCCCAAGCAACTTGCTTCTATCGAAGAGGCTGCCGCTCGAAGTGCTACTCCAGGAGGAGCGGATGCTTGGGACGAAGAGGTCTTCGATGAAGACTCGATCGACGAAGGCGATATTGACCTCGAAGGCTTCGATATAGCGGATGCTGAGAGCCTCTACTAGGTGCATGCCTGAGACGCTCCTTGTACTCGTCGGTCCGACGGGGGTAGGGAAGACGGCTCTGAGCATTCGCCTAGCACAGCGCTTCGGATGTAGCATCCTCTCGGCAGACTCTCGTCAGATCTTCCGTGAGCTACCCATCGGCACAGCTGCCCCCTCCCTAGAGGAGCGGGCGGCTGTGCCTCATTATTTTGTAGGGGAGCGCTCGGTGATGGAGCCTTACAGCGCAGCGATGTTTGAGGCGGAGGCTATGGCACTGCTCTCTCGGCTCTTTGCCGAAGGGGAGCGACCGATCGCTCTGGTGTCGGGTGGCTCGATGATGTATGTCGATGCCCTCTGCCACGGGATCGATGAGATGCCCGACGTGCGTGATGAGGTGCGACAGGCGGTGTGGCGACGCTACGAAGAGGAAGGCCTTGATGGGATCTTGGGCGAACTGAAGATCCTTGATCCCGACTATTACCATTCGGTAGACCCGAAGAACTATAAGCGTGTCCTCCACGGCTACGAGGTCTCGCTCTCTACGAGACGACCCTTCTCCTCCTTCCACTCGGGTCGGAAGAAGGAGCGCCCCTTCCGCATCATCAAGCTGGGGCTTACCCGAGAGCGGGAGGAGCTCTATGAGCGCATCGATCGCCGTGTGCGTATGATGCTGGAGGCGGGGCTCGTAGAAGAGGCTCGTAGGGTCTATCCTCAGCGCCACCTCAATGCGCTGAATACCGTCGGCTACAAGGAACTCTTCGCCCACTTCTCGGGAGAGATAGACCTCGAGGAAGCAGTGCGCCTCATCCAGCGCAATAGCCGACACTATGCCCGCAAGCAACTCTCTTGGTGGCGACGGGACGAGGAGATTCGCTGGTTCGATGCCGAGGACTGGGACGGGATCATCCGCTACCTAGACACAGCGCTGGAGCAGGGAGAGAAGACCCCGCCATCCCTTCGCTAAGGCGCAAGGAAAAAGCACCCCATACATACCACCCCCAAGTGACCCATACATGGGTCACCGAAGGAGCCCATTCATGGGTCGCTCGGGTACCCCATTCATGCCTCTCTCCCGAGGGGCATGAATGGGGTACTTCTTTTCTCTACATCGCTAATGGAAGGGATGAGCCTGAGGAGGAAGGGAGAGTGCATCATCCCCAGAGGTTTAGATCTGGGGCATCACCATGCCCGAGAGTTGATGATCTTCTGCTTGTAAACTATAGACCTTCCTAGCCTCTTCCTGTGTTGCATCCCATGACCAGCCCCTATGGTTTGGCTTATTCGGAAGTAGAGTGAGCGGGGAGTTGACTAGGTTTCACTGTTGGTGTTTTGATTATAAATTGAATGTGTCTACCTTTAGAGCAAAGAGGATAACAAGTGCCCTCAAAAATACCCCTTCAGGAGCTTGGCAATCCCTTTGTAGCAACGCCTCATCATCTACCAAGCGCAGGGTAGGTGTCCCAGATATTCAGCCGTAGGCAAACAGCTGTATGAAGAACCCATCTTGTCATCTACTACATGAGGCGATAGAGGATCCTGCAGACCGCATAGCCTGCTTCTAGAGGAGGGTATCTCCCATCCGCTTACTCTAATAGATACAACGCATTGCCTTCACCCCGATCTAAAAACCCAAACGATATGAAATCACTAGCGACCCTACTTATCACCGTGAGCATGCTACTCTCCAGTTTGGCCCTGCATGCACAGCGATCGACGGAGTTCTTTTACCTCGGCAACGTGTACTGCAAGACGAAGGCCGGAGTCGAGCAACGTTTCCCCTATCTCCCCGTCTACTTATCCCGCCAAGATAAGCCCAATGACATCATCGCCGTCACGATAACGAATGCCAATGGGGAGGCCTCATTCAAGGGTGTTCCTATAGACCCCTACAAGGATCATATCCTCACGGTGCATCTACCGAGTGGTATGTACCGCTTTCTCCGAACCCCTATTGAAAAGAACCCAGGCTTCAGAGGCAATATTAGTACGCATATTCGACTTGATGCTCTAGAGAAGTACCTCACATCATCGACGATCGTCCCGAAGAAGGCAGATGCTGATAAGCTGGCACTTGACCTTGCGACGAGCGCCATTAAGGGCGCTCAGCGGAAGGGTACGACGATCTCCGATGCAGAGGGGCTTAACTACAAGCTCTTCATCTCAGGGCATCTGGTGCAGGACAAGAGGCTTGCGGATGCGCTCCTCCAAGTAAGGGGGAGCGATCTCGACAAGATAGTCATCACGCACCCGCTGCAGGCGAATGACTACTTCGCTGGATCAATCGACTTCTTTGTCCGGGATGTACCCCTACAGAAACTTACCCCCATGACCTTTACCCTAGAGCGTCTATGAATAAGTCCTGCTTGATAGCGCTCCTCCTCATGATCGCCCCCTTGAGTCTCCTCGCTCAGGTCGAGGTGCGGGGACAGGTGGAGGATGCGAAGACTAAGGAGCCGATCACCCTTGCCTCCGTCACCCTCGTGAGTGAGCGGGACTCGACGCTCGTACTCAGAGGGGCTACCGACCTTCAGGGAGGCTACCTCTTCAGTGATGTCAAGGTCGGGCGCTACCTCCTGCGTATCAGTTCTCTCGGCTACAAGCCTCTGGAGCGACGGCTTCGTGTCGTGATGCCCAGCCAAGGGATCTCGATGGAGCTCCTCGATGAGCTACAGCAGGATAGTCAGGTGCTGGATGATGTGGTGGTACAGGCTCAGGCTACGCATCAGCGAGCCGACCGTAGGGTGATCACCTTCGACAGGGAGACTGTCCAGGAGGCACTACATAGCTATGATCTGCTCAAGACCCTTCCCACGGTCAGCTTCGACGTGATGCACGACCGCATCAAGGGAGCTATGGGTGGGGAGGTGCAGCTCCTGATCAATGGGGTACGCTCCACGAAGACGGATGTGCTCATGCTCCCTAAAGAGAAGATCAAGCGGGTAGAGGTATATGATATCCCTCCTGCTCGATACCGATCTGTGGAGTGTGTGATCAATATCATCGTCTCCGGGCTAGATGATGGCTACATCGTAGGAGGCTCCCTCAGGCACGCCTTCACGACAGGCTTCGCTAATGATGAGGCCTATGCCTCTCTGATCCGTGGCCGGCACAAGCTGAGCCTGGAGTACACACTGAACTATCGGGACTATCGAGATCGTGAGTCGCTCGCCGAGTATCGCTACAGCCTAGATCATCGGGCGTTACAGCTCACCTACTCGGATCATGATGCCTTCGGGTATACGACGCACAGCCCCGCCCTCAAGTACGCCTACGTAGTGGATGACCGCTACCTATGGGAGGCTCGCCTACAGCCGAGAGCTGAGCGACGCTTCTCCGACAATATCGGCTCGGGTCTCTACACTGTAGACGGAGTAGCTGGGGAGAAGCTGACCACCACGGGTAGGGATAGGACCCAGCAGTTCAATCCTTCGCTTGACCTCTACCATTGGCGTAAGCTCGGGGAGAAGGACGAACTAAGCTTCAACCTCGTGGGGACGCTCTTCTCCACCAAGCGAGAGACGAAGACCCGAGAGCAGGGCGTCACTACAGGGCTCACTAGCTACGAGGACTTCATGAAGCTGGACAATAGTAAGCGTTCGCTCATCCTCGAGCTAGCACACACCCGAGAGACGGGACTTTTACGGATCAGTTCGGGCTACAGGGGAGAGGTCTCCTTCCTACATTCGCAGGTAGACAATCACTTCGGCCTCCTCGACTATACCAGCCGTACATGGCAGAACTACGGCTACAGTGAGATCTCGGGGCGTCAGGGGAGACTGCTGTATCGTGTGAGCCTAGGCTTGACCCACACGCTCAATCATTCGAGCTACCGCTCCTACAGTACCCTCGCCTTCACCCCGAAGGTCGTACTCGGCTATAGCCTAGGTGGAGGCAGTGACCTGCGCTTGATGTACGATGACGAGCCCATCCTGCCTAGTCTGGAGCAACTCAGTAGCAATCGCAGACGAGCTACCCGTGATATCACTACCGTAGGTAATCCCCAGCTGGAGAATGCGCATATGCGTAAGCTGACCGCTATGTATACGTATATCAAGGGGATCTTTGACATCAAGCTGGTAGGTCTCTATAGCCACACACATCGCCCGCATATCCAGGCTATGAAGCGTGAGGGGGTAGGGATCACGTTCGCTCCGATCAATGGAGCATGGAGTGACGAACTTGCTGCGGGGGCTAGGGTGGTCGTCAAGCCCTTTGGTGACAACACCCTGCTTCTAGATACGTACCTCATACCTACGTATAGTAGACTTCGCTCATCGGAGATTAGTTATGATCGTGGCTCGCTCTATGGTATGTTTTCGCTGACGGCCCAGCATAAGGGGCTACAGCTCTATTATAAGTACGCCCTCCCGACTTATACCTATGATTCGGGCTACGCCTCTCGTATGGAGCCAGAGCATACTGCCTCGATCTCCTACCGCTTGGGGAATTGGAAGTTCTCTGCCTCGATGCTATTCATCGGGACTCCGGCCTACTATCATGAGTATACGCTCGGTGAGCGTCTCGTCCAGTGGGGTACTAAGACGTGGATCCATGACAATAAGAATATGATCCTCCTTGGGGTGTCCTATCACCTCTCACGAGGCAAGGATAAGACCTACTCGAAGAACCTTCAGAACGAGGATGCCTCTTCCCCTACCTTATAGCTCTCCCTCACTACCCCCCGCCCGAGAGGCCCAGCTACGATAGGGGAGAAGAGCTCCCATGCATACTCCACTAAACTGACCCATGCATGGGTCACCGAAGGATCCCATTCATGGGTCGCTCGGGTACCCCATTCATGCCTCTCTCCCGAGGGTCATGAATGGGGTACTTCTTTTCTGTAGCCTGCTACGGGATGGAGTGTCGCCTAAGGAGGGTAGGAAAGCAGCCCATCCCACTAGGATAGAGCCAACTGATGAATCCCTATATAATTCGTATCTTTGCCCCTACTTGTAGCTATATGCTACAGACAAATGACTTCGATACAACTAATGATGAGAATCAGCCATTCCATACGTCGCTCTTGTATCGGTATCTTCGCACTGCTCCTGCTCTGTGTGGTGGGTGCCTCTGCGCAGGTGCTGCGCAAGCCCACCTTCATCGACTATATCCGCACCTATCAGGCCGAGGCTAGACGACAGATGGATCGTCACGCTATCCCAGCAAGTATCACGCTGGCGCAAGGCTTGATCGAGACGGGGGCAGGTACAAGTACCTTGGCCCGAGAGCACAACAATCACTTCGGGATCAAGTGTCACTCGACCTGGTCAGGCCGACGCACCTACCGCCGAGATGATAACCCCAATGACTGCTTCCGTAGCTATCCCTCAGTCAAGGACAGCTACGATGATCACTCCCTCTTCCTCAAGGCTCGACGCTATCAGCGCCTCTTCGCCCTACGCTACGATGACTATCGAGGTTGGGCAAAGGGACTTCAGCTCTGTGGCTATGCCACCAACAAGGGCTATGCTAATATGCTGATCAAGGTCATCGAAGACTATGAGCTCTATACCTTCGACCATGGGGAGTACCCTACGTGGTACTCGGGAGGAGGCTCTGCACCTCGTCGCTCGAAGAGCTCTCGTAGCTCCTATGACGGGCCACAGCGTCCGTCCTACCTCAGCTATGGCCTCTTGTACGTCCTCGCTGACCAGAACGACACCTATGAGCGTATCGCTGCCGATATGGGGATCTCTGCGAAGAAGCTCGCTAAGTACAATGATACCCCCGAGGACTTCCCTCTGAACGAAGGGGATATCGTCTACCTAGAACCTAAGAATAAGGAGGCCTCGCCTCGCTATTCTACCTATACTGTGCGTATCGGAGACTCCATGCATGACATCGCTCAGCGCTATGGTATTCGTCTCGATCGCCTCTACAAACTCAACGACAAGGACGGTGACTATGTCCCCGAAGAAGGCGATATCCTCCGTCTGCGCTAACTACTCACGACTATACTTGATCCGACATTTATGAATGAGCGCTATATGCAGCGTGGTGTCTCGGCCTCGAAGGAGGATGTGCACAACGCCATTCGCAATGTAGACAAGGGGCTTTACCCTAAGGCCTTCTGTAAGATCATCCCTGATATCCTCGGGGGCGATGAAGCTTACTGCAATATCATGCACGCCGATGGTGCGGGCACCAAGTCCTCTCTAGCCTATATCTATTGGAAGGAGACGGGTGACCTCTCCGTCTGGAAGGGCATCGCACAGGATGCGCTGATCATGAACATCGATGACCTGCTCTGTGTGGGTGCTGTCGATGGGATCTTAGTCTCCTCCACGATCGGTCGCAACAAGCACCTCATCCCCGGAGAAGTCATCGCCGCCATCATCAATGGTACAGAGGAGCTCCTAGCAGAGCTTCGTGATCAAGGTATAGGTGTCTATGCTACGGGCGGTGAGACCGCTGATGTGGGCGATCTCGTACGTACCATCATCGTCGATAGCACGGTCACTTGCCGTATGAAGCGCTCGGATGTCATCGACAATGCTCGCATTCAGGCGGGAGATGTCATCGTCGGGCTAGCCTCCTTCGGTCAAGCTACCTATGAGACGAGCTACAACGGCGGTATGGGAAGTAATGGTCTGACCTCTGCCCGCCACGATGTGCTGGAGCATAGCCTAGCTAGCCGCTTCCCCGAGAGCTACGATGCTGCTACACCTGACGACCTCGTCTATAGTGGCTCCAAGGCTCTCACAGAGCCCATCTCTGGTACCCCCCTCGATGCAGGACGACTCATCCTCTCTCCGACACGTACCTATGCCCCGATCATCAAGGCGATCCTCGACGAGCTCCGTCCCGAGATCCACGGTATGGTGCACTGCTCGGGAGGAGCTCAGACTAAGGTGCTTCACTTCGTCGAAGGGAAGCACGTCATCAAGGACAATATGTTCCCCATCCCTCCGCTCTTTGACTTGATCCAGAAGGAGAGCGGTACACCTTGGGCAGAGATGTACAAGGTCTTCAACATGGGCCACCGTATGGAGCTCTATGTCTCCCCCGAGCATGCCGCTCGTATCATCGAGATCTCCGAGCGCTTCGGAGTACCAGCCCAGATCATCGGCCGAGTAGAGTCTGCCGAGAAGAATCACCTCACTATTAACTCTCCCTACGGAGAGCTTCACTACGAATAAAAGCTACCCAATACACCTACATGGCAACGGACAACGACCTGCTTAGTCGTATCGAGAGCTTGGAGATACGTTTCCAAGAGATCACATCACTCATCACAGCCCCCGATATCATCGCTGACCAAAAGCGCTTCATGAAGCTCAGTAAAGAGTACCGAGATCTGGAGCGCATCCTCGACAAGGGGAAGGAGTATCGCAACCTTCTAGGGAATATCCAAGAGGGACGTGAGACCCTAGACTCTGAGTCAGACCCCGAGCTACGTACTATGGCTCGTGAGATGATGCAGGAGGCTGAGGAGCGTATCCCTTCCCTCGAGGAGGAGATCAAGCTCCTTCTGATCCCAGCAGACCCCGAGGATGCTAAGGATGTGGTCATGGAGATCCGTGGCGGTACGGGCGGTGATGAGGCTGCGCTCTTCGCTGGCGACCTCTACCGCATGTACGTACGCTACTGCGAAGGCCGAGGCTGGACTACCGAGGTCACGAGCATGAGCGAAGGTACGGCTGGCGGCTACAAGGAAATCATCTTCACCGTCTCTGGTGACGGGGTCTATGGAGTCCTCAAGTACGAGAGCGGTGTCCACCGTGTCCAGCGTGTCCCCGAGACGGAGACTCAGGGCCGTGTACATACCTCAGCGGCCTCCGTCGCTGTACTCCCCGAAGCAGAGGAGGTCGACGTAGTCCTCAACCCCGCAGATATCGAGATGCAAACCGCTCGCTCTGGTGGTGCTGGGGGACAGAACGTGAATAAGGTCGAGACCAAGGTCCAGCTTACCCACAAGCCTACGGGGATCGTCGTCGTCTGTCAGCAGGCACGTACCCAGCTGGCTAACCGTGAGCTCGCTATGCAGATGCTTCGTACGAAGCTCTACGATATCGAGCTGACGAAGCACAACGAAGAGATCGCTGCTCGACGTAAGACCATGGTATCTACGGGTGACCGCTCGGCCAAGATCCGTACCTACAACTATCCTCAGGGTCGTGTGACCGACCACCGCATCAACCTGACGCTCTACAACCTCTCTGCGATCATGTCGGGCGATATTCAGCCCATCATCGATGAGCTGATCATCGCTGAGAACATCGAGCGTATGAAGGAAGCAGCCCTTTAGCTTAGAGCCCTCTAATCCTCCACGATAAACCCACTCCAGAGTAGATCAAAGACTATGACAAGAGACGAACTATTTGAGAATATCAAGAGGAAGAAGTCCTTCCTCTGTGTCGGCCTAGATACCGATGTGCGCAAGATCCCCCAGTTCCTGCTGGAGGAGGATGATCCCATCTTCGCCTTCAACAAGAGGATCATCGATGCGACGGCTCATCTGTGCGTGGCCTATAAGCCCAATCTCGCTTTCTATGAGAGTATGGGTTCCTTCGGCCTGCAAGCCTTTGAGAAGACTGTGGAGTACATACAGACGAACTACCCCGATCAGTTCATCATCGCCGATGCCAAGCGTGGTGATATCGGGAATACCAGCGATATGTATGCCCGTAGCTTCTTCGAGCATCTCAAGGTCGATGCCCTCACCGTAGCCCCCTATATGGGGAGTGATAGCGTCCTGCCCTTCTTGAAGTATCCTGGACGCTGGGTGATCCTGCTGGCTCTGACCTCCAACGAAGGAGCCTTCGACTTCCAGCTCTCTCAGGTAGACGGCGAGGAAGCACTCTTCGAGCGTGTCCTACGCAAGAGTAAGGAGTGGGGGAGCAGTGACCAGCTCATGTACGTCGTCGGAGCTACCAAGGCAGACATGCTCGAGCGTGTACGTGCCATCGTCCCCGATGCCTTCCTCCTCGTCCCTGGTGTCGGGTCGCAGAACGGTAGCCTAGAGGATGTAGCACGCTTCGGACTGAATAGCCAGTGTGGGCTCCTCGTCAATGCTTCTCGTAGCATCATCTATGCTGATAGCACGGAGGCCTTCGCCAATGCTGCTGGTGCCGAAGCAGAGAAGCTACGCCGACAGATGGCTGATATACTCATCAAGAATAAGCTGGTCGAAGCCTAAGCGCTCCGGCAGAACTAAGATAAGACCGAACATGCAGTTTAGTGCCGCCCAGATAGCACCACTCATCTCCGGGAAGATAGAGGGCGATAGCTCTGTCCTCGTCTCCAACTTTGGGAAGATCGAGTCAGCTAAGGCTGGTGACCTCGCCTTCTTAGCTAACCCTAAGTACGAGGCATACGCCTATACAACCGAAGCATCCATCCTTCTCGTCGCCGACGACTTCGCTCCGAAGCAACCCATCTCCGCCACCCTCATCCGTGTGGCTGATCCCTACGCTGCACTTGCTCAGTTGATGCAGCTCGTCGAGCAGCAGACAGCCCCTGAGCTCCGAGGTATCTCCCCCGATGCTCGCTGTGCTGATAGCGCAGAGCTTGGCGAAGATCTCTACATCGGAGCCTTTGCTTGCATCGAGGAGGGAGCTAAGATCGGGCGAGGCTGTAAGATCTATCCCTTTGCCTACATCGGTCGAGGGGTTACCCTTGGGGAAGGGACGATCGTCCATCCTCATGCGACACTTTACCACGGAGTGAAGGTCGGCGCTCGCTGTATCATCCACGCTGGGGCAGTCATCGGAGCCGATGGCTTTGGCTTCGCACCCGAGGCGGATGGCTACCATAAGATCCCTCAGCTGGGGAGCGTCTTAATAGAGGATGATGTCGAGATCGGGGCGAATACTTGTATCGACCGAGCTGTCATGGACAATACGGTCATCCGCCGAGGTGTCAAGCTCGATAACCTCGTGCAGATCGCACATAACTGCCTCGTCGGCGAACATACCGTCATGGCTGCCCAAGTAGGCCTCGCAGGCTCCTCTGCTATCGGCTCATGGTGCCGCTTCGGTGGGCAGGTCGGTGTCGGTGGCCATATCTCCATCGGCGATCGTGTCGAGATGGGAGGCCAGACGGGGGTCATCAGCAATGTTGCCTCGGGTAGTGTCCTGATGGGATCACCAGGGATACCCCTGCGGGAGGCACTGAAGAGCTTCGTCCTTCAGCCTAAGCTCCCCGATATGTACCGTCGCCTACAAGCACTGGAAAAGGAACTAGCAGAACTGAAACAACAAGCAACACAAGAGCATTAGATAATGAATATGCAGAAGACACTTAAGGCTCCCTTCTCCCTCTCGGGCAAGGGGCTACATACGGGCCTAGATATCGAGATCACCTTCCTGCCAGCACCTGCTGGTACGGGACGTGTCATCCGTCGAGTAGACCTCGAGGGTGCCCCAGAGATCCCCGCCCTATCAGAGTTCGTCAAGGGTACGGAGCGAGGTACTGTCCTCGTCAAGGGAGAAGCCTCCGTCAGCACGGTAGAGCACGCTATGGCTGCTCTCTATGCTAAGGGAGTAGACAACTGTATCATTGAGGTCAATGCTCCCGAGTTCCCCATCCTTGATGGGAGCTCACGTCTCTATGTAGAGGCGATCAATGAGATTGGTCTCGAGGAGCAGGAGCTTCCCGTCGAGTACTACATCGTCAAGCGTCGTCAGGAAGTCGTCTCGGCTGATGGTCGCTCACGCATCGTCCTCCTACCAGACAATAAGTTCGGTATCGATGTGCACATCTCCTTCGACTCTCCCGTACTGAACAACCAGTTCGCATCACTCGAGGACTTCAAGGACTTCGATACGGAGATCGCTTCGTGCCGTACCTTCGTCTTCGTTCGTGAGGTAGAGGCGCTTCTTGCTAACAATCTGATCAAGGGAGGTGACCTCGACAATGCCCTCGTCATCTATGATGAGCCTATGAGTTCGGAGCAGCTCAATAAGATCTGTGATCTGATGCACGTCGAGCACAAGTCCGACCTATCGCTGGGCTATATCAACAATGCACCGATCATCTTCCCCAATGAGCCTGCACGCCACAAGCTCCTCGATGTGCTCGGTGACTTGGCGCTCATCGGTCGTCCTATCCGTGGTCGCATCCTAGCTTACTGCCCAGGGCACAAGATCAACAATGAGATGGGCTCTAAGATCCGTAAGGATATCAAGCTCAATGAAGCTCAGGCTCCTCTCTATGATCCCAATGCAGAGCCTATCCTCGATGTCAATCGTATCCGCGAACTCCTGCCTCACCGCTATCCCTTCTTGATGGTGGACAAGATCATCGAGATCGGACCAGACTACATCGTTGGGGTCAAGAGCGTCTCGGGCAATGAACCCTTCTTCCAGGGGCACTTCCCTACGGAGCCCGTCATGCCAGGGGTACTTCAGGTAGAAGCGATGGCTCAGGTCGGAGGTCTGCTCGTGCTCCATACTATCGACGATCCAGAGAAGTATTCGACTTACTTCATGAAGATCGACAACGTGAAGTTCCGTCAGAAGGTCGTCCCCGGTGATACGCTTGTCTTCAAGCTCCGCCTGCTCTCTGAGATCCGCCGAGGAGTGGCTAACATGCGTGGTCTAGCCTTCGTCGGAGAGAAGCTCGTCTGTGAAGCTGAGTTCATGGCTCAGGTAGCAAAGAATAAGTAACCAATACAAACAAGGTGCCCTACCTCCTCTCCAGAGAGGAAGCTGGGCCCCTTGTCTATATGAATATATCCTATATGTCCCAACCCAATATTAGTCCCCTTGCAAGCGTCCATCCTGAGGCTAAGCTAGGAGCAGATGTCATCGTCCATCCCTTTGCCGTCATCGAGGAGAATACCGAGCTCGGAGAGGGGTGCATCATCGAGAGCCATGCCGTCATCAAGAGTGGTGCTCGTCTAGGTAAGCACTGCCACATCCATTCGGGTGCTGTCATCGCAGGTATTCCTCAAGACCTGAAGTTCGTCGGCGAAGAGAGTGTCGCCATCATCGGTGATCATACGATGGTGCGTGAGTGCGTCACGGTGAACCGTGGTACGGCTTCCCGTGGGAAGACCGTCGTCGGTAGCTACTGCTTGCTGATGGCCTATTCGCATGTCGCTCATGACTGCGTCCTCGGTGATCATGTGATCCTCGGGAATGCCACCCAGCTGGCTGGCGAAGTAGAGGTCGATGACTATGCGATCCTCAGCGGTGGCTCACTGGTCCACCAGTTCGTCCGTATCTCCAAGCATGTCATGCTGCAGGGCGGCTCTCGTGTGAACAAGGATATCCCTCCCTACACGCTCATCGGTCGTGACCCTATCGTCTACTGCGGGATCAATATCGTCGGGCTACGTCGTCGTGGCTTCACCAACGAGCAGATCTTCCGTATCAACGATATCTATCGTACCCTCTACCAGCGTGGGCTCAACAATACTGAGGCCTTCCGTGTGATCGAGGAGGAGATCCCCGAGAGCTACGAGCGTACGCTCATCCTTGACTTCATCCGCTCCTCCGAGCGAGGTATCGTGCGTGGCACGATGGACTAAGTCTCGACGTACACTCGGATCATACACACTTCTCTATGCAGAAGATTTATGCGGGCAAGCAGCTTGAGATCCTCTATGCTCAGGCAGCACAGGTAGACAAGCTCTCAGCCATTGATCATATCGATCGGGCAGCCTCGGCTTTCGAGCGGGAGCTACTGCGGCACTACACCCTCGGGGGGCGTAAGATCTACGTCTTCGCTGGGGCGGGTCGCTGTGGTGCCTATGCGCTTGCCGTCGCTCAGCTCTTGGCACGTAGAGGTCACTCGGTCTTGACCTACCTCTTCTATCGGAATGGTCAGCTCTCCGAGGCTTGTGAGGAGGTGAGGAATCAGCTCCCACAAGATGGCTTCCGTCTGGAGGAGATCTATACAGAGTTCACTCCGCCACGTATCGCCTCACGTGACCTTATTGTTGATGGGCTCTTTGGTGCAGAGCTACAGACCCCGCTTGCGGATGGCTATGTAGCACTCTCGGGTTTCCTCAATGCTTCTAAGGCTCCGATCGTCAGTATCGAGCTCCCCTCGGGGCTCTTTGCAGAAGACAATTCGGGTAATAGCCTAGAACATGTCATCCGTGCCGAGCGTACGATCGCCTTCGATAGTCCTAAGCTTGCGTTCTTCTTCCGAGAGAATGATCCCTATGTGGGTGCTTGGTCTTGCCTTTCCCTTGGGATCAGTCCACAGGCACAGAAGGATCTAGAGACTCCCTACTATCATATCCAAGATGAGGCGCTTATCCGAGCGCTTGATGAGCGACCACGCTTCAGTGTCGAGCTCCCTCGAGGGAAGGTCCTCTTCCTAGTAAATGATACGGGGCATGCTGGGCGTACGCTCCTTAGCTCACGGGCAGCCTCACGGGCGGGATGCGCGGAGGTCCATGCTTCGGTGCCTGCGGAGGAAGTCCTTCCTCTGGAGCTTGCTCATCCCGAACTAACGGTCTACCCTCTAGAGCAGGGGCAATCTCTCTTCTTGGGCAACCTCAATGCCTACCGCACGGTGGTCGTAGGTGAAGGCTTCGGTCGAAGCCTCAGATCACTAGAGATCTTCGTATCACTGCTGACATCTAATCCTCGTCCGCTGGTGATCGATAGCGATGGTATTGCGCTGCTGTCCATCGATCGGAAGCTCATGGAGAGCCTTCCCTCGAAGAGTGTCCTCATCGCTACACATGAAGAGCTGGATGAGATGATGGGCTATCTTGGCTCAGATCGGGAGCGTCTGGAGCAAGCTCTGGAGCTGGCACGACGATATGATATCTGCTTCATCCTTCGTGGCACCTATTCAGCGGTATGTACACCACAGGGGACGGTCTTCTTCGACACGACGGGCAATACGGGTATGCAGACCCGAGGTACGTCTAATGTCCTCTCTGGGGTCATCGCAGGGCTCCTAGGACAAGGCTATCAGTCCATCACGGCTTCCGTCTTGGGGCTTCACCTTGTAGGGCTCTCGGCAGAACTCTATGCAGGGCGCTATTCGGAGCGAAGCCTTACTGCTTCGAGCTTGATCGATCTTCTAGGCGAAGCTTACCATCAGCTCGAGGCTGAGTAAGAAGGCTTCCTGTTAAGCAAAAGAAATAGGGGCTGTACCACCAATCGGGTGGTACAGCCCCTATTCTTTGTTGGGTTCCTACGAGCGAATTAGTCCAGCGGATGAACCATATCCTCTGGGCGTACCCACTTGTCGAACTCTTCTTCGGTCACGTAGCCGAGGCGAAGGGCTTCTTCCTTGAGCGTCGTGCCGTTGCGGTGTGCAGCGTTAGCGATCTCAGCAGCCTTGTAGTAGCCGATGTGCGTATTGAGAGCGGTGACGAGCATCAGGGAGTTGTTGAGCAGCTCCTTGATGCGTGGGTGGTTAGGCTCGATACCGGAGACGCAGTGGATATCGAAGGAGACAGCTGCATCGCCTAGGAGCTGAGCGCTCTGGAGGAAGTTAGCAGCCATGACGGGCTTGAAGACGTTCAGCTCGAAGTGTCCCTGCATACCGCCGACGGTGATCGCTACATCATTGCCTGCTACCTGAGCGCAGACCATGGTGAGAGCCTCGCACTGGGTGGGATTGACCTTACCTGGCATGATGGAAGAGCCTGGTTCGTTGGCGGGGATGATGATCTCACCGATACCGCTGCGAGGACCAGAGGCAAGGAGGCGAATGTCGTTAGCGATCTTGTTGAGGGAGACAGCTACCTGCTTGAGAGCTCCGTGGGTCTCTACGATCGCATCGTGAGCAGCAAGCGCTTCGAACTTATTCTGAGCCGTGACGAAGGGTAGCCCTGTGAATTCTGCGATATGACGAGCTACGACGACATCATAGCCCTTAGGCGTATTGAGCCCCGTACCGACGGCCGTGCCACCGAGAGCTAGTTCAGCCAGATGGGGAAGGGTGTGCTCGATGGCACGGATGCCATGCTCGAGCTGAGCTGCGTAGCCGCTGAATTCCTGTCCGAGGGTCAGAGGAGTAGCGTCCATCAGGTGGGTACGACCGATCTTCACGACATCGGCCATTTCCTTTGCCTTGGCATCAAGAGCCTTGTGGAGCTGGCGAAGGCCAGGCAGAGTCACTTCGACGACCTTCTTGTAGCAAGCGATGTGCATGCCGGTGGGGAAGGTGTCGTTGGAAGACTGGGACTTATTGACATCGTCATTGGGAAGGAGGGTCTTTTCACCTTCGCCGATGACCTTGCCTGCGAGCTGGTGAGCACGGTTAGCGATGACCTCGTTGACGTTCATGTTGCTCTGCGTACCCGAGCCCGTCTGCCAGATGACCAGAGGGAACTGATCGTCGAGCTTCCCTGCGAGGATCTCATCACAGACGGCAGCGATCAGGTCACGCTTCTCTACGGGCAGGACGCCGAGTTCATGGTTGGCATAGGCTGCGCCCTTCTTCAGGTAGGCAAAGCCTCGGATGATGTCCAGAGGCATGGAAGCGGGTTGACCGATCTTGAAGTTGTTGCGAGAGCGCTCGGTCTGAGCACCCCAGAGCTTGTCGGCAGGTACCTTGACTTCGCCAAGGGTGTCCTTTTCGATTCTGTAGTCCATACTTATATGTGTTTATGTCTCAAGTGAGCAGTAGGCTGCTGTGCTAGGCCCGTTGAGTCGCCATAGCCACAGACTAAGGCAAAAATACAAATAGATTTTGGGAATACCTAGGGAGTCTGCTTGGGGAAAAGGGGGGAAGAACCCTGAGGAAGAAGGAGGCTCTAGATAAGCTCCCTTGGCCCGATCTCTAGGGCATTCGGCTCCCCTTGTATGAGGCCGAAGAGAAGGGTGCTCTGTAAGGCCTGCAGAAAACCTACTGTAGGTCGTCGATGCGACCCACGGTAGGTCGGTCGACCGACCCACAGTAGGTTTTTTC
>ERZ772917.701-NODE-701-length-22526-cov-24.754929_pt1 | contig 22526 bp, 22 predicted proteins | sample MGYA00511187_ERZ772917 | MGnify/ENA primary metagenome ERZ772917 (study PRJEB29015, sample SAMEA2737925) | human oral metagenome | biome: human oral; feature: human-associated habitat; material: dental | place: China | collected 2012 ...
TTTTATGCACGAATTAAATTTGTTAGGAGAGGTGTCGCAATAATTATTGCAATTCAACATATCAAAAAGAGTAGATCCGTATTACGTGATACTAAACGCCTAGATGTTACAAATGCAACGATACTGGCAACATGTAGAGATGATTATATTATTAAACAATAACAGATATCTTACATTGTACAACATTAGCACTTGCACTGCCTGCTTGATCTAAGCGGACTGATTTTGTATAGATTTTGACTCATCCATGATCATTTGTACGAGTCGTCTTACGAAGCCGGGATCTATTCGTTTTGACTCTGCATAACTTGCTCTATCGTCAAGAACTTCTGATTCTCGGAGTTTATCTAATACATGTATGCCATTAAGCTGTTTTTGCATACCTATTATCCTCGCAGCGTCAAATCTTTCAGATAATAAATCGATCAATAGCTTGTCGACTTCGTCTATGCGGTTTCGTTGTTGATCTATTATTTCATTCATCTACAATTTCCTTTATATAAACTCTTTCGATAATTGTCTTGACTACTTAAAGCTTTTAGATAGACAAATAGTTGACGTATTACATTCTAACTACAGTATGTCTAGATATACACTAAAGGTTATGCTTCCAATGGAGTACCATCGGTTCCTCATAGCTTTATTAAAGTAGGAATGCACCTTCTCTCTGTCGATATACAAAAGTTATAGTAGTTATATATTAACTTTCCTCGGCTCGCTCAACATAAACCCGATGTATGTTCCGTCCTCTTTGTATGCTTTCTCTCCGATAAATGACGGTGTATAACGTAAGTCTTTTCGGTAGACAAAGTTATCTCTACTGCTCAATATATCACTATCGTTGTTAGTCAGTATTTTACCTTGCATTTGATAGACGACTTTGTTATTGCTTGCCACTTCACTGCGAACAAAACGCATTATATCATCACAAATTGCATCCAGTAGAGCCGTATTGATATTGTCATTTGGAATTTCGTAGGCGATAAAGTGTGGTGCAACTTCTGTAATATCGTGCAGTGGATGTACGACGATGACATTATTTACATGGCTCGCTCTCATATACCGCCGTACTTCACTATCGTTGATCGTTGAGACTATCAAACAATTTGGCTGTATTGCAGTTGTCGTATGAAAATCAATTACCAAATCAGGTTTATTCACCGCGATATAATTCTTTATATAATCCGCCCGCCGAGATTCATACGTATCAAGTGCTGTGTTGTAACTCCGATTTATATCCGATTCAATATACCGTTTACATGCTGCAAATGCCCGCGGGTTACCGATGAGTATATCAACATACTCTAGCACTTCTTTCCTGTGCTGCAATAAGTGGCTAAATAACTTTGGACCAAGCAGCTCGTTGCCGTGACTTGCGCCAATGAGAAGTATACTCATATTACCTATTCCTTACGCCACAATTCATGAGGTGGTCTTAATCCTAGATGCGACAATCAACGCGCTGCCCTTATTCTTAAGCTCGGAGAACCGCTCCTTCATTGGGATACGATCGCCTCTCAAGCTTCTATCTGCAGGGTCATATCCACCATATAATCCTTTATTACCATACCTTCCGATATGATAAACTGTCCCGTTAATTTCAGAGGCCTCGGGCATGGCATTGGCCACAGATATCAGTTCATGATCGCTATTTAAGGGATAAGCTCCGCCAAAGTGATGTAGTATGCCTACTGTAGAGGGATTGCGTGTGTATGCAGTTATGAAGTCAGGACTTTCTCCACATTGCTTAGAAAAGCTATTGACCATAGCCCCTCCTAGTCCTCTGCCCTGGAACTCTGGTTTTACTGCAATACCGACCAATTCAATAGCTACCCCCCCAGGCACTTTGAGTAGAGCGCAAATCCCGCAAGTTTGTCTCTGTCATAAAGAACTTGTAGTGTTTCTGCTTCAATAACATGTGCATACGTGTCATCAAACATCTCTTCTTGAGATTGACCAAATCCCAATGCGGCAACGCTATTTACCTCCTCTGCAATCTCCTGTGTCGTTTTTGATGCGTCTAAAAATACTTCCTTCACCTCAAATCTCCCATGGATCAATTATTCTCTAACAGTGATACTATATCATAATATATAAGTTTTTAATATCTTATCGTATTATGATTCAGCCAACCAACTCGGAGTGACCTTAATATGTAGGTAACCCAATGAGTCTTTGGGCGGCTTTGGTTAATTAGCTCTCATCATCTATTCTTATTCTCTACATAGATCATGTAGTTGGTAGGTTTAATTATAGCCCTAACTCATATAAAGATGCTGCGGTGTACGAGCTTTTTAGGTACTTTATCTAGCGAATTTTGGTCATAAATCCCTTAATTGAGATCGTTCCTCTTCGGTTAGTTCTCTTCGGTTGAAGTATTCTTTTATCTTGTCTTCTATAAAACAGAGTACCCAAGCGAGGATGATGAATATAATCGGAAAAGCAACTAAATGTAAAGCGTAAAATAATCCAATGGGCAGACTTATAAGTAGAACTGCCAAAATAGGTATAAATGATTTTATGCTCGTTTTGCGAATAGTGTACCATTCTGTAAAGAATAACGTAATTGATATAAATAGAATTAACGTTTTCATAATGTTATCTCCGCTCTTTTCTATGGAAATTAATTAGTTTTTTAGCTGCTTCGTAGGACACTTCACCATCAAGAGCCAGTTGTTTAACTAAGCTGGTAAACGTATCGTTGTCCAGCGGGCTGCTAGAAGCTTTTTGAATCAACTTGTCTAGGCGTAACCGAATAGTTGGATAAGAGACATTGTAATATTTAGCCATTTCTTTTAGAGAGCCCGAATTAAGAATAAATCGCCTTGTGAATTCAAGATCTTCTTCGGTTAATAAGGTCAGCCACTGAGGAAGTTTGTTCGTAGATATCTTTGCTATCTCCTTTTTGTCCTTAGATTAAACCTAAATAGTATTAAAGTCAAGTTTAATATTATTTAGATTATATCGTTTTAGCCAGTCTCTTTAAGCGCAGTTGATCATTTACCGACAGCTTTAGTATAGGGTTAATGGCTCTTAGTGAAGCTATTTGGCGTGTTTGGTGCGTACGGTTAATGCTGTATCTTTATTGAGGCTCATAGTATTTGACGTTGTAAGCTAAATGTTCTTTGACTATGTTTGTACTAGTAAATAAAAAATGCTATAATATAAGTAGTATGATAGTGTGGGAAGCAAGGTTGAGGCTGTGCCGGGTATATGAGTGATATCAGAAGTTGTAGACAATGGCATGCAAGTTTTTGAAGAACTTTATCTAAACGAAGAAAGGAGATCAAGGTGATGGAAGAAATTAACAAACTAGCACTCAAATATTTTTTACGAAACAAATAAGCAGGATTACTATGAGCGGCGCAGTTCTGGCGATACGGCGCGTTATGGTGAGCAGTATAAATGGCAGATTTTACCAGCGCTGAATTAGAAAATGGCTCGTTTCGAAAAGATAACGAAAGATAATGTCTCAGAATTTATCGCGGTTATTAGTAGCAATTCTAACAAGGCTAATTTTGCGTATTGGACTGATATGGTTAATCTGAAGAAGTCGTTCGCGGGTGGTAATGACACGCTTAATACCGCGTGGAAAGCGACGCAAGATACTGTTGCGGAGGTGATAGATGATGCAAACTATGCTTCTCCGCATAAACGACTCAATCCGTCAATATGGGGTTATATTTTGGCGGCGAAAGATTGCGACCAATTTGCGTTATATCGTGATTTTGTCCTAAAAAAGTTGCTTGAGGTACAAAGTCCTCATAAGATGAAAGGCTTGTCGCAGGGTGAAAAGTATCAGTTCCTGAATGATTTAGCGTATTATTTAGGCGAGCTCATGCAGGCAGAGAAAGGTGATAAAGGTGAATATCAGTATACTGCATTGAATGGGCAGGACTTTTTATGGATGACGCTGGGCGACGATTACTAATAATCTGCTCTTGAAATTAAAGAGCGCGCCAGCAAGAGCGACGCACCCGTATCTACTGTGCTTTTTGGCAACTACCCTTTCTCTCCGTAGCCTTTTGTCAGCTTTTTATTGCGCAACTTCAATACTACATCTGCCGCTTTTGCTAGTTGCTTACTATGCGTGACAACGATGACACATTTGCCGTTATCATGAGCTGCTGAGCGTAGAGTAGCGATGATATCGCTGGCGGTGGCCTCATCTAGGTTGCCAGTTGGTTCATCAGCGAGAATAACTGGCGCGTCGGAAACAAGGGCGCGGGCAATAGCGACACGCTGCTGCTGTCCGCCGGATAGTTTGAGAACATTGCGGCGGATATGGTCGTCATCTAAGCCCATGCTGCGCAAGGTTTCGGCGGTGGCTTTTGGATTGACGAGTTTCAGGTTCTCTAATGGTGTTAGGTAGTCGATCAGATTGTAGTTTTGAAAAACCAGCGAGATAGTGTGCTTGCGGTGATATGAATAACCCCGATCGGCAATATTTTGATCGTCAAAGAGGATCTGCCCGCCGGTCGGTTCGTCTAGACCGGCGAGTAATCCGAGCAATGTTGATTTACCGGCGCCGGATTGCCCGACGATAGCGTAGAAGTTTCCTGGCTGGAAATCGTAGCTAATGCCATTGAGCACATTGCTCGTACCGTCGGCGTATGAGTAGATAATGTTGTCGAGAGTTAATGTTGACATAAAGTCTCCTATCGTAATGTGGTTAAAATTTGTTTCGGGGTGCGGCGCAGAATAGGCGCGAGAGCTACTATACCGGAGGCGACGACTACAGCAAGACCAAGGCTGGCTGCGAGAAGGTAGCTAGCGAGTGGCGCAGCTTGCGGCTGAACGGTCAGCGTGCCGGCAACATGGCTGGAGTTATTCAATAGATTGGCTGTGAGGTGGTGCGATAGCACCTGACTACTAAGCGCGGCGACTAGTAACGCGGCGATAGCGACAAGTAATAATTCAATCATCACTTGCTCGGCGATTTGCCGTTTGCTTGTGCCAATGGCAAGGAGTGTACCGATCTCGTGAATACGGCTGCGCACCCAGAAAACCAACACGAGCGACAGTGTTGCTATTCCAGCGAGACTAATGCCAAGCGTACTGATGGCTAGAATGCGCTCAATGCTAGCGATGCTATTGATAACGTTGGCAAATGACACAGCATTATCGGTTAATTCTAGTTTGCTCCACTCAAGCGGTAAAGTTTTGGCGCGCCGGACGAGGTCTGGCAGGGCCCGCGGGTTGGAGGTAAAGTACGTGGCGCGGGTAAGCTGTCCAGAGCCAGATAGTTGCTGCGCCACCGCTAAAGAAGTAATGATTTGGTTCTCTGCCTGATCGGACGGTAGCGGACCAGGCTTGTCAGTCTTGCCGCTGAATATGCCGGTGATAGTAAGATCAACCTGACGGTCGCCTTGCTGTAGCTGTATGCGGTCGCCTAGTTTTAACCCGTTCTTTTGTGCAAAGGCCGTGTGGACTAGTGCTGCCTGCTGGGTATTTTCGCTAATATGTTTACCCTGCTCCAGCTGGTATAGCCGCCCGGTAAATTGGCTGAGCGATTGGCTGTCGGTTGTGCCAGTGATGCCGGCTGCGGCATCGGCTTCGTTGCTGAGCTGAATACCGCCGTCGATTAACGCTAGCCCATTTGGTTGAGCGGTTGTTTGCACTTGGTAGTTGTGCGCTCCTATCTCAGCAAGGCGCCGCACCGTATCAGCGTCTTTTATTGGTAAGCCTTCACCTTTAGTACCGCTCAGGCTAAAACCGGCGCGGATGTTGCGTTCAACACTCAAGCGTAAGTTTGTCATCGTCTGCCGCACCGCCACCGTGCTTATGAGCAATGTAAAGATGAGTGTCATCACTGCCAGGATGATGAGGCTGCGCGTGAGCCGGCGTGCCACCGCCGTCCACGCGCGTGTTAGTATAGCCATCGCCTACTCCACCTCCGTCAGCAGCTCTTTCGGCGTCGATTGGGTGACTGGCCGGCTAGCGAGCAGCACCGAAGCAATGATAATGATTAATCCGACGCTCCACACTGCGACGAGGTCACTTGGTGCTACTTGCACAGAAACTTTTTCGAGCGTACGCGACGAGACAACCGAGTCGGCGTTAGCGCCAAGCGACGCGCCTTTAAGCTGCGACTCGCCTGCCTGCTTGGCGTTACGCGCCGCTTGATTGACGATATGGTCGCCTACGTGTTGTGCTACGAGTCCGGCTGTGAAGAACGAAGCGCCAAACGCGATGACTGCGATCATGGCTACCTCTGCGATATATTGCAGAATGATGTTTGATTTTGAGACGCCAGTTGCAAGTAATACGCCGGCTTCGCGCTTCCGTTCGTTCATCCAGAGGAATAACACGAGGCTGATGATAACAACACTGAAGAAGCCGGTTGCGACCAACATGCCGTCAATGAGGCTGTATACGCCCTTGACTGCGCCCGTTACGCCTGCTAATTCTTGGCTATTTTTGGTTAACTGATACATGCGCCAGTTAACTGGCAATTTTTCCGCTTGCTTCAGTAGCTCATCAAGCTGTGTACTGCCTTTGGTGAAGAACGTGGCGTCCTGGTAAATTTCTGTTTGCTCGGTATCTTTACTGAGCGTGCGTGTGGTAGCAATGTCGGTAAAGAACAAATTCTCAAACAGCTCGACTTGGTAAGTAGCCTGGCGCGGGTTGGTACCGCTAAACATTCCGACGATTTGTACGGTGGCTTTTTCTGTTGAGTTATGCCGGTTGTCGGTGTCGTGCGGGTTAGCTTTAAGCGTAAAGGTGTCGCCAAGCTTGCGTCCGTTTTTCTGCGCCCATTTTTCGTGTACGAGGATTTTGTGCGTATCGTTTGGCTTGATATGCCGCCCGGAGGTTAATCTAATTGAACCGGCGCGGAATTTATTTTCCAGCTCTGAAGTATTAACGCCTAGTACGTCAGCAGCGTTGCCGAATTGTGCCGCTTTGCTCGTGTCGTAGCCGCTCGTGCCGTCCGGTAGCGATACTAATTTGGTGTCGGGAAAGTCGCTTAAGACTTGCTGGCGTACTACGTAACTTGTTACGCTCGGCAGATGTTTGACCGCGTTAATATCTTTGCCGGACACAGTACCAGACCCGCGGTTCGTCCCGGGATTTGTCCGTCGATTGTTGCCCAAGGTAGCGCCTGTCATGAGTGTTTTGTCTAACTCTTTAGCTGCATGGTCGGTTGAATGCTTGATAGCAAACCCGCTCAGCATGATGGTTGCCATCACGAGCAAAATTGCCAGCACGATGAGGCTTTTTAGTTTTTTCCTGGCAACGTACAGCCAGGCGCGGTGTATAAATGACATAAATCTCCTTTCATTACTTTCACATCGGAGTGTAGCACGCTAATATGAAAGTAATGTGAAATGGGGATTATGGTTTGCTGGTGTGAGTGGTGCGGTGGTTGGCTATGGTAGTCTGGCGTTCAGTACTGAAGTCGATTATAAAGCGCACGCCATCTTTGACTGGTGTAAATTGATACGACCAGCCGCGTGCGTCAAGGAGTAACTTTACAGTGTAAAGACCAATGCCACTGCCAATTTTATTCGTTTTTCCCCTGCTTTGTCGTAAGCGGTAGAATGGTTCAAATACGCGGGTGCATTCGCGCGTACTGAGCGGCTTGCACTGATTTGTAACAGAGAGTACGTTATGATGAATGCGCACGCTAATCGTGCTGCCGCGATTACTGTAGCGCACGGCGTTTGAGATTACGTTTGACAAGACGCGCTGAAGCATGTCAGGATTAGCGCGGACTTTAAGCGGCGTAAGATCTGCTGCAAAGACCAGCTTCCGTGTTGACGCTAGCAATTGGTAGTCGTTGATAACATGCTCTACGAGCTGGTCAACTCTCAGCGTTTTTTGGCGCGCGACTGCTTGCTCGGCGGTTTGGCTAGCACGTAGCGTATCTTGTACCATAGCGGCCAGTCGGTCGACCGTTGCGAGCGATTCAGCTAATTGCTGCTCTCGCTCTACCGCTGGTGTAACGCCGAGCTGTATATTTTCGAGCATAATTCGCAGGCTCGCAAGCGGCGTCTTGAGCTCGTGCGAAGCGGCGTGCAAAAAGGCTATTTTTTCTTTTTCGAGGCGCGTAATATGCGCGTTTTCACGTTCCAACGACTGAATAGTGCGGCGCAAATTATCATATAGCCGGTTGACATTGTTTCCCAGTGTGGCGATTTCGTCTTGACCCTTACCTGCGTAATGCGCGTCGGGCTGCAGCTGCTGCATTGCTGTGGTAACCTTTGCTATGCGGCGGATAGGGCGCGTAATAAACTGGCTGTAGCAGTAAGAGAAGATAAGCGCCACGAACAGAGATGCTGTCATCGTATATGGCAAAATCCGCAGCGTCGCTGCTTTTGCTTGGTTAACAGACTCGACATCGGCGAGGAGCTTGACACTCACTATGCCCGCCGATCCGCGCACTGTCGTCGTTCTAATGATGATTGACGCCGGATCAATATGCTCGCCAGCAATTGTCACGAGGCTTGTGTCAACTGGCTGCTCAGCGATGATATTAACTGCTTGAAACCCCTGGAATGTCTCGTCTCGTCCGTCGATCGTTAGTGTGATGGTGACGTTATGACGTAGCGCAAAGCTACGGGCAGTTTGGCGCATATCATCGGCGGATTGTCCGCGTAGTTGGCGGCTTAAATCGGCTATCTGGGTTTCAGCTGTCTGCTGTTTTTGCTGCAAGTAGACTGCTGGCATTAGTAAATAAACCAACCCGTGTGCTATGACGATCATTGCTGCGAGCATGCTGATTGACGCTAGGAATGTTTTAGGAAATAACGTCAGGCGCTTCATAGCGGTAGCCGACTCCTTTCACGGTGACAATGCAGTCAAGGTGTAGTTGCTTGCGTAGATTTTTAACATACACGTCAATGACGCGGTCAAATGGCAGCTCGTCGTTTGCCCATAGCGTATCTAGTATCGCTTGCCGGCTCCAGACGCGTCCAGGGTGGCTAACGAATAATTTTAGTAATTGGATCTCTTTTGGCGTTAAGGCGGCGCCCTGCCCCGCGTATTGGCTAGTATAAGCTGCGAAATCTACCTCTGCTTTACCATAATGCCAGCGTTTCGGTAGTGGCGGATGGCGGCGTAATAGCGCTTGCAGGCGTTTGTCTAAAACAGTGAGCGAAAACGGTTTGGTTACATAATCGTCCGCTAATCGATTAAAGCTGCTGATTTGGGTGGCTTCGTCGCCGAGTGCGGTTACGATAATGACTGGTATGTTGCTTGTTCGGCGTAATTGCTCAAGCACTTCTAATCCTGTCATGTCTGGTAGCATAATATCAAGTATGATGGCGTCGGCTTGCTGGATTTGGGCGAACGCTGATTGTCCGTCGTCTGCTGTTAGTACTCGGTAGTCGCGCGTACGCAGAAATCGCCCCGTGCCTTCGCGTAGTGCCGGTTCATCTTCGACCAGTAGAATCGTGGGGTGTGCTGTCTCCGGATCATCATGCGTCATATTGGCAATTATAGCATGAGCTCGGAGGCGGTTTGCCTGCTGCTCTATCGTCGGCTAGTAGCACGGGATATTTCGCTCTTCTGATTGACAACCGTTATATTTGGTCGGTATCATAAAACCATATGCGTAACAGATTGCCGAGCGTGTTCCGGTATAAGCTGCAGTATTTGCCGTACGATACGGCTGCGGCAATCGTAGTGACAGCGGTAACTGTGCCGAGTGCGCTAGCGCTTGCTGCGATTGTTGGCGTGCCGCCGGTAATGGGTTTGTATGCAGCGATGATCGCGCCGATTGTGTTTGGATTGTTGGCGCATACGCGGCGGCTGGTGGTTGGTCCGAACTCGCCGACAGCGATTTTAGTGGCGTCCGGTGCGGCGTTGGTCGCGGCGGCGGGTACGGCTGAGTATGTGAACGCAGTGTTTGTACTTGGGCTGATCGCCGGCGCGATACTGATACTGCTTGGTGCGGCGCGGTTCGGGTTTTTGTCGGATTTGATTTCGCGCCCAGTGATGATTGGTTTTTTGGCGGGCGTAGGCGTGCAAATCGTTGTGACGCAATTAGCGGCGTTATTAGGCGTGAAAGTTGCGGGACACGGTGAAGTATGGCATTATATCGGTTCAATTATGTCGCAAACGTCGTCAATCAACGGCATGACGGTGACAGTATCAATCCTTGTCATTGGCACGATGATAGTGTTTCATCGCACGCGCGTGCCCGGCGAATTAGTTGGGCTAATTGTAGCGGCGTTATTTGCGATAATATTTCACATACAGGATTTCGGCGTGGCGTTTGCAGGAGAATTACCGCGCGGACTGCCGCGATTTACTCTGCCGCATATTGATTTTGATTTGATAACGGTGCTGCTGCCGACAGCGTTGTCGATTGTTGTGGTATCGCTTGTGCAGGCCACAACGATGATTCGTAATCTAGCGAGCGATCATGATGAAGAGGTGGCGCTGAACCGCGATTTTGTGGCGCTTGGCGTGTCGTCGATTGCGACGTCATTGTTCCAGGGATTTTTGGCGAACGCGACGCCATCGCGCACGCAGGCGGCGAGCAACGCGGGTATGCGCTCGCAGATGACGACAATTCTGTCCGGTATCATGGTCGGCGGGCTACTGCTGTGGGGCGGATCGTTGTTTCGCTACGTGCCGCAAGCAGCGTTAGCGGCGATTGTGTGCGTTATTGGGTTTCAACTGATTCGATTTCGTGAACTGCATAATTTGTGGATGGTGCGCTACGAGGAATTTGTAGTTGCGATGATCGCGCTGGCGTGCACGGTGCTGTTCGGCGTGCAGCTCGGCGTACTGATCGCAGTAACGGTGTCGCTGATGGAGCGCTTGCGCCGGCAGTATCGCCCGCACGATACGATTTTGCTGCGCGACGGCGTACTATCGGATTGGGCGAAAGAGCGTCTTGGCCGCGAGCAAAAAATACCGCGCGACGTGTTGGTGTACGGATTCGACGAATCGCTGTTTTTCGAGAATGTGAATTATTTTGTGGCGCGGCTTAAGAGAGCGATTATGCGGGCGCGCCACGCGGTGCGCTACGTCGTGATTGATGCCGGTGCGATTGACGACATTGACTACACGGCGATTGAAGAGCTGAAACGGTTGTACCGCGAGCTGAGCGAAGATGGAATTGCTATTGCTTTTGCGCATATGTCGCCGAGCTTGCGCGCGCAGTTTGACATTTATGGCATGACAGATATTATTGGTGAGCGGAATTTGTATGCGACGCTAACGAAAGCATTGGCTCATCCGGCGAGCCCGCCGGCGCGCGAAATGGTTTTAGATCTGAATCTTGATCCAACGCAGTATATAGTAGTCGGCGGCGCGGTGCTTGATATGTTGCATTTGCGCGATACGCATGACGTTGATATTGTCGTATCAAACGAGATTTACGAACAATTCCGCGCGCAAAAAAACTGGCACGAGGCCACCTGGACAAGCGGTAAGCGCGTGCTTGTGCGCGGGCAGTATACGCTTATGAAAACGTGGATGGGCTGGTCATTGCGGCAATTGCAGCGCGATGCTGAGCGCATTGAGCAAATTCCTTGCGTGTCCATTGAGCAGCTTATTGATGCTAAGCGGCGGATCGGGCGGCGCAAAGATATTTCGGATATAACGCTATTGCGCTCGCGGCGATCAAAGCGGCGTTTGCAATAGATAACTCCTCGTTTTTCTTCTTCCATAGCACAAGAAAGAAAATAGCCCCCGAAACGGCTCAAGCTGAACTTTCGGACAAAAAGCCCGGAGAATGCTTACAAGAAAGTGCTTGATTAGGCTTGAGCCAAGTTCAAATCAATTTTGACACAAAACCAAATAATGTTTTATAGTGTTGTTTAACTGTGTATATACTCTATACACTCCACATGGGGTAAGCTTTGTGACCCGACCCCCAAAAGTTAGACCTAAAAATCTAACAATTGGAGATTATGTCATTTTACTGGAGTTTGTTTTAGTTTATCGATATTACTACAGAATATTGTTCTCTATTTTGCGTATCATTACCTTTAACTTTCGAGCACCTACAGTATATTCCACCGCTTCGCCTGCCTTTCCTCCTAATATAGCAGCGCCAAGAGGACTTTGGAGCGTTACGCAATCTATTCCGGTAGACTCTTCTTTTGGTGTTGCGCCAGTTAGCAGCAGTGTTTTCTTTGTTCCAGACGGCAACTCCACCGTTACGGAACTGCCTAAGGTCACTTCAACACCCTCGTCTTCATTATTTGGCATATTGAATACCTCTGCTTTGTCTATTATACCTATGAGCTTCTCTGCTACACCTGTTAATACCCTAGAATCGCTCACTACAGCATCTGCTGGAGCGTTATCATGCCATGTTTCAGAGGACTGTTGCATCGACTCTCTTAAAGAAACACTTAGTGCTCTCTGTTTTCTAGTACATTTCTCCAATGATGCTTTAGCGGCAGACAATTCGAAATCTAGTAGAGGTTGTCGCCCTGCCTCTAAACACTTTCGTATATTTTCATTTCGTTCGTTCATAATTTTACTCAAACTTTAGCTCTTTAACTTTCTTTAGATCAATCCCTTTCTCTTTATAGAGCTCGTCTGTATTTTTGCAGACTAAATCATTTTCTGAGTACCCTAATCGAGACGCTGTATTTACGACATCTCCACTGTTATTACCCTCAATTTCTGCATAGTCTTCAAGAAGCGGCCATGAATCTACTGTAACTTGCACGCTATCTAATTTAAATTCTTCTCGTACGTTTTCCTGGTAGCCACGCGGCGTCAGCCCTAGTGCGATCAACACTTCAAGTGCCTTGTCGAAATCATTTACGCTTATTTCATTTTCAATTGTGCCATCTATCGTGTCACCTACAATCTCCTTGCAGGTGATAGTTGTTTCGGTACCATCAGTTCGTAGACGTACCCATTTATTCTTACATACTGGGATCGTATCAAAAACATATCGTTTAAAATTATAACTACCAACCCTCTTTGCCCCAAGCGCTTCTAGCTGTTTTATGAATTTATCTTTGGCTATGTTCAATATTTTTGCTTCGTATTCAATACTCACTCTCTAATCCTCTCCCTATATAGTGCTCTTAACGCAGACTCTTCATTATTTCTTAAATCTATAATTTCTTGACATATACCTCCCTGTAAAAATTTATCTATATCTTCAGTTAGATCCATTCTTTGAATACAGACGCCAACTTTATAATTACCTTCTCGTAGATCACGATAAAGACGCATTCCATAATAGCCCTCTAAACAATCCTCTGCATTATTTAATGAGCATGACTCACAGGTTTTAGGGAGAATAGTCCTCCGTATTTGTTTAAAATAAATACTTCCGCCATCTGGCAGCTGATATTCAACTCTTGAATTTGAGCTACCAGCCTCAACGGATAGCTCTTTGGGGCGCGCACCGATTTCTGATAAGAATTTATAAATGGCAATATATGATTCTGACCCCGCCTCAAGATCATTTAGGATTCTAATTGACACGTTTGAACCATACTCATCTATAATTCGGGCGACTCTCTCGGCATGGGAAAACTCAGACATTACAATGTTAGCGTCTACTTTTATGTTGTTTTTCAGCGCAGAGCTGATTGACTCATGGAGAGCGTCTAGTTTTCTCTGTGCAAGTTTTATATCATTGAACTTAGTATGTTGAACACGGGATAGTTCCTCAGGTGTTGTCCCGAAGATACTAAAGTTAATCTTTGAGACTCCGGCATCAGCGAGCAATTTCATATGCCTTGCTCCATTTTCGCCGTTTGACGTTATCTTTACTTTATAACCAGCTTCAGTGGCAATCTTCACTATACCAGACAACTCAGGGTGCAATGTAGGCTCTCCTCCTGTTAAGTGCAGCTCACGACAGTCTAGTAAATCTCTCATCTGAATGATAACCGCCATGAAATCGGTATCGGGGTTCATCTTCCCAGGGAGGAAATTAACGCCATTTGTATTTTCAAATATAGAAACTCTTCCTCCTCTATATCTTGGTAGAGGTAAGGAGGTATTCTTGTCATATGCACTAGCGACAGGGGTGCCCCATTGTGGCAAAAAACACAAGTCATGCCACATGAGTCAATAATTTTCGCTCTCAGGCTTGTATCGACACCGATTTTAACCGGTATCCGACGTTCTAACTCGATGAGCTCGCGGATAGGATCTTGTTCATCATCTACATTTATTGTTTCAGCAAGGCTTCGTGCCACAAGCAATCCCCGCTTATCAGTTTCATAGCCTAAACCTCTCATTTTGGTATAATAACCCATTAAATCTATCTTAGTCAAGTTGAGGGCACTTAAAACCTTTAATTCAGCTCCGGGCGCTTGCCGAGGAACACACGCCCGAACCATTTGTGTAACTCTAATACGATAATCGGCAGGACGAATGCAACCGTTGTTACGATTGCGAAGTCGATAACAGTAATCGGTGTAACGTGCAGGTAGGGAGCGAACGGGCTTGCGACCGCGATGAGCTGCAACCCGACTGCAATAAACAACCCGATGAGAAACGGCGTGTTGCGCTTTTTAATGCGCCGGAAGAGCGACTCGTAATCGCTGCGAGCCTCAAACGCGCCCGCCCACTGCACTGTTGCAAGCGCGCAAAATGCGACCGTGCGCGCATAGTCGGCGCCATGCCAATGGTCAAACAATGCGTAGAGTGTCAGCACAAGCACTGCCATTAGGAGCGCCATGATGATGATTCGCGAAATCATAAACGTACTGAGCAACGGCGCGTTGGCGGGTTTAGGTGGTTGCTTCATGTTGCGCGCTTCGCCTGGCTCCATGCCGATCGGAATAACCATGGCGCTATCAGTGACAATGTTGATCCACAAGATCTGTACCGGCGTGAGCGGTAGCGGCAATCCGACAATAAGCGATCCGAGCGACACGAGCACCTCGCCTAGATTCGTCGACAATAAGTACGTCACCATGCGTTTGATGTTAGCATATACGGTGCGCCCTTCATGGATCGCCGATACGATCGATTGGAAGTTATTGTCGAGCAGAATGATGTCGCCGGCGTCTTTGGCGATTTGCGCGCCCGAGCCCATTGCGACGCCGACATGTGCGTTCGTGAGCGCAGGAATATCGTTGACGCCGTCGCCTGTCATGGCGGTGATGTCGCGCTGCTTGAGGATTTCTAAGATGCGGTGCTTATATTCCGGCAGGACGCGCGCGCAGACACGGATGGTTTTGAGACGTTCAGCAAGGTCGTCGTCGGACATCATACTCATTTGGCGGCTGTCAAACACCTCGCTGCGATGATGTACGAGCCCTAGCTCCCTGCCAATATGATATGCCGTTTCGAAATGGTCGCCGGTAATCATGCGCACGGTAATGCCGGCGGCCTGCGCGGTGGCAATAGCACTTTTTGCTTCCGCACGGAGCGTGTCGGCGATAGCGACGAATCCGTCAAACGTGATACGCTGGCGCGGCGATAGTGCTTCAAGCGATTCTAGCGGTTTCTTAAGTGCTGCGTGCCCGAGTGCAATCACACGAAACCCAAGCCTCGTTAGATGGTGTAGCTCAATAGTGGCGCGTTCGCGCTCGCCCTCTGCTAAATCGCAGCGCTCAACCATCTGCTCGGGCGCACCTTTGAGCGCCAGAACGTATTGCGCACCGTTATGATACAGCGCACCGCTCAGCGCTAAAGCATGTTCGAATTGATACACCTTTACTGGTTTACGAACGTTTGCCGGCGGATTTTTTGCGATAAACGAGCGAAATGCTATATCAAGCGGATCGGCGACGCTGTGCCGCGTGTGCGGTACGATTGCATCCGCCAAAGTCTGTAATGTGTATTTACGCTGGTTGCGCGGATGCCATAATTCTTGTACTGACAGTTTATTGTGCGTAAGCGTACCGGTTTTATCGGTGGCTATGGTTGTGATTGCGCCGATTGATTCAATTGATCCCATCGTGCGCACTAATGCTTTGCGCCGTGCCATTCGCTGCATGGCGAGCACTAAGATAATTGAAATTGCGATCGGCAAGTTTTCGGGCACGGCGCTCACGCTCAGTGCGATCACGAATCGCAGTGCTTCGTCCCACGCGATCCCGCGCCACAGCGCTAGCCCCATTGTGACGAGCGCAACGAGACTAATGACGATAACGATCTGCGTGATAAGCGTGTCGATTTTCCTTTCGACTGGATTAACTTCTTCGCTCGTCGCCGATAAGTCGCTCAGCCGCCCAAACTCAGTGTTGTTGCCCGTCGCTACGACGACGGCGCGCGCTTCACCGCCGATAACGAACGAACCTTGGAAGACCATGTTTGATTGTTCGTAAATTTGCCGGTCGGCGCCGAGCGTTTCGACCTGCTTCGAAATTGGTAGCGATTCGCCTGTTAGTTGGGATTCGTCGACGCGAAACGACCGCGCTTCAATAATGCGCGCGTCGGCAGGGATTTTGTCGCCTTCGTCTAGCACGATGACGTCGCCCGGCACGATATTAACAGCGTCGACCGTAACGCTCTTGCCTTTGCACAGTACCTCGACTTTTACCGTGGACCGCTTTTGCAGCGAGCGCAAGATCCGCTCGGTTGAAAAGCGCTGTACGTAATAAATCAGCGCATTCAGCAAAATGATCGCGCCGATAATTGCTGCGTCGAAATACGACTGGTGCCATAGGCTAATACCAATCGCTACAACAAGCACCGCCATAAAAACCGACAAAAATGGTTCAAGCAGCTTGCGCCAGAGCGGCTCGGTGCGTAATTTAATTGAATTTGGTCCGTATTGCCGTAGCCGCTGTTTTGATTCGATTGCCGATAATCCGCCACTTGTTGTTTGGAGATCGTCAAGCGTTTGTTTCACTGATTTTGTGTAAAAAGCCATAAGCATAGTATACTAGATCGGGTGCGCAATCTGAATGATTGCGCTATACTAATAAGTATGAAGGTAAAAATTGAAATTGACACGAAAACGTTTATTCGCTTTTGGCTTGTGGTAATTGGTTTTGGTCTAGCGGGGCTAACAATTTATTTAGCACAAACGGCGCTGGTTATTTTGGGCACGGCGCTGTTTTTGGCGCTTGCGCTCAATCGTCCGGTGGCGCGGCTGGCGAAGCTCATCCCCGGCAAGAGCCGGCTAGGCGGCACGGCGCTTGCATTTACATTACTCATCGTGTTTCTATTTTGTGTCGTGTGGTTTGTGGTGCCGCCAATCGTGCAGCAGACGGCGAAGTTTGCCGAGTCGGTGCCTGGTATTATCGATCAGGCGAGCACGCAGTGGCACGGTGTCAATCGGTTTATTGACGAGCATAGCATGCGCGAGCAAGTAAACTCAGTTTTGGAGTCAACCAGAACGCAAGCGTCCCACTGGGCGACTGATCTAAGCGGTAGCATTATTGGCAGCGTTGGCTCGCTGGCTTCGTTTGTGACGTCGTTGTTTTTGGTCATTGTCTTGTCGTTTTTGATGCTGCTCGAGGGGCCGGAGTGGATGCGGCGCGTTTGGGGTTTGTATGATAATCAAGCGCGCATGGAGCATCATAAACGACTTGTTGGACGCATCTACAATGTTATTACTGGCTATGTTGCCGGGCAGTTGACAGTTTCTGGTATCGGCTCGTTGGTGGCAGGTACATTTGTATTTGGTATTAGCCTATTTGTACCGGCGATTGACGCAAATTTGGTTATGCCGACGATTTTGATCGTGTTTGTACTGTCGCTGATTCCAATGTTTGGTGCGACGATTGCCGGCGTGCTCGTCACGTTGCTTTTGGCGTTTAATAATGTGCCGGCGGGAATTGCTTACGCGGTATTTTTCGTTGTATACCAGCAGATTGAGAATAACTTCATCTCGCCGGCGATTCAATCGAAGAAAGTTGAGCTATCAGCTCTGATGGTTCTGACAGCGGTGACGGTTGGTTTGTATGTTGCGGGTGTCGCTGGTGGTTTCATTGCCATTCCGATAGCCGGCACGATCAAAGTGTTTCTTGACGATTATCTTGAGCGCGCCAAAGCTAAGCGCGAAGAAAGCAAACACGACAAGCCAGTGCTCGGCAAGCTGGCGAGCAAGCTTAAAAAATCGGCGCCAGCGGAATAATATTGTTTTATGCGTATGTCCAAATTGTGTCGTGCGCTGTGTCTCGCACGATAATTCCTAGTGCTTTGAGCTGGTCGCGCAACTCATCAGAGCGCGCCCAGTTTTTGTCGTCGCGGGCGCGCCGGCGTTCTATCAGTAGCTGCTTAGCATTGTCGCTGATATCCAGCGTTGAATCAAGCAACTGGAGCCCGAGCACATCGTCAATTGTTTGTAATAGTTCTACTAATCCCGTGCGGTAAATTGCGTCAAGTGGTCGTTGGCTGATGCTCGAAAACGACTCGTCGATAATACTAAGCGCTTCTGGCGTGTTCAGGTTATTGTTGAGCGCTTCGCGCATTGCACCGATCGCAGCCTGCGGCGATAAATACTGCGGCGCGTCATTGCGCTCTGTGTCGTCGTTTAGGCGGTCGTGAATTTGATGGCGCAGGCAGGCGACATCGCGCCAATTCTTCAAACGGTTGCGCGCAGCCGCTAGAATATCAAATGAGAAATTTCCTTCGCTTTGGTAATGGCTTTGCAGAATAAATATGCGTAAATCCATTGCCGTGAAGCCGCGTTCTTTTAGGTGAGCCATTGTATAGCCGTTGCCGAGCGACTTACTGATTTTGCCGCCGTCAATTTTCAGGTGATTGCAGTGCAGCCAGTACCGCGCAAATTGTACGCCGCTCGCTGCTTCGCTTTGGGCAATCTCGTTGGTGTGGTGCACGGGAATGTGGTCAATACCGCCGGTGTGGATATCAATCGTTTGTCCAAGCAGCTCCATCGCCATGGCGCTGCACTCTAGGTGCCAGCCTGGGAAACCCATGATCGTACTGGTTGCTTCATTTGCTACTCTAAGCGTTTCGCACCCGTGTGGATCAAGCAAATCTTCTGGCGTTTCCCACTCCATATCGCGGCGTTTGCCCGGCTCGGTAAATTTCCACAGCGCAAAATCCCACGGCTGGCGTTTCTCGCTGTTAGCCTCAACGCGCGCGCCGGCTTTTTGCGCCGCTAAATCTAATTGTGCGAAATCTGCGTAGTGCGGGAACTTGCTCGTGTCAAAATAAATCCCGTCGCTGGTTTGATACGTATAGCCCTTCTCTTTTAGCGTACGTACGAGTGCCAATTGCTGTGGAATGAAATCTGTTGCGCGCACCATATGCTCCGGTGCAACTAATCCGAATTCGTGCATACCACGCACGAATGCATCAGTGTAATGCTCGGCAATTTCCCAAGCGGTTTTGCCGTCGCGTCGCGCCCCCTTCTCTAGTTTGTCTTCGCCGTCATCGGCGTCGCTTACTAAATGCCCGACGTCGGTGATATTCATCACGCGCTCAACCTCGTATCCGTTAAATTTCAGTACGCGCACCAGCGTATCCCAATAAACGTAGGCTGCCCAGTTGCCGACGTGAAGATAATCATATACCGTCGGTCCGCAGGTGTAGAGCGTTACTCGGTCGGGCGACATCGGCGTAAATTCGTCAAGGTGGCGCGTGAGGGTATTATATAGCTTTAGCATTGTGATGTTCCTTTAGCGCTTTATCCGCTGCGCCGACAAGCTCGCGCACCGTTGATTCATACGTTTCGTAAATACGAAATCCTGCGGCGTATGGGTGACCGCCGCCGCCGAAGTAGCCGGCGATTTGCTCGCCAACGGGCGTATTGCAGCGCAATTTACCAGTGAGTTTGCCGTCCGGGTAGGTTTTGATCGCGCACGCAACTTCGACGCCTTCTACGAGCCGCATTTCATCGAGAACGAGCATGCTCGGGTTGTACTGGTCGCTGTACGCTTGGATTTCTTCCCACGGAATATGCACGAGCGCTAGTTTTCCGTCCAGCAGATATTCGATCCGCTCAATTAGCCGTCCCTTATACGCCAAAATTTCCGGCGACTTTTTCATAAAATCTCGCCGGCGTTCTTCAATTGCCGCGTTGCTTGCGCCAAGCCGCGTCAGCTCGCCTGCAACCGTGAATGAATCGGCGTGCGTACTCTGCGTGGTCAGTCCCAGGCTATCGCTCATAATAGCGATCAGTAAATCCTCGGCAGCTTGCGGGTTGATTGCCCAACCAGCGTCCTGCGCCAAATTGTAGATTAGCTCGCCTGTTGCGACAACGTCTTGGCTGATTATCGTGTGATCAAAGCTGAGTGTACTGCCAGTCGTATGATGGTCAAGCACGAGCACGGGGTGCGTCTCTAAAAAATGCCGCGTGCCTGGAGTCTCAAGCACTTTGCTAAGCAAAATATCGGCGCTCGTATCGACGATGATCGCCGCATCAGCTTTCGCGTCAAACTCTGCGCAGACACGATCCCAGCCGCGAATGTAGCGCAGATACTTTGGGATGGCGACTGGACAATACAAACTAACACTTTTACCGATATCGCTGAGAATCTCCTCAAGTGCTAACGCCGAACCAACGCTATCGCCATCAGGGTTTTCCGCTTGAATGACGATGATATTTGTTGCGCTGTCGATTATTTTTTTTGCTTCAGTGAACATTATTACCTGTCTCCGTTTGGCGTATATACTTCAAAAATATAAAAACCTTAGCTTATCTAAAGCACTCCTTCATTATATCATTGAGCGCGTCACTATTCGTCACGCATATCTTTCATCGGATTGCGGCGCGTGTTGCGCACAAGCGGTAATATGCTACCGATGAGCGCTGCCGCAACGATACTTACGGCAGCGAGCGCGATAATACGCGGATCAAATGTGAACAGCTGAAATGTTGTATTCAAATCGCGTGGCATGATGATGTAGCGTGCTGCGGTCGAAAAGTCGGCTGAATAGAGAGCGTCAATGACGCCTGCGCCGATCAGTCCGGCAGTGATTGCGAATAGCGCAATTAGCCCAGCAAGCAGCAATGTGTACATTATGTAAATCTGCGCGATGTCTAGCCGCGTTGCGCCAAGCGCGCGAAATATAGCAGATTCTTTGCGGCTGTCGGCAACTGTACGCGAAATCGTTAACATTAAAATAAACGCTGCTACGCCGATAACGCCAAGTAGGCTATACCACAATATCGGTGTAAGCTGTTGCTGCAATTCTTCAATAACAAGTGAGTTACTTCCGAATGGTCGTGTAAAGTTTGATACGCCATCCACGCATAAATCTTTGTTTTTCGGCTGATTATTGCACATGGAGGCATGATAAAATGCGCGGGCGTGTTCAGCGTTTGAAAATTCGTAAATAGTCGTATCTGATAGTCCACCCGAAAGCTCTTGACGTTCCGTGGTGAGAATATTCGGTACATATGTTTTTGCAGCGCCTGCCTCAAATGTCTGTTTCGGTATAATCCAGCGTGATGGCATGTTAGCGTTGAGTGCGCCAGCCAGCTTACTTTTTAGGTCGTCACCGTACGCCGTATCTGGCAGTAGCCCAACAACACGGTAGGTTAATTTCGCTTGTTGTGGTGTTATGTTTTCTGTTGAAAATTGCTGGTTGAATTTCTGCATTTTTTCGTCCATCGCTTTTTCGTCGGCGCTGCGATTGTCTTTTTTCACGATAGCGCCGCCGCAACTATCTGCCGCCGGCAAGGCGTATTCAATGCTTGGCTTGGCGTCGGATTCGTTTTTAGTTTTGTTGGCGGCTGTACGCTGCTGGTCAAGCGCTTGCTGGATTAAATGAGCCGACGCATTATTGCGATAGCACACCTGGATTGTTATGTTGCTCGCCTCGTTCCGTAGCTCCCGAATGCGCTCAATGTGCTGCTGTGGCGATGCGGTCGTCGGTAAAGGTTTTTTGCCGAGCAGCGCCGCCGCATCGTTATAGCTGATAAAGACAGGAATTTCATTGCTGGCGGCATGTACGCGATGCGGCAAGAAATAATAATTGAGCATCGACTCGTCAAGAATCGTTTGATAACCCGCTGTACTTACAAATTCGCTTAGCTGCTCTGGCATGGCTTCTTTGTCGCGCTGGAAATCCTCGCGCCCGCCAATCATCACATCAAGCGATCCGTCGCGCCCGCCGACATCCTGTATACGGTATGCCACGCTTGAGCCAAATCGCTTGGCGGCTGCATCAATGCGCTCAGGTTTGAGAGGATTCTTCTCGGCAGTGTATTGCTTCAAAAATGTTTTTACTGCCCAACTATTGCGGTTGAGCGAACCTAAATCATCCTGATTTATTTTTGTAATTGGTTCTTCTTCGGATTTCTCGTCGTACTCGACACCGAGCGCTTTCGCTGCTGCTTTTTTGTCGGCGATATGCTGTTTATGCAATGCGAGTATGCGATCTTTGGCGTCTTGCGGCGTGTTATAGAATAGCTCAGATTGATTTTCATTGTGATTGCTGTACGCCAACAGGTATCGCGTCGACATCGTATCGCGGCTGAATCGTTCAACACTCGCCATGCCGGCGCGCAATACCGTCAAGCCAAACACTACAACGCCAAATAGCAATCCTGCTACGATAATTGTTACCGCGAGCCGAATCTTACGTGTGCGTAGTTTTGTCAGTGCAAGTTTGCTGGCGTCAAGTGTCCGCAACATCTAGAGAACCCTCCCATCGTGCAGTGTAATTTCGCGGTCGGTCTGCCGAGCAATCTCGTGGTCGTGCGTAACAATCAAAAT
>ERZ772917.704-NODE-704-length-22491-cov-16.472990_pt1 | contig 22491 bp, 23 predicted proteins | sample MGYA00511187_ERZ772917 | MGnify/ENA primary metagenome ERZ772917 (study PRJEB29015, sample SAMEA2737925) | human oral metagenome | biome: human oral; feature: human-associated habitat; material: dental | place: China | collected 2012 ...
ATCGGATCAAAGGAGAACAAAATCTCCCAGTGTCCGAAAAACACCACTCACCCCATTGACAAGAAGGGCATTGACGTCGTCGTCGCCCAGATGCTGGCCCGGGGGGAGAAGCTGCGATGAGCAAAGCCGCCAAAGACCAGCGCCCCATTATCACTATGGTCTCCACCGCCGGCACCGGTTACACCTACGTCACCCGCAAGAACCGCCGCAACACCCCCGACCGCCTGGTGCTGCGCAAGTTCGACCCCATTGCACGCCAACACGTCGAGTTCAAGGAGTCCCGCTAATGGCCAAGTCTTCCAAGATCGCCGCTGACGCCCGCCGCCGCACGGTCGTGACCCGCTACGCGGCCAAGCGAGCCGCACTCAAAAAGGCCTCGGTCAACCCGGCGCTGCCGCCCACGGAGCGCAAGGCCGCCATGGCCGCCCTCCACGCCCTCCCCCGCGACGCCTCCCCCACTCGCCTGCGCAACCGGGATGTCGTCGACGGGCGCCCGCGCGGCTACCTGCGCAAGGCCGGCACCTCGCGCGTGCGCTTTCGCGAAATGGCGCTGCGCGGGCAGCTTCCCGGGATCGTCAAGTCATCGTGGTAAGGGCCGCGCTCGGAAACCACCACGCCAGGCGCCGCCCCGCGCCGTCGGCCGCAAGAAAGGAACCCCATGAAAGTCCGAGCCTCAATCCGCTCCCTGGCCAGGCAGCCCGGGAGCAAAGTGGTGCGCCGACGTGGCCACACCTACGTCATTAACAAGCAGAATCCTCGTTTCAAAGCCCGCCAGGGCTGAGACCGCCTCAGCGCTGAGCGACGCCCCGGCCTGCACAGGGCGAGCCCATAGAGCCGATAGGCTGACGTCATGCCTGACCCCACCTCCCACCTCGTCCTGTCACTGTCCTGCCCGGACCGGCCCGGTATTGTCCACGCCGTCTCCGGGGCCCTGGCCCGTCGCGGTGGAAACATCACCGAGTCCAAGCAGTTCGGGGACGCCGCCACCGGCTTGTTCTTTATGCGCGTGCAGGTGCTCACCACAGTGGCGCGCGAGGAAATGGAGAAGGACCTGGCCGAGATGGCCCGGGAGTACTCCATGGACTGGTCCCTTGACGAGGTCGGGCGCCCCGTGCGCACTCTGATCATGGTGAGTAAGGACGGCCACTGCCTGACTGATCTGCTCTTCCGCGCCCGCAGTCAGGGCCTGCCGGTAGACGTGGTCGGTGTGGTCGGCAACCATGAGACGCTGCGCCCGGTGGCGGAGTTCTACGGGGTGCCCTTCCACTGCATCCCCGTCACCAAGGACACCAAGGAGGCCGCCGAGGCCGAACTCATGACCCTGGTGGACTCCCTGGACGTGGAGTTGGTGGTGTTGGCCCGCTATATGCAAATACTCTCGGCTGAACTGTGCGAGCGCCTGCACGGAGGGGTCATTAATATCCACCACTCCTTCCTGCCCAGCTTCAAGGGCGCCAAGCCCTATCACCAAGCGCACGACCGTGGCGTCAAGCTCATTGGCGCCACCGCCCACTACGTGACCGCTGACCTCGATGAGGGGCCGATCATTGAGCAGGACGTCACCCGCTGCGGCCACGAGGACTCCGCCGCCGTACTCCAGGCCAAGGGCCAGGACGTCGAGCGGCGGGTGCTCGCCCAGGCGGTGCGCTGGCACGCCGAGCACCGGGTACTGCTCAACGGTCACCGCACCGTGGTCTTCGCCTGACCGCCCCACTGCGAAGACCGGTTTCCGGGTTTACGGCCCGGCGGCCACCGCCCGGCGCAATCCCACGGCGGGCCTCCAAGGGCCTACGGTGGGGGCATGACATTCCAAGGCGCCCTCATTGACCTTTTATCCCGTGCGCGCGAGCGCTTCGACCGCGCCCTGGAGGGCGTCACACTCAAGCAGGTGAACACCCGGCCCGCCCCCGTCCAGGCGCCGCGCATTGACTCCCTGACCTGGCTGGCGTGGCATACGGCCCGGGAGATCGACATGCAGGTCTCAGCGCTGGCCGGCACCACCATGGTGTGGACCGCAGCCGGTTTCAAAGAGCGCTTCGCCCTGGACCTGCCCGACGACACCGAGGACTGGCGCCACACGCCCGAGCAGGCCGCCAAGGTCCGCGTCACGAGCCTGGAACTCCTGACCGACTACCTTGATGCCGCCTGTGCCCTGGCCCGGGACTACCTCGGCAGTCTCGACGAGTCGACGTTGGACGAGGTCATTGACCACTCCTGGGATCCGCCGGTCACCCGGCGGACTCGCTTGGTCTCAATCGTCGACGACGCCGTCCAGCACTCCGGCCAGGCCATGTACTCCCGCCGCCTGCTAGGGCTGGAGGGTTAGAGGGGCGGAGCCCATTGGCTGCCTATTGGCTGCCTATTGGCCCTCCGGGCAGCGACTGACCGCCGCGTCCCCGACCGCACCGGGCACAGTGCCATCGCCCCTCCTCCCGGGCGGTTGGCCGCCCCGGCTCAGGCGGTACACGGGTCAGTGAGGTCCACGTCGTCACCACGACGCACGACCCGCACAGGGTGCAGCCCGGAGTCGGTCACGACAACATCGCCCCACAGTCCGGGCTCAAGCGCCCCAATATTGGGGTCGCCCAGGATCCGGGCTCCCTGGGCACTGGCGGCGTAGACGGCGTCGACCAGGTCCACACCATTCCTCCAGGTGGTGCGCACCACGTCCAGCAGGTGCGCGGTGCCCCCGGCGATGGCGTCCTTGCCGGTCAACCGTGCCACGCCGTCGGCGACCGTCACCGCGGCAGGCCCCAGCACGTAGTCGCCGTCGGGCATGCCCGCGGCGGCCATGGCGTCGGTAATGAGGACCACCCGGTCACGACCGAGGGTTTCGAACACGTCCCGCACCATGGCGGGGTGGAGGTGGACGCCGTCGCCAATCATCTCCAGGATGCACTGCCCGCGCTGGGCCGCCGCCAGGAACTCGGGCACCGGGCCGGGCCTGCGGTGGTGCATGGGACGCATACCGTTGAACAGGTGGGTGGCCGTGGGGCGGGCGGAGCGGACCGGCAGACCCGCCTCCCGCCGTGCGGCGATCCTCGCGGCGGCGTCGGCCAGCGCCTCGCGCACGGGCGCGGCCTCGGAGTCGGTGTGCCCGAAGGACGGCAGGGCCCCGCCCTCGATGAGGGCGGCGTTGACGCCGTCGTCGCCGGTGACGCCCGGCTTCTCCGGGGCGATGGTCATGGTGACCACGTGCCCGCGGCCCAGACCGATGAGCTCGGCGGTCAGGGCGGCGTCGGGGTCAATAATGTAGGCGGGGTCCTGGGCCCCGCAGCGCTCGACCGAGACGAAGGGCCCCTCGAAGTGGATGCCGGCGAGCTCACCGGCGTCGCACAGGTCGGCCAGGACCCGGGTACGTTCCCTGAGGACGTCGGCGGCGGCGGTGACGCAGGAGGCCACCAGGCTGGTGGTGCCGTGACGGCGATGCTCGAGGACTGAGACCATGGCCTGCTCCGTGGTCTCAGCGTTGGGGAAGGACTGCCCGCCCCCGCCGTGGCAGTGGACGTCCACGAGCCCGGGGAGCAGGTAACCGTTCTCGGGGGCGCTGTCAGCGGCCGCAAGGGCCTCGGAGTAGCCGGCGGCAGGGGCCCTGCGGGCCTGGCCGACCCAGGCGATGTGGCGATCGACAACAACGACTAGGCCGTCTTCAATGATCGCGGAGGGGGTGACGACTCGCCCGCGCAGGGCTGTGGCAACGCTGCTCATGGCCGGAGTGTAGCCCCAGATGTCTGATGTCTGCTGACACTCGGGGTGTTGTCGCCCCCGCCCCCGATTACCCCGCCCTTGGGCCCGGCCGTGATGGGTCGCGATGGGTCACGGCGCATTCGCCGTGCCCCCTGGTCCGGACCTGGCCCGGAGTACGCACTATCCGGCTCCGCCCTAACGCGCCAGGCGCTTCTCGACGGCGGCCACCGCCCGGGTTATGTCGCGTTCAACCCGGGCCGAGGGGGCCGCCCCGTCCAGCCACAGCACGCCCTCCCCTACGGGGCGCACACCCACCAACCGGCCTCGATCCACCAGGAGCGGACGGAACATTCCATTGGCCGCCGGGCAGATGAGTCGTTCTCCGGCCTCACCGGTCAGGCAGCTGCGATCCTTGTAGCCCACGTGAAGCTCATCAAAGGACGCCAGGAAGCGTGCGGCCAGGGCCTGTCTGCGGGCGGCTTCAAGCAGCTCGGGCAGGTCGGCGCGCAGGTAGAGCAGGCCCGTGCGCGGCGCCGACTCCCCCACTCCCAGGGTCCTCAGCCTGCCGCGCACACCACCGTCGGCCCGGGCGCGCACCGAGGGCACCCGGGCCCGGGCGGTGTCGGCCCTATAGCTGGTGGCGGTGGTCTCCTCCACCGCATTCTCCAATGCCCGGGCGGCCTCCCGCTTGGGCAGAGTGGCCCAGCGGGCCAGATCCCCGGCGCTAATGGGCCCGTGGCTGGTGGCATAGCGGCGGGCGATCTCGGCCAGGGCGGCGGTGTGCCCCGGCTGCCCTCTGGCCACCCCGGCCCCGGCGGGCCCGCTGTCGGCACTGGGAAAGGGGGCGGCGTCGACCACCAGGTGCTCGTTGCCGCGGCGCGGCCCCTGGACCAGGACCCCTTCGCGCTGGAGGCGCACCAGGAGATGGCGGCGCCGGTAGGCTGAAACATCCTTGCCGGCGGCGAACGCCATGAGACCCGCCTGCGCCCAGGCGTCCAGCAACTCGGCGCGCGGCAGTGGCCCGCGCTCCCTGATCGCGGCCAAGGCGATCTCGGCGGCGTGCTCGCACAGGGCCTGGCTTATTCCCAGCTCGGCCTCTGAGCGACGCACCCACGCATCCAGGCGGTGCATGAGAGCCACACGCAACCAGTGATGGTCAGCCGCCGTGGTGATGTGGACAGTACCGCGCATGGGCCAGGAGCGCACCAGGTCACCGCGGGCGAAGGCGGCGGCGACGTCGCTGCCGGTGGCGCCGGCCACGCGCACAACCAGGGCGTGCGGCACCGCGGAGACCTGCTGGCCCTGAATGGCGAGCTGGCGGCGCACGGCCTCAGCGGCGGACGGTGCGGCGGTGGCCCCCACCAATCCCTGGGCCACAATCCGCAGCAGCGAGACCTCGCGCGGCAGGACAGGAGTGGCGGGCTTGGCGGTCATGAGCGCTCCTGGGGGCGGTCGTGGGCTTAAGACGGCGTGGGGCCGATCCGCACCACGGCCGCCCGGTCCGCGTGCCGCCGTCGGACTCAGAAAAGACGGGAGGCGGGATCGTCCATGCCCCGCATGGCATCGTAGTCGAGCACCACACAGCGGATGCCACGGTCCTCAGCCAGCACCCGGGCCTGCGGTTTAATGGATTGGGCGGCGAAGACCCCTCGCACGGGCGCCAGCACTGGGTCGCGGCCCAGCAGCTCAAGGTAGCGGGTGAGCTGCTCGACGCCGTCAATGCCGCCGACGCGCTTGACCTCAACGGCAACGGCACCGCCGTGGGGGTCCTTGGCCAGAAGGTCCACCGGCCCGATGGCGGTGGGGTATTCGCGGCGCACGAGCCGGTAACCGGGCCCCAGGACCTCGATCTGCTCGGCCAGGAGTTCCTGGAGGTGGGCCTCGACGCCGTCCTTGGTCAGTCCCGGGTCCACACCCAGATCCACGCTGGTGTCCACCAGGACCTCGTAGATGCGGATGACCAGGCGGCCTTCGGTCTTGGTGGCCCTGACCTCCCAGCAGGTCTTGACGCCGGTCTCCAGGTCCTCCGCGCTGGGGGCCGTCTCAGTGAGGCGGGCAGGCGGGCTCATCCAGTTCAGAGGCTTGTACGAGCCGCCGTCGGAGTGGACCAGTACCGAGCCGTCCGCCTTGACCACAATGAGGCGGGTGGCCCGAGGCAAGTGGGCGTCCAGGCGGCCGGAGTAGTCCACGGAGCAAGAGGCAATGACAACGCGCACCCGACCACCCTAGCCGGTGGCCCAGGAGCTGTCCGCGCACTCTTGACGAGCCGGCCCAGCGGCGGCGCGGGTGTGTCAGTATCCGCGTATGCCCGAATCGAGCTCAGAGAACGCGCACTCGTCGGAACCGGGCCCCGTCTCGGCCGATGCCCAATCCAACGCCGCCGGCGGCAACAGATCAACCGAGACCGACCGGCCGGACTCCGCGGTCGGCCGGTCGGGCACTGCAGCCGAGCACTCCGCCATCGAGCACGCCGCTGCCGCCCCCGCATCCTGGTGGCCGCCTCGGCGCAGTGGCCGCTACCTCACCGGCGCCGCCGGCCCGGGCCGCCTCCACGGCCTGGATGCGGCCCGGGGCTTGGCGCTGCTGGGGATGATGTCGGCCCATGTCGGCTGGAGCACTTGCGGCCTGACCACGCTCCCCGGACTGCTCAACCAGGCTCACGGCCGCTCGGCCATTCTCTTCGCCGTCATTGCCGGGTTCTCCCTGGGCATTATGTCTGGGCGCGCCACACCCCACACCGGAGAGCGCCTGGTGCGCACACGCCTGCGCCTGCTGGTGCGCTCAGCCCTGCTCCTGGTCCTGGGGGCGGTCCTGGTGAGCATGAACACGAACGTGGCAATTATTCTCGGTTTCTATGCCGCCTGGCTGGCCCTGGCCATCCCCTTCGTCAGTTGGTCGGCCAGGCGCCTATTCGTTCTGGCGACGGCAACCGCCGTCGTGGGCCCCCTCATTGTCCTCATGGCTCCCGCGGCGCTCCAGAGCGCGCGGCTGAGCGCCGACCCGTCTGTGCTCGACGGCAACTATGCGCCAACGAGCTTCTTCCTCACCGGCTTCTACCCCGGGGCCGTGTGGATGGCCTTCATCTTCCTGAGGCTTGGCCTGTCCAAGCTGGACCTGACCAGGGCGAGCGCTCTGGGGCGCCTGGCGGCAGTGGGAACCGCCTGCGCGCTGGTCGGCTACGGGGCCGCCTGGGGCCTGACCCATGTGCTGACCCCCAATGACCCTGACACTTTCCACCTGGTCTCCCCCTCCGACCCGGCCAGCTGCGTTAGCGGCGTCGATCCCGCCCCGTCCTCCTGGAAGGAAGGGGGCGCTTGGGACTTCACCGGCTCCAGCGTCGCGACACTCCGGGCATCGACTGAGTCCCCAGAACCTGCTCCCACCTCAACCGAATATCCTCTCCTGATCGACCCGGACATGCTGCTCAACGACCCCGGTTGGGTTAAGAAGACCCCTGTGGACCCCTGGGATGGCGTGGACCTGCACACTCTGGTGAGCGCCGCGCCGCATTCGAATACACCCCTGGAGGCCCTGGGATCCAGCGGGGTGGCCATGGCGGTCATTGGCGTGCTCCAGTTCATTGCCCGCCGCTGGCGGTGGGCAATAGCGCCGCTGGCGGCCCTGGGATCCATGTCATTGACGATCTACTGCGGGCACATTGCCGTCATCTGGGCCGCGGGCAATGTCATCGGCGTCATCGGCCCCGTTGCTGGCTTTGTTACCGGCTCCAACACCTTCCTGGGATGGCTGGCGCTGGGGTGCACCTTTTTCGCCATGGGCTGGTTCGTGCTCTTCGCCCGCGGACCCCTGGAGCACTTCGTGCACGTGGTCTCGCTGCGCGCCACCCGCGCCCCGGCCGCCGACCCGGACCAGGCGGGACGGCAGTAGCCCGGGGCGCTCCAGGTGCCGGCAAGAGCCCGTGGCGGCCAAGAGCGGGAGGCCGTCCCCGTCCCCAGCGGCCGAGGAGCGGGAGCCGGTACGAGTGATGGCCGAGAGCGGGAGGCCGTCCCCCCTCCGTGATGAGACGGTTGCGCTGGCCATCTGGGCGATGGCGAGGGGTTAGAAAAGTGAGGACTGGGTGGGAGCGGCAGACTCCGCCCACGAGACCAGCGCCGAATGGGACTCCTCCAGCATGGCCAGCTCGAAGCTGGTCTCTCCAATCTGACAAGTCACCTCCATGACGCGCCCGCGCTCGCTGCGGCGGGTAGCTTGCCCGACCTCCAGGGCTATACGCGACCACACGTGCTTGGGCCAGGGGGACAGGGAGACCAGGCGGTACCACTGGAGGGAGTCACTGCCGAATTCCGCTACGCCACTGGTCCAGCGCGAACGCCCCGCCTCCCGTAGGGCGCACTCGAAGGAGCCCAGCCTGCCGGCCAGGACCCGCAGGCGCACCAGGAACACAATGCCCGCGGCCACCAGGACCAGGACGACGCCGAAAACGACAATCCACCACCCTGATCCCGGCATTAACTCACTCCTTCATGCTCCCGGCGGCACCCTGGGCGCCCACCTCGTCCCCAGCGAGGTCGACCGCCACGGTGACAACATCGTGGTCCACGGAGAAGAACCCGCCGTCGACGGGCACGGACACGCTCTGGCCCTCCGCGGGGACAATACGCACTGTACCGCGTCCCACGAGGGCCAGGATCGGCTGACGGCCCGGCAGGACGCCGATCTCGCCGTCAACCAGCGGCACGGAGACCTGCTGGGCCCGACCGGCCCAAGCCTGCCCGCCGTAGCGGGAGACGATCTCGACGCTCAGGTCGGCCACGGGACTCACTTCCCCGCCAGCTCGGCGGCGCGGCGCTCGAGGTCGTCAATGCCGCCAATGTTGTAGAAGGCCTGCTCGGGGGCGTGGTCGTACTGTCCGTCGCAGATCCGTTTAAAGGCCTCAACGGTCTCGGCCACGGGCACGGTGGAGCCGGGCACGCCGGTGAACTTCTCAGCCATGTACATGTTCTGGGACAGGAACTGCTCAATGCGGCGCGCCCGGTTGACAGTGACCTTGTCGTCCTCAGAAAGTTCATCAACACCCAGGATGGCGATAATGTCCTGGAGTTCCTTGTTCTTCTGCAGAATGGACTTCACGCGCGTGGCCACCTCATAGTGCTCCTTGCCCACGTACTGGGGGGCCAGCAGTCGAGAGGTGGAGGCCAACGGGTCCACCGCCGGGTAGATACCGCGCGCGGCCACCTCGCGGCTCAGCTCGGTGGTGGCGTCCAGGTGGGCGAAGGTGGTGGCCGGGGCGGGGTCGGTGTAGTCGTCGGCGGGCACGTAGATGGCCTGCAGGGAGGTGATGGAGTGCCCGCCAGCTGACGTAATGCGCTCCTGGAGAAGGCCCATTTCGTCGGCCAGGTTCGGCTGGTAGCCCACCGCGGAGGGCATGCGGCCCAGCAGGGTGGAGACCTCGGAGCCGGCCTGGGTGAAGCGGAAAATATTGTCAATGAACAGCAGCACGTCCTGGTTCTGGACGTCGCGGAAGTACTCGGCCATCGTCAGGGCGGACAGGGCCACCCGCAGGCGCGTGCCCGGGGGCTCGTCCATCTGGCCGAAGACCAGGGCGGTCTTGTCGAAGACCCCCGCCTCCTCCATCTCAACAATGAGGTCATTGCCCTCACGGGTGCGCTCACCAACACCGGCGAACACGGAGACGCCGTCGTGGTTGAGGGCCACGCGCTGAATCATCTCCTGAATGAGGACGGTCTTACCCACGCCGGCGCCCCCGAACAGGCCGATCTTGCCGCCCTGAACGTAGGGGGTGAGCAGGTCAATGACCTTAATGCCGGTCTCGAACATCTGCTCCTTGGACTCCAGCTGGTCGAAGGCCGGGGGTTGGCGGTGAATGGGCCAGCGCTCACCGACCTCCAGTTTCTCGCCCTGACGCAGGTTGAGCACATCGCCGGTGACATTGAAGACGTGGCCCTTGGTGACGTCACCAACCGGTACGGAGATGGGGGCACCGGTGTCGTGGACCTGGGAGCCGCGCACCAGGCCGTCAGTGGGCTTCAGTGAGATGGTGCGCACAATGTTGTCCCCCAGGTGCTGGGCGACCTCCAGAGTGATCTCATGCGGCTCGGTGCCCTCACCCGTGGCCTGGATGGCAACCTTGAGGGCGTTGTACATCGCGGGGATCGCGTCCGGGGGGAACTCGACGTCGACGACGGCGCCAATGATCCGGGTGATGCGCCCCGTTCCCAGGATGGTGGTGTCAACCATGATGCGTTCTTCCGTGTCCGTTGTGGCGAAGCTGCGTGGTGGTGCCTAGCCGGCGCCCAGGGCGTCGGCCCCCGAGACGATCTCACTGATCTCCTGGGTGATGTCGCCCTGGCGTGCGGCGTTGGCCAGGCGGGTGTAGGTGGTGATGAGGTCCTCGGCATTGTCGGTGGCCGTGTGCATGGCCTGCTGGCGGCTGGCCAGCTCTGAGGCCGCGGACTGTAGCAGGGCGTTGCGGATTCGGCTGCGCACGTAGCGCGTGAGCAGCGAGTCCAGGACCGCCTCCGCGTCAGGCTCGAACTCGTAGAGGGGTTGGGACTCCCAAACCTTCGCAGCCTCCTCCTGCAGTGAGACGTAACGATTCAGGTCAGTGGTCTCGCGCATGTCGACCACGGTCAGCGGCAGCATGCGGCGCACCTCGGGGACCTGGGAGACCATGGAGACGAAGCGGGTGAAAACAATGTGGACCTCGGCCACCCCCCCGGCCTCCGGCGGGCTCAGGAAGTACTCCAGCAGGACTGAGGCGATCTCCTCAATGGAGTGGTCGCTGGGGCGGTCGGACTCCCCCACCCAGGAGTACTCCACCGGCCGGTCCCGGAAGGCGAAGTAGTTGGCGGCGCGGCGCCCGAAGGTGAAGAGCACCGGCTCTCTGTCGTCCTCGACGAGTTGGGCCAGAAGCCGCTCGGATTCGCGCAGAATGGTCGCCGAGTAGGCGCCGGCCATGCCCCGGTCGGAGGTGACGACCACCACCGCGACCCGCTTGGTGTCCTTCCGCTCCCGAGTCACCGGATGGTCCAGGTGCCCGTAGGTGCCCACGGCGGCCACGGCCTGACTCAGGGCGTGGTCGTAGGGGCTCGCCTCATGCGCGTTGCGGCGCGCCTGCCCGATCCTGGCCGAGGCAATGAGCTCCATCGCCTTGAAGACCTTCTGGAGGGTCTGGGTGGAGCGGATCCGCTGCTTGTAAACGCGCTGGTTGCCTGCCACGTCAGCCCCTTGTCAGCACAATCTGCTCGGCTGTGCGCTCGGCCGGCGCCTCCTCCTGGGCAGCGGTGACCTCGCCGGTGAGGATCCGGCCGCCGGCCAGGTAGGTGGAGCGGAAGGACTCGACGGCGCTGCGCAGCTGGGCCTCGGTGTCCTCGCTGAGATGACCGGTCTCGCGGATGGTGGTGAGCACCTCCGTGTTGCGGCGCAGGTGGTCCAGAAGGGCCGCCTCGAAGGGGAGGACGTCGGAGACCTCCAGGTCATCGAGGTAGCCGTTGGTGCCGGTCCACACGCTGGCGACCTGCTCCTCAACGGGATAGGGCGTGTACTGGGGCTGCTTGAGCAGTTCCATGAGGCGCTCGCCGCGGGTGAGTTGAGCCCGGGTCGTGGCGTCCAGATCGGAGGCGAACATGGCGAAGGCCTGCATGCTCCGGTACTGGGCCAAGGTGAGCTTGAGAGTCCCGGCGACCTGTTTCATGGCCTTGACCTGGGCGGCACCGCCCACGCGCGACACTGAGATGCCCACGTCGACGGCCGGGCGCTGGTCGGCGTTGAACAGATCGGACTGGAGGAAGATCTGGCCGTCGGTAATGGAAATGACATTGGTGGGGATGTACGCGGAGACGTCGTTGGCCTTGGTCTCAATAATCGGCAGGCCGGTCATAGAGCCGGCGCCCAGGGAATCCGAGAGCTTGGCGCAGCGCTCCAGCAGGCGCGAGTGCAGGTAGAAGACGTCGCCGGGGTAGGCCTCGCGGCCCGGCGGGCGGCGCAGGAGCAGGGAGACGGCGCGGTAGGCCTCGGCCTGCTTGGACAGGTCGTCGAAGACGATGAGCACATGCTTGCCCGCGTACATCCAGTGCTGGCCCAGAGCGCTGCCGGTGTAGGGGGACAGGTACTTGAAGCCGGCCGGGTCGGAGGCGGGCGAAGCCACAATGGTGGTGTACTCCAGGGCGCCGCGCTCCTCCAGGGCGGCGCGCACCGCGGCAATGGTCGAGCCCTTCTGACCGGTGGCCACGTAGATGCAGCGCACCTGCTGCTTCGGGTCCCCGCTCTCCCAGGCGGCCTTCTGGTTGAGAATGGTGTCCAGGGCAATGGCCGTCTTGCCGGTCTGGCGGTCACCAATAATGAGTTGGCGCTGGCCGCGGCCCACCGGGATCATGGAGTCAATGGCCTTCAGACCGGTCTGGAGGGGTTCGTGGACGGACTTGCGGGCCATGACGCCGGGGGCCTGGAGCTCCAGGGCGCGGCGCCCCTCGGTGACAATCTCGCCCAGCCCGTCAATGGGGCGCCCCAGGGGGTCGACCACGCGCCCCAGGTAGCCGTCGCCCACGGGAACGGAAAGGACCTCACCGGTGCGGTGGACCACCTGCCCCTCGTCGACGCCGGTGAAATCGCCCAGAATGACCACGCCGATCTGGCGCTCGTCAAGGTTCATGGCCAGGCCGGCGGTGCCATCCTCGAAGGTGAGCAGCTCGTTGGCCATGACGCCGGGAAGGCCCTCGACGTGTGCGATGCCGTCGGCGGCGAAGATGACGTGGCCGACTTCCTCGGCGGCCACCTCGGCCGGCTTGTAGGACTCGACGAACGCGTTCAGGGCGGAGCGGATCTCCTCGGACCTGATGGTCAGTTCAGCCATCTGTCGTCTCCTTGGTGATGCGTGGTAGCGCGGGCGGTTGGTCTGTGGATGGTCGGTGTCAGCCGACCAGGGAGTCGCGCACCTGGGCGACGGCGGCGCGCACGGAGGAGTCAATGACCAGGTCGCGCACGCGGATGCGCATACCGCCAATGACGGCGGGGTCAACCTGGGTATTGAGTTCAATGTCGGTGCCGAGCCGCCGCTGGAGGATGATGCGCAGGCGCTCCTCCTGGGCCACGGTCATGGGCACGGCAGTCACGACGTCGGCAATGGTCCGGTTCTGCAGGGCGGCGGCGAGCTGGGTGACGCGCCGCAGGTTGTAGGGCACTCCTCCCAGGGCCCGGTGGCGCACGCACCAGACCACCAGGCTCATGGCGGCCGGTGAGATCACTGGGGAGAAGACCTGCCGGGCCAGGCGCACGCGGTCCTCGGTGCTGGTGCGCCGGGAGGGCTCCAGGGCGCGCCGCAACTCGGTGTTGTTGTGCAACTGCTGGGAGACGCCGAAGATCTCCTGTTCGACGACCTCAATGCGGCCGGCGGCGCGGGCGCCGGCAAGAATCGCCTGGACGCCCAGGTCGTGCAGGGCGGTCAGAAGGTTGACCGGCTGGGACCAGCGGCCCCGCACGCAAGCGCACAGCAACTCCACGATCCGCGCATCGACACGACCACTGAAAAGGCGGGTGGCCAGGTCGGCCTTGTGCTCGGGGGTTCGACCGGGGTCTGTCAGGGGGCCGCTCAGGCGGTGCTTGGCGATCTGGTGGGCGAGGGCCAGAATCTGCTCGCCGAGCTCCTGGCCCTGGGCGCCGGCCTGTCTGAGGACCGGCTCCCAGGCCCGGGCCACGGCGGTGCGGGTCGCAGCCGTGCCGGTGTTCACCAGATCCCCTTGGTTGCGACGGCCGACTCCTGCCCCAGGACGCCATCGGGCGCGGTCTCCAGCTCATTCATAAAACGGTCAATGACACGAGAAGATAGATCAGTGTCCTTGAGCTGCTCACCAATGATCCGCTCGGCCAGGGTCGTCGCCAGGATCCCGACCTCTCCGCGCAAGGAGATCTGGGCGGCCCGCTTGTCGGCCTGAATCTGGCGCTGAGCGGCGTCAATGGCCTTGCCGGCCTCCTCCTGGGCGGCACTGCGGGCCTGGTCAATAATCGCCTTGGCCTCGGCGTGGGCCTGGTCGCGGATGCGGGCCGCCTCCAAACGGGCGTCCTCCACAAGGCGCTCGGCACGGAGCTCGGCGTCCTTCTGGCTGCCCTTGGCCTCCTCAGCCAGGGCCAGGCCCTCCTCAATGCGCTGAGCCCGCTCGTCGAGGAGCTTGTAGATGCGCGGCAGGCCATACCTGCCGACCACCAGGACAATGAGCAGCAGGATGAGGGCGGCCCAGAAGATCTCATAGGCCGGGGGCAGGATGAACTCCGTCCCACCGGCCTCCTGGGACTGCTCCACTGGGGCGGCGGCCAGCAGCAGGATCATGGGGGCCGTCATCAGTTCACGATCAGCGGCAGCACGAAGCCGATGAGGCCCAGGGCCTCGACCATGCCCGCGCCGATGATCATATTGGTGAACAGGCGGCCGCCCACCTCGGGCTGGCGGGAGGTGGCCTCCTGAGTCTTGCCAACAAGGATGCCAATGCCCAGGGCGGGCCCCAGAGTGGCAAGACCGTAACCGATGTATGCAACAGCGGCAGTTTCCATGTGGTGCTTCCTTCTGTGTTCCCGCCTCGGGGGCGGATGTTGGGTTGGACGGTAGGGATGGCTGGTGGGCGCGGCGGCCGGCTAGTGGGCCTCGATGGAGAGCTTGATGTAGACGCCGGACAGAATGGTGAAGATATACGCCTGCAGGAGGGCGACGAAGACTTCGAAAAGAGTCATGACGACCATGGCCGCACCGGTCAGGGCGCTCAGGGCGGAAGTGGTCTGAAGGTGGAGGAGAAGGCTGGTGGTGCCGAAGTAGGTCATGCCCAGCAGCAGGTGACCGGAGACCATATTGCACAGCAGACGCAAAGTGAGAGTCACTGGGCGCACAATGAAGGTCGACAGGAACTCAATCGGGGTGATGAGCAGATACATGGGCTTGGGCAGCCCCGGGGGGAAGAGCTGGGAGGCGAAGAAGCGTCCTAGGCCCTGCTCGCGGATGCCCGCGCCGACGAAGACCACGTAGGTGAGTGCTGCGAAGGTCAGGGGCACGGCCACCACTGAGGACGCGGCAATATTGATGCCGGGAACAATACCCGCGATGTTCATGGCGGCCACCGCCCAGAAGAGGGTGGCCAGGATCGGGGCGAAGCGCTTGCCATTCTTGGGGCCCAGGAGCTGGACGGCGACATTGCCGCGCACGAAGTCGGCCGCAAGCTCCAGGAGCGCCTGCCCCCGCCCGGGGACCAGGGTCAGCCGGCGCGTGCCCAGCACCACCAGCAGGCACAGGCCCAAGCCCATAATGACGCGGGCCAAAGTCAGGCGGTTGAACTCATAGAAGGTCCCTTCGCCGAATATGGCGTGGGGGAAGAAGTCCTCAACGCCGGGGCTGTGGGGGTGCTCGGTGAAGGCGGGCACGGCGGTGACTCCCATGACCGCCACGCACAGGGCGATCAGGACCCAGTACCAGCCGGGCTTGGTGGCCTTCTGGCGCGCGGCGGGGGTTGGCGCGCCCGTAGTGAGCGTGGACAGGGTGTCCTCCCGGGCTCTCGTGGTGGATCAGCACGCGTGCGCGACGCCTCGCCGTGCGCGGTGCGGTGTGGCACATGTTACCAGCCGGCCCGCCTAATTCAGGGCCGCTGGCCCACTCAGTCCAGTCGGCCGGCGGGCTCGTCGGGGACGGCACTGGGATCGTCGTCGGGGCCGGGGTCGACGGTCGGCACGCTGGCGCGGGCCAGCACCCAGGTCTCCAGCGCGGTGCCCACCACCACGGCGGCAATGAGGCCCGCTCCGATCAGGCGCGTATCCAGACCGGCCGCCCGCCCTCCCACCAGAGCCGCGGCCACAATGAGCAGACGCAGGAGGTAACCGCCTGCTACCCAACCCGCCGGGACCGCGGCGGAGCGCACCGCCCGTCCCAGCAGGAGCCAGATGGAGGTCAGCAGCGCCGTCGTCGCGCAGGCGCCCACGGCGGCGCTGGCCAACGGGGAGACCACCTGACCCAGCAGTGCCCAGGCCACCAGCGCGCCGGCCAGCAGCGCACCGGCCACGGTCAGTCGGCTGCGCAGGCCGCGCACCGCCGCCGACAGCCCCGGACGGGGGATCGGCGCCCGGCTCCTCGCCCCCTCGGGCCTGCGCCCCGGGCTCATCGGCGGCCCTTGGGGCGCACGTGTCGAGCCCCCAGTCGGCGCGCGAGCACGTGACGGAACCCGGGCATGAGGTCGGCGGTGACCAGCAGGGCGGCGACCAGGGCCGCAATGGCGCCAATGAGCACGTAGTGCAGCGGGAAGAAGGCCATGGCGGCCACCGGGATGGCCGCGGCGGCGGCCCAGGCGTACATGACCAGCACGGCACGGCGGTGAGAGTGCCCCGCGGCCAGGAGCCGGTGGTGCATGTGCATCCGGTCGGGATGAAAGGGGCTGTGCCCGGCGCGAGTGCGACGGACAATCGCCATGACCATGTCGGTCAGGGGCAGCAGCAGCACCGCCAGGGGCAGGAGGATCGGCAGGAACACCGGCACCGCAGTGCGACCGCCAATGGTCCCCGGGTCGATCTGCCCGGTGACGATAATGGTGCCGGCGGCCGAGATCAGGCCCAACTGCATGGAGCCGGAGTCCCCCATGAAGATGGTGGCCGGATTGAAGTTGTGGGGCAGGAAGCCCAGGCACACCCCGATGAGGGCCGCCACAATGGTGGCCGCCAGGGAGGTGTAGGACTCCGGGGAGGTGGCGCGGGTCAGGGCGTAGGTGTAGCCGAAGAAGGCGATGGACCCGATGCATATGATCCCGGCGGCCAACCCGTCCAGGCCGTCAACGAAGTTGACGGCGTTAATGGACACAATGACCACCAGGACGGTGGTGCCCAGGGAGAATCCCGCCGAGCCAATGGTCAGCCCTCCCACGGGGATGGTAATGAGCTGGACGCCCTGCCACGCCATAAGGCCAGCGGCCAGGATCTGGCCCGCGAGCTTGGTCACCCAGTCCAGTTCCCACAGGTCGTCCACCACGCCCAGCAGGCAGACCAGGCCGGCGCCCAAGACCACCGCCCAGGCGCTGGAGTCAATGACCATGGACAGGTAGGGGATCTGGGAGGCCACCGCCACGGCGGTGGCGAAGCCGACGAACATGGCCACCCCGCCCAGGCGTGGAATGGGGGTGGTGTGCACGTCGCGCCCCCGCACCGGGGTCAGGGCGTTGGAAACCAGGGCAATGTGACGCACCACGGGCACCGCCACGTAGGTGACTGCGGTGGCCACCACGAGGATGAGGAGATAGACCCTCACGCCCCCGCCTCCTTCGGTGCGCCACGGTCGACGGCGCCGGGTCCTGTCAGGGGCGGCGCCCCTAGGGCCGTCAGGATGGGATCGACGACGGCGGCAAGCCGGGCGTGGGGCAGGGCCCCCTGGCGCACCACCACGGGCGCCAGGGCGTGGTCGCCCGCTAGGTTGACGATCGTCGAGGGCACCGGTCCGGGTGTTGGTCCACCGTCCAGGACCAGGATGCCGGCGCCGTCCTCAAAGTCGTCAGGGCCGTCAGGGTCGCCCGGGTTCACGGCCCGGCCCCCGCGAGGGCGTCTCCCGGGGGTCGGCCGGCCCCCTAACGCAGTGGGGTCATCCCGGCTCCCCCGGACACTCCTGGGGAAGGCGGCCCGCCCGGAGGCGGCGTCGGTGGCGGGCGGCTGTCCGGTGGGGTTGGCGCTGGTGACTGCCATGGGGCCGGTGGCGCGCAGCAGGGCCAGGGTCAGCGGGTGGTTGGGCATGCGCAGGGCCACGGTGGCGTCGGTTTCCCCCAGGTCCCAGCCCAGTGAGGGATCGGCGTCCAGAATGAGGGTGAGTGCGCCGGGCCAGAAGGCCCTAATCAGTGCTCGGGCGGTGGGGGGCACGCGAGCGGCTACGCCATCGAGTTGTTCCGGACCCGAGATCAGCACCGGTGGGGGCATGTGACGGCCCCTGCCCTTGACCTCCAGAAGGTGGGCGACGGCGGCAGCATTGCCGGCGGCGGCGCCAATGCCGTAGACGGTGTCAGTGGGGAGAACTACCAGGCCGCCGGCGTGCACATGGGCTATGGCCCGGATCAGCTCACAGTCCTCGGGCGCCTGGCACGGCGCGGCGTGCTGCTCACTCACGCCCCTCATCCTCCCATGGATCGCGCCCGGCGCGGTTCAGCTCGAAACCAGTGCGGCGCCCCAGGGGTGCGGGCTCTCCGGATTGTCTTAGTCCACGGCTACGGCCAGCACCACCAGAGTCGTGCCTTCGGGTGCCGGTTCCTCAGCGACCACCACCGCCCGCGTAGCGCCGGTACGGCCCGCGGGCACCAGGGCCAGGTCGGAGTAGCCGAAGGGGATCTCGGCATGGCGCAGCCGCACGAGGGGACGCCAGGAGGCGCCCTCGACGCTCAGGGACAGGCGGCCCTCCCGTCGGGCGGTGCCGTTCGCGGCGTGGCTGAGCAGTAGGCGCCCATCGGGCAGAGCGGCCAGGCCGGCATTGCAGCCAGGGTCGGGCAGGTCGTTCTGGCGGTGGGCGGCCGACCAGCTCTGGCCACCGTCAATGGACCAGGCGCTCAGGCGGGTACCGGCGTAGGCGCCGTCGCGGGCGCTGGTCAGCAGGCGCCCGTCGGCCAGTTCGACGACGGCGTGCTCGTCGACGCCGCAGGTGGCCGCCCCACCGCTCAGGCTGGCGGCGCCGGTGGCCGCAGTCGTGGGCACGGCCTCCCCCAGGTGCCAGGAGGCCCCGGAATCCTCCGACAGCAGGCAGGCCGAGCGCAGGGGGCGAGCGCCGTCGAGCCCGGGCTCCAGGGCGGCGACCACCGGTTGGATGAGCCGGCCGGTGCGGCCCAGGTGGCGTAGAGCCAGGCCGTGCCCGGAAACGGTGAAGAGGACGGCGCCGTTCGGCCAGGCGGTGCTGGGCAAAGCGGCGTCGGTTATGTCGCGCCAGCACCAGGTGGCCCCGCAGTCGCGGGAGGTGGCGTGCAGAAGGCGCAGGGTGCCCGGCTCGGGGGTCTGTCCGGGGCGGGCCCGGCGGGCAGGGGGATGGGCCCCGAAGAGGCCGACGTCGCCGGCGGCCGTGGCCAGAAGGTGGACGACCGGGCGACGGTCGCCGGCGGGCGGGCCCGCAGTGGGGCCCAAGGCCCCGATGCGGTGGCCTTCCTGGTGAGGGCCCGGCGGCTCGGGCCCGCAGTGGGCCGGCTCGGGTCGGCAGGGGGCCACAATGAGTGAGGGATCAGAGATCCCTGTGATCCCGGGCAGATCCGGGTCCAGGCGCTGTGGCGGGCTCCAGGTGGCCCCACAGTCGCTGCTGGAGCGCAGCCACAGGGTGTTGGGGTTGGGCAGGTCGTCGGGCAGGGCGCCACCGGCGCGGCGCCAGGACTCGCCCACCGGCAGCGGGCGGCGGTCGTGGACCAGGAGTAGGGTGCCGTCGGGCAGGGCCGCGAGCGCCGGCACGCGCAGGGAGGCGCCCGGGGAGGCCAGGCGGGCCAGCAGCCCGGCCTCCCCGGCGCCCGGGTCAGGGCCCGGCGCGCACCTGGGTGGCACCGAGCGGCCGGGGCGGGGCTCCCCAGGGGCCGTGGGCCCGGTGCTCTCCCGGCGGGCGACGCTCATACGACTCATACGATGTGCCGGGCGGCAGCCCAGCGGGTGAGCTCGTTGCGGTTGGACAGTTGGAGTTTGCGCAGCACCGCCGAGACGTGGGTCTCGACGGTCTTGACCGAGATGAAGAGTTCGGCGGCGCACTCCTTGTAGGTGTAGCCGCGGGCGATGAGCCGCATGACTTCGCGCTCACGGGCCGAAAGACGGTCGAGTTCGGAGTCGGCCACGGCCACCTCCCCGGCCTGGGCGCCGAAGGCGTCCAGGACGAAGCCGGCCAGGCGCGGGGAGAAGGCGGCGTCCCCAGCAGCTACCCGCCGCACGGCCAGCGCCAGGTCCTCGGTGGAGATGGCCTTGGTGACGTAGCCGCGCGCCCCGGCGCGTATGACGGCCACGACGTCCTCGCTGGCGTCCGAGATGCTTAGGGCCAGGAAGCGGGTGGCGGGCACGTCATGGCAGGCGGTGACCACCTCGGCGCCGCCCCCGCCGTTGCCGCCCGGTAGGTGGACGTCGAGCAAGACGACGTCGGGGACCAGGGCGTGGACGGCGGCAATGGCCCCCTCGACATCGTCAGCCTCGGCGACAACCTCCATGTCCGCGGCGTGGGCGGCCAGCTCGGTGCGCACCCCGGCGCGCACCAGGGCGTGGTCATCGACGACCAGGATGCGCAGGCCGGTGGCCGGGGAGGAGGGCGATGCGGGAGGGATCATGGGTTTCTCCTGGAGCGGTGGGCGGGAGTGGTGCGGGATTGGTCAGGATTGGCGGAGTGTCAGGCGGGCAGGGCCAGGTGCACCTCGGTGCCTTGGGCGAGGCGCTTAATGACGGCGGAGCCCCCGTGGCGCTGGACACGGGCGATAATGGACTCGCGCACGCCGTGCCGGTCGGCCGTCACCGCGTTGAGGTCGAAGCCCGGGCCATGGTCGCGCACGAACACCTCCAGGCGCTGCGGGGAGGCCTCGCTGTAGACGGAGACGGGCGGGGCGCCGTGGCGCACGGCGTTGGACAGGGCCTCGCGGGTCGCGGCGAGGATCGCCTCGGCGTCGGCGCCCGGCTCGCGGTCCCCCACGCAGACGACGTCAATGGGGATGCCATGAAGGTCCTCAATGCCGGCGGCGAGTTCGCGCAGCTCGTCGGCCAGGGATGTGCCCGCCTCAGGTCGGTCGGTGTAGAGCCAGGCGCGCAGTTCCCGCTCCTGGGAGCGGGCCAGGCGGGCAACGGTGCCCGGATCGTTGGCGCGCTTGCGAATGAGGGTCAGGGTCTGGAGGACCGAGTCGTGGAGGTGGGCGGCAATGTCGGCGCGCTCGGCGGCCCGCGCCTCCGCGGCGCGGGTCTCCGCCAGGGCCCGGTTCGTGCGCAGCCATAGGGGTGCCAGGACCAGGGCGACCCCAACCACCAGGGCTATCCCGGTCATGGTGCCCGTGAGCAGAATGCCGGGAGGGGTGTCGGCGCCCAGCCACAGGAGGATGCCGACGGCGGCCAAGACCACTCCCCCGGCCAGGCGCAGGAGGGCGCCGCGGTCACGGCTGACCCCGGTGAGGGCATCGAGTTGGGACCAGGCCAGGGCGGCCCCTGAGGCAATGACGAGCACCGGCAGCAGATTGCCGGCGGGGGTCAGCACTTCGGTTCGCCACAGGGTGAGGAGGAGTGCGGCCAGCAGCAGCGCCCCACCGCCCAGGAGCTGGCGCACGCGGGTGGGCAGAGCCCAAACAGTGGTGGGCCGGGAAGCCAGCCGGGCCTGAGCCGGGGGGACGGCGCCGGCGGCCTCCGCCCAGGGGTCGGCTGTGGGCACTAGCGCCCACAGCAGGACGTAGAGCAGTACCCCGGCACCCCCGCCCAGGGCGAGTACCAGGGCGAGGATGCGGACGCGCGCCACCGGCACCCCCAGGTGGACGGCCACGCCGGCGCAAACCCCGGCGAACCGGCGCCGGGGGCGGGGTGCTGCGGGCAGGCCGGGCACGGGAACCGTTGAGGGTCTGCGCCGGGGACGGCGTAGCGGCAGGCGGGTGGCGCCCCTGGGGGGCGTGTTCCATGCGTTCCATGCGCTGGGAGCGCCCTGGGCAGGGCCTGGAGCGCCGCCGGGCACGAGGGCATCTGGAAGGGCGCCCGGGCCCAGGGCGGCCGGGCTCACTGCTGCGGTTGGAAGGTGCGTGACGGCGCCACCGGGAACAGCTCGTGCAGTGGTGCCCTGTGGGGTGGTGGTCCGTCGTGGGAGGCCCCCGTGGGCGGGTGCCCCGGCAGGTGCTCCTGGCGCCGTCGTCGTCATGGCCCCATCGTGACACGCTGTGGGGCCGCCACGGTGACCGCATGGGGGCAACCAGGGGTCTCAAGCCCAGAATCCGGGGCCGCTCAGGGGGTCCCCCCATCGCCGCAGGGGGCCGGCGCACCCGACCATGGGTTTATGAGCGATTCCCCGACCCCCAACGATCCGGCAACCCCCAAGCACGAGCACGAATCCGCCAACCCGCCCGACGACCCCGGCGCCGCCTCCGAGCAGGCGCCGGCGTCTGGCACGCAGGCACCGGCCGACTCTTCGGGCGCAACCGGCCCCTTCACGGGCCCGGCCCCAGCCGGCCCCCACTCCCGGCCGGGCCCGCCCCCTGGCTGGAGGGGCGCCCCGGGCGGCCCCCAGCAGACCCCGCCCACGGGTCATCCCGGACCGCAGCCGGGCCCCAACCATGCCCCCTACACCGCCACGGGCGCCCCCGGCCCCCAGCCGTTCACGAACCGGCCCGCTAGCTCCGGGTTCTTCAATTCCTTGCGCCGATCGGGCCTGGTGCGGCCCCAGGAGCGCTGGATCGGTGGTGTGGCCGGCGCCCTCGCCCAGCGTCTGGGCCTGGACCCGATCCTGGTGCGCTGCCTGTGGGCGGTGCTGGCGGCCTTCAGCGGAATCGGCCTGATCCTCTACGGGTTGGGTTGGGCGCTCCTGCCCGAGGAGGGCGACGGCCGCATTCACCTGGAGCAAGCCATTCACGGCAATGTCGACGTCGGCTTCGCCGCCGCCGTGGGCACCTTCGTGGCCGGATGGGTGCTGGTGGACCACGGCCTGCTCCCCACCTGGTACATCGGAATGTGGGAGGACTCCCAACTAAGCATGGCGTTCAGGAGCGTCCTGATCGTCGTCCTGATCCTGCTGCTGGCATTGTGGCTGCGGGAGGGCCGTCGCCGCCGCCGGGCCAGGCGCATGGGCGCCACTGGGCCGGTTCCGGGCGGAGCCTGGGCGGCCGGGCCGGAGCCGGCCCCCATGGGGCCGGGCGGGCCCGT
>ERZ772917.706-NODE-706-length-22421-cov-4.999553_pt1 | contig 22421 bp, 18 predicted proteins | sample MGYA00511187_ERZ772917 | MGnify/ENA primary metagenome ERZ772917 (study PRJEB29015, sample SAMEA2737925) | human oral metagenome | biome: human oral; feature: human-associated habitat; material: dental | place: China | collected 2012 ...
GGCGACTCCTTCAGCGGTATCGACCTTTGGAAACGCGACAGCCTGCGCGTGCTCGTTGAGATCACCGCCGGCGCAAATAACGCCGACCGACCGCTGCTCATTCAAGATTCCATCTTTTTCTACACCAACGGAGTCCGACAATTTGTCCTCCTGCAAGCCGTCGGGCAAGATGTACACATCCTCCGCGGTGGCCACACCTATACTGAAAGCACTACCCTCACGACTGATCGTCCCTACCTCATCTTCGACAGCCTCATCGTCGCTCCTGGTGCCACACTCACACTTTCCCCCGGCGCCACGCTCCACTTCCACCACCAAGCTAAACTCATCGTTGCCGGTACACTCAAGGCCAGCGGAACCCAAGAGCGCCCCATCACCCTGCGTGGCGATCGCCTTGACAGCCTTTACGCCAACGTCACCCTGCCCTACGACCGCATCCCCGGCCAGTGGGGCGGCATCCGCTTCGAAGCCTCCAGCTTCGACAACGAACTCGAATACGCCGACATCCGCAGCACTTCCTTCGGCCTTGACTTCCGCCCTTCCACCCCCGACCGTCGCAAGATCCGCATCCATAACTCCCGCGTCACCAACAGCAGTGGCGACCTACTGACAGCCGTCAACTGCCGCATCGAAGCCTCCGGGAGCGAATTCTCCAACGCTGCCGGCAACACGGTCTACCTCGTCGGAGGGCACCATCGCTTTGCCCACTGCACCCTCACCAACTTCCTAATCTTGGCCACTCGCCGCGGCACGCCTGTGCTCGTCCTAACCGACACCGTCCGTATCGGCAACGAAACGCAGCACTACCCCCTCACTGAGGCGCGCTTCGAAAACTGCCTCATCGACGGCAGCACCCCCGGCGAGCTAGCTCTCACTCCGCGCAGCAGTAGCCATACCGCAGGTAGCGACGCCTTCAACTATCGCTTTACCGCCTGCTACATCTTCACCAAAGCCGTCACCGACAACTCCCGTTTTGATCGCTGTCTTTTCGGCTTCACCAACCGCCCCGTCTACCTCAAGTCCGGCAACCGCAAAGACGCTTACGCCTACGACTTCCGCTTGTCCGTCGGCTCTGTCGGCTTAGGCGCCGCCGACCGCACCGTCGCAGCCGAGTTCCCCACCGATCGCTACGGAACGAACCGCCTCACCGCTCCCTCCGCACCCACCATCGGCGCCTACGAACACCTCAAAGAGCACATCCGATTGCCGCAACTTGACAAGTAGATTCACCCGGCTTTGATACAAGAAAAGACCAGCCATCGTGCCACGAAATAAATTTAAACAGTCTTTAAAAAGAGGCGCAATCCGCCTAAGCTACGGGATATTTTGCTCTACATTTGCCCCCGATCGAAACAAATGACGGCCTTAGCGAAGGCCGTTTTTGTTTCTACTCCCGAAAATCGGGAGGATCGGATCGCTCCTCGATCCTGTGCCGGAAAGTCACCGCCACCCACGCAGAGAGATGTTGCGTATAGCGGCGTTGACGTCATAATACAGCGTCTGGCACACCTCAGGCCGACCCGATTCGAGTCTAATTCATAAACAAAAAGTATGAAGATCAAAGCAAGTATCCTGTCCGGATTAGTGGCCGCATTATTCCTATCTGTAGGCACTGAGAGGGCAGGTATCACCGAAGGATTTCAGATCGGAGACTACGCTCCGACGATCATCCTTCCGGAACTCGGAGGCCGCACAATCGACTTCCGAAGAGGATCCGGAGAGTTCACCTTAGTGAACTTTTGGGCGGCTTACGACGCCGAATCCCGCGTTCGCAACGTACAACTCCGGAACGGCGTGAAAGCTCTTGATTCGTCACTATTGGCCGTGCATTCTATTTCGATGGACGAACGCAAGTCCGTATTCGAGGGCACACTGAAGGCTGACGGCATGGAACGGACGAATCAATGGAACGATCGCAGAGGTAAAGCCTCCACACTGTACAAGACGTACGGTCTGGAGAAAGGATTCAGAAACTTCCTTATTGACGGCAACGGTGTCATCGTAGGCGTCAACCTTAGCCCCGACGAAGTGATCCGAAAAGTGAAACCGGAAACCTTGTAGAGAGAATTAAAAATCATCGCAAAACGAAAGAAAGGAGTTGTTCCAACGCACTAAAACGGGGAACAACTCCTTTCTCATTTCAGTTTGGCTTACACCAAACTCTCGTCAACTCACTGTCCAAACCATGACTACGACATAAGCTCCTCCCCAACGAACGGCTCGCCAGCAAATGAACCACAAAGCGACCTTTTACATCGAGTTCACGTTCCAAACCGTCGCTCAAACTCCTCCATCAACCCCTCGCGGAACGACGGATGCGCAATCGCAATCAGACTCCGAGCACGCTCACGCAGCGTCTTCGCCTTCAGGTGCGCAATGCCATACTCAGTCACCACGTAATCCACATCGTTGCGCGACGTAGTCACCGCCGCGCCGTGGGACAGGAAGGGTACGATGCGCGACACCGTCCCATGCACTGCCGTCGAAGGCATCGCCATAATCGACTTGCCCCCTCGCGAAAGCGACGCGCCACGCACATAATCCACCTGTCCACCGGTACCGCTGAACTGTCGCAGCCCGATCGTCTCAGAGTTCACCTGCCCCATCAGATCTACCTCAAGGCAAGAGTTGATGGAGACCATCCGTTCATTCTTCATAATCACACACGGGTCATTCACATAATCCACCGGATAAAGAGCCACCGCCGGACACGTCGCCGCAAACTCATACAGTCGCCGGCTCCCCAAGAGGAAGGTCGCCACATGAAGCCCCCGATGAAGCGTCTTGCGGCGTCCGTTGATCACGCCCCGTTCGATAAGGTCGATCACCCCGTCAGCAAACATCTCCGTGTGCAGACCCAGGTCATTCTTCTCCGTTAGGCAGTGCAGCACCGCATCGGGTATCGCGCCGATACCCAACTGTAGCGTTGCTCCATCCTCGATCAACTGCGCGCAGAAGCGGCCGATCACCTCCTCCACGCGCCCCGTAACCGCCGGTGGCGCCTCGGGCAGTGCCCGCGAGCAGGGCACCACATAGTCAAGTTGCGACACGTGAATTGAGTTGTCACCGCCAATACGCGGCATACAGTCATTCACCTCCGCGATCACCACCCGAGCCGCATCACACGCCGCCTGCACATAGTCGCAAGCCGGTCCGAAACTGCAAAAGCCATCCGCATCAGGCGGTGAAACCTGGATCACGGCCACATCCACCCGCAACAATCCGCTACGGAAAAAATGCGGCACCTCAAAGAAAAAACACGGCATATAGTCCGCTCTGTTTGCGGCCACAGCCTCACGCGCGCCTCCACTGACGAAGGCCGCACAATGCCTAAAATGAGGCTCCATTCCCTCGGCCACATAATCGATCGGGCCCGGGCGCAGCATGTGAAAAATCTCGATGTCGGCATACTCTTCGCTATGCTTGGCCAACGCCTCAGGCACCACCTGTGGTATCCCCGCACCCTGCGAAAAGACCACCCGGTCGCCATTGCGTATAGCCCGCACCGCTTCTTCGGCCGATACTGTCCGTTGGGAAAACAAATCGTTTCTATCCATACGTATCTTTCAATGGTTGTTGTGTTTTTGTTTTAGAAGAAACCGTTTTGAGTTTATCGCGAAAGATACCCGTGAAATATTTCCAAGGCATTTTGTTTCATCACCTGACGAGCAAGCTCGCTTGAGACAAGGATAGAAGATGAAACAAATGAGTGGAAACAAACCCGGATAGTCCCGAAATAAGAAGGGGTTAGCCTACCAAAACAGTTCCTCAAAATAATCATTCAATTAAATGCTAAAAAGTCGCGGGAAAAGATCGAGCCGCCCGTCGCGTCCGCACCCTTTATTTTCTAAGAGATTCACGGCCGCTCCCTGCCGCTCGGTTCATCCCGAAGCGAGTTTGGCAAGTCTTGATCCTCAATCATCGCAGGTCGCGCAGAAAAGGGCAGAAACAGCAAGCACCCGGTACCGACAAGCTGCGCGCGCTTCCTCGACCCTCCCGGCCGATATGTCGTTCACAAGCCTCCCTGCGATCCCGCCGTATGCTGCACGGGGGGAACCATGTAAGGCTCATCGAACGACGGGCGAGCGCGCGGCTCGATCTTCCCGTTCGACTTTTTCTTCTTTTCAGGAGCGCCGGCACTCCGATTCGCTTCGCTGTAAGATTGAAGCGGGGGAGCCTTGCGTCCTGATCTTTCCGGCGGTAGTTACCCACCGGCTCATCTGTATGCTGAAACGTTTAGTATGTCAAAACTTCCTGCCCGCCGTTCCTCAAACAGGAAATCAAAACCCGAGTCGGCAGGTCTTCTGACTTGTTCCCGATTCCGCGGGGTCTTCCCTTTTCACGCCGTGTAAAAAAGTGACGCATGCAGAGCGGAATCGCTTTTCTAAAGAACTTACAGCTGAGGACGCAGCCCCGGATTTTCACCGGGTTCCCTTTTCAATCCGACAGTCTAGACTGTTGAGCATCGAATCACCAACTCGGCGGCAAATGTAAAAAAAGCCACCTACGTACCCCGTCCCCTATGCGCAGAAGTTTGAACCTGCAAACGATCAACTAAGCGAAAAACAGAACGCGCTGAAACCCACCACCCCGCACCGCAAGCCCGGGGCGCAGAAGGTTGAACCTGAAAACGATCAACTAAGAGAAAAACAGAGCACGCTGAAGCCCAAATCCCGCACCGCAAGCCCGGGGCGCAGAAGTTTGAACCTGAAAACGATCAACTAAGAGAAAAACAGGGCACGCTGAAGTCCAAATCCCGCACCGCAAGCCCGGGCGCAGGAAGTTTGACTCTGAAAACAGTCAACCAAGCAAAAAGTGAGAAGTGCCAAGCTCGAAATTCCCCGTCGTAAGATCAGATCGCATGCCGTCAGAGCTGCCTACTTTCTCAGTATAAAGTTCCGTGCCAACGTCAAAAGCTGTCTTAGTCTAAAATCTTGATTTGCGATACGATGTTTGTTTGTCGGAGTGCAGTGAAGAGAGTTGCATAGGAAGAGCGAGCCTTCACATTTACTCTGCATGTAAGCCTCGCAGTAGAAGTCGCATAGTCCACTTCATAAGAGTTACTCATGACGTAGACCTGCTGTTCATAAAGAATGCGGAGGATAGCTTTGATATCCGGGTCGTCAGAGGAGCAGACAATGATGAGGATCTTGTTTACACCACTTATTAAGGTGCGCTTTTCCAATTGTTCAATAGCATTGAGAACCACCACAGTGAGTATAGTCAGTATAATGGCAGGAAGGAACATGCCGGCACCGACCGCTAACCCAATAACTGCAACGACCCACACACCCGCGGCTGTGGTCAATCCATGCACGCCACCCTTACCTTGAATAATGGCACCAGCACCAAGAAAGCCTATGCCCGTAAGCACCTGCGCGGCAATACGTCCCGGATCACCGTTCAGGAAATTCGGATAAGTCTGAGGGATCCAAATGGAGACTAACATGGACATAGTCGATCCGAGGCAGATCAACGTAAACGTGCGTAAGCCAGCTTCGCGTCGGCGTGCCTGCCGTTCGGCACCAATAGCAGCTCCCAAGAGGAAGCCGATAAATAAACGCAATATCGTTGTGCCTGCATCTATAGTAGTGCTATTGATCAATTCGGTAAGTTCTTGCATAAGAGATCAGGTGGATTAGCGATCCTCAGGAAGATGGAGGATGAGGTAGAGATAATAAAAAATCCCGGCCTTGTTATGGTTCCCAGGAATCACTTGAAAGTCTACTCGTCCACCAGAAGCGTTATGGAGATCCGCATAAGCGCGTGCATTATCGAGATAGACGGTGCTGTCAGTAGCGCCATGAAGCATGATGAAAGCACAACGATTAGTCCAAGGTTGCAGACTATTTTCTTGTAAGATCTTATTTACAGTGTCCCTCGTATAGGCATCATCGTGAATAAAATTCTCGGTAAATAGCTCAGAAGCGCGTGAAGGGAGACCTTGGGCATAAGACGAGTTTGTGCCATCGAAACGGGCGGATAATTGCGCGGCATAAGGTGCCTGTAGAATACGGTCGACTGCGAGAGAGGAATATCCATTCTGTCGATAGCTATTGATAGCAAGCGGGAGTAAGTAAGGTGTCGGAAGATGATCTGCCACCTTCGCTTCATCTGCTATGCGCTTCAAATCGCAGGGAGTACCGCCTACCCATAGCTTGTCAATTGTCAGTTTGTCAGCCTTCGCATCATCAGTTTCTAATGCTCGTGCTGTTTGCGTAGCCACATAGGCACCCAGCGAGTAGCCAGTAATTATTAGCTCATCTTTTCGTCTATAGTGCAGTACTTGCAACACTTGTTGCGTTGCACGAATGAAGTTAATCGTGGCTAACACCATTGGACGACGTTCGACATAGGGAATAGCACACTGACCGAAAGAATCTCCAAATCCGGGATAATCGGGTATAAGTACCACATAACCACGCATAGCTTGCAGTATACCGAAAAGCACGAATGCCTCAAGCTGTTTGGAATTGTAATCTATTAACTGTCGCGTAGGAGCCTGCCGATTAAGTACGTAGGTATAAGGAAGAGTCAGTAGTTGGCTGTGCAGACGTGATGAATCACAGGCGGGAGGAAGGAGTAGTAAACCTGATAGAGAGATGACCTCTGCTCTACCAGCGGGATAAACCAAATGACATTTCACTTTGACAGCACGCAGTTGCACTTCTCCTGGATAGTCTGGAATGGAGCCTATCACGTTTAAGCGAGATTGCCCCATTTGCTGCATTATCTCTTGTAAATCATTAGCGGTAAACTCTTTCAGAATAGTCCATTCCGGCAGCGTATTTGGTACTGGCTGTGGAACAGGAGCAGGCGTGGGCAATTCGCCACTTTCGCAAGCAGTGAGCAGGCACAATATAAGTACCTGCATCATGCCCCATACTTGCGACCATTTATTTGTCTTATTGCCCATCCTGCATCCTATCTATTACATATCAACATCTAATCGAATGCCTTATTTATAGACTACTTTAGACATCAACGGATAAGCTAACTTAGAATAGATCACTTCCTGCGGGCAATAAATTGTCTCTAAAGTCCGCATAGGCGCTGACTCTAAGAACTTCAATTTCATATTCTTCCGCACATCTACTACCTTTAACAGATTCCCCATGCAACGTAAGCGTTTCAACGCCAAATTGCGCGATACATCTAATTGGGTCAGCTGATTATTCGCACAATTAAGAGAAACTAACGCGGTATTTATAGCCACATCTAAGTTCGCTATTCGATTGCCATTGCAGGCAAAGTCCGACAATGCATGATTTTGCGATACATCTACACGATTCAGTGCATTCATGCCGCAATCGAATGTACCCAGCTTTGCATTGCGTGAAACATCAATCGTCGTTAACTGATTCCCGCTACAGTCCAAGTAATTCAACCCATCGAGATGTGATACAGTCAGCAGTGTCAGCCTGTTCTTACTGCAATTCAATGTGTCCAACCGTCTATTATTAGTAATATCAAGCGTGGCGAGGTGATTGTTCCCACACTTGAGTGCCTCCAGTGCGGGGTTCTTAGTGACATCTAAACGTATCAGGCGGATGCTATTGCACCCCAGCGTACGAAGCAATGGATTACGAGTGACATCTAACGTAATCAAGTTATTCTCTGAACACTCTAATTTCTTTAGTTGCGGATTGGCGCCGATATTCAATCGGTAGAGCTTGTTGCGGGAGCAATCTAACGTGTGCAGCGAGGGAAAATAACTCATGTCCAATGTCATGATTCGATTGTCATTACACCACAACGCTTCTAATGAAGTGAAGTACTCCAAGCCTTCTAACGATGACAAATTCATTCCTGAACAGTCTATCTCTTTCACTGCACGCGCTTCATCTCCGGAAATTTCTCCATTCCCGTCCATATCAAATGATTGCACTAAAAAAGTCTTGAATGCAGCGTCAGGAACTGGGACAATCCCTTTGTATGCTCTAATTTCTGCTCGTCTATTCTCCTCTGCTACTCGTCTGGCTTCCTCAGCCTTACGCGCTTCCTCACGACGATATTCTTCATCAAAATAGATTTCGCGCGCAGTGCGTGTACGCTCTGTGGGCTGATCTTTCGTCTCGCTCGGAGCTAATGCGGAGCGAACAGGAGCAGCTTCCGTCATTATCGGCATAGCTTTCACATCTACATCTGCGATGTCCACATTCGCCGGAGCGGGTAACATTTCCACCTCTGCCTTAGCAGTTTGCTGATCTACTCTAAAAGTTGTTACTGATGCTGTTTGATAGCTTAGTATGCGATACTCTCGATCCTTAATCAGTCGCACTTCCCTTAGTGACGGCATCACATTACAATATAATTGCTTCAGCTCCGGGTTATGCGTTATATCTAACGTTGTTAGTCTGTTGATGCTGCATTCTAAATCAGTTAATGCTGCGTTTTGCGATACATCAAGTCGCGTTAATCGGTTATTTCCACAGTCTAAATCTGTCAGCGCTTTGTTTGATCGCACATCAATAGAATCTAAACGATTGTGCCCACAATAGAGCTGGCGAAGTGCCGAATTATTGGCAATCCGAAGATCTGTCAGATGATTGTCATTGCAATAAAGTTGCTCAAGCATTTTAGCCGAAGTAGCGTCTAATGAAGCCAATAAATTTTCTGAGCAATTCAGCCATCGCAGAGAGTGGCAATCGCTCAGATCAATTTCTGAAATCCGGTTCATGCTGCAATTCAGTAAAGAAAGTGACGCACATCCCGCCGTTTTCAGTTGAGTTAAACCATTATTATCGCAGAGTACCTCCTCTAATTCATGTAGCCCAGAGAGGTCCAGTATACGCAATCGATTGTTCTTGCAGTGCAGTTCACGCAAAGAATGGTTATGTGAAATATCCAGCGTGTCTATTCGGTTATTATCACATCTGAGCACTTTTAATGCCCGATTCTTGCTTACATCTATGCGTGTCAGTCTGCCCTGCTCAAAGCGATTAGCATACGAACAGTCTAACTCTTCTAAGGCGGTAAAAGCCTCGATGCCCTCCAATGATTGCAATGGCCGATCGGTACATTCGATTTTACGAACAGCTTGCGCCTCGGCATTTGAGATCTCACCATCTCCATTTGCATCAAAAGATTCGACAAGACATGCCTTAAAATCAGCATCCGGAATGACAACAGACTGCGCACTCGCATACATCAGCGAGGAAGCAGCAAATAAAATGATGACATTTTTCTTCATATAGTAATATAGTCAATAGTCAATGATTAGTTGTTCGCAATTAGTCGTTTGTTTCTTGATCTTTCATCTTTTCTATTTTCTTGAAAAGCAAATAAGTCCATCGATCATCAGTTAGGAAAAATCATATATCTAATTTCCCCACCAATTCAGATGCGAAGCTAAATCCATGTCGGTCACAATAAGTATTGATACCATCGATCACCTTCAACGAGATCGTAGGATCAATAAAATTATAGGTGCCTATCTGTACAGCAGATGCTCCTGCCAGCATAAATTCTACAGCGTCGCACCACGATGCAATTCCTCCTAAACCAATCACTGGTATTTTCACTGCTCGCGCTGTCTGCCATACCATACGCAATGCTATGGGCTTCACACACGGCCCTGAGAGTCCTCCCGTTATGGTAGAAAGTATTGGTCGCCTGCGCTCCGCATCAATGGCCATGCCTAAGAGTGTATTAATCAGTGATACCGCGTCAGCACCTTCTGCTTCTGTGGCACGAGCTATTTCTGTGATGTCAGTCACATTCGGTGACAGTTTGACAATTAACGTCTTTGGATAGACGCTTCGCACAGCACGTACCACTTCTGCTGCAGATGACGCGCAGAGCCCAAACCCCATGCCTCCCTGCTTCACGTTTGGGCAGGATATATTCAGTTCTATAGCCGGTATATGCTCTAATGCTGCGATTTTTTCTGCACATTCCACATAGGATTCTATCGTCGATCCGCCTACATTCACAATCATGTTTGTTCCCGTATCGCGGATAGTTGGGTAGATCTTTTCAATAAAATAGTCTATACCTCGATTTTGAAGGCCGACTGCATTCAGCATACCAGCAGGAGTCTCCGCCATACGGGGATAAGCATTTCCTTGACGCGGCTCAGAAGTCGTGCCCTTTACTATAATAGCTCCCAATTGGGATATATCCATCAGGTCAGCGTACTCTGTACCATAACCAAATGTGCCTGATGCCGTCATTACGGGATTCTTGAGCGTTAAATTCGCTCCGATAGTAGTTGTTAGATTGGCCATGTCAGTCTGTCTATATTAAAAACCGGACCTTCGGTGCAAGTGCATACTCGGCCAGCATCTATTGTATCCTCTACACAACAAAGGCAGGCACCTATGCCGCATCCCATCATGTTCTCTAAAGAGACCTCACAAGGAACACCCATTTTGCATGCCCCTTTGGCCACAGCCATCATCATTGGCTTAGGCCCACAAGCATAGATCCATCCGAAGGATCTTGATTTCCAAACAGTATGATCCGTCACGAATCCTCGTTCCCCCATTGATCCATCTTCTGTAGAAACATATAATTCGCCAAATTTTGCGTATTCCATTTGTTGCACAATGCCGTCTGCTGATCGTGCACCGATCAAAAAAGATGGGGTAAATCCGGCTTCACGCAAAACCTCACCTAAATAAAGCATAGGAGCAGCTCCCACACCTCCTCCAACCAGCAATAAGTCTTTCGTATGTAGCGCTTTGCCGCTTGGTATTGTAAAACTATTTCCAAGAGGAAGCATGATATTCATATACTCCCCCTTTTTGTATCTTGCCATACGCCGTGTACCATCTCCTACAGGAAGCACTAATAGCCATAACTCATTTCGTTCACGGTCAATATAATGAATCGATATGGGGCGCCTGAGCAGTGTAGCGGGTGTATCATCCACTCGAATTTCTACAAACTGTCCTGGCATCATGTCAGGTAGCTCTTCTTTATCCGATGTTAGCTTCAGTAAGCTATAATGACCCTGCAAGCATTCGTTAGATACTACGCGTAAGTCAAGCAGATATTTCTTTATCATTCCAAGATCTTATCGTTTGTCTTTTTCTACAAATAGCCTATGAGATAACTGATTCGCTAAAATAAAGAAAAGTAAATACTACTACATGTAGCACTTTCCATCCATTCGCGATCTGACAAATTGTTTATGCCTTTTCAGACTCATCTATCTCCTCTATTGGAATAAGTAGATCGTCATCCTTCTTTTTCTTTCGATCAGGACGCTCCGCTAAGTTTGCTTTCTTCATTTCTACATTGATTTGCTCCATTAAATTCTTGTAGGGAGCTTCCCCTTCAAGAAAAGCCAATGAATTAATGCGGTTGACTAACTTTTTAAACTCATCGTAGAGCGCCTCTCGTGTCTTTTGCGTAATTCCCTTTTCTAATTCAGACTCGAAAACTGTACGTTCCCTATAAAGCTCTTCATACTTCGTATTAGACTCTTTCAAGATCTCCACCCACTTATCTGCGCCTATTAATGCAAGATCAGCCTTTGCTTGCGTCGTATCATAATCTTGAAGCAGATTCGATATCAAAGCTGTCTTTTCACGTTGAGGGCGAAGATGAGGCATCTTCCCATATCCCTTTAGCACAGGCAAAAGCCGCCATGCAGCATCAGACATATTCTGAACAGGATAGGTAACATAAAGTCTTAAATGGCGACCGAGTCCGACTAATGCACGATCTCGATCTCCTCCATGCACTTTCATTTTGTCTGTCTTTCCACTTTTTCTAAGCGGAACTACAGCATCATCAAATGCCTTATATTTCTGATTAAAGATTGCTACATGATCTTTCAACTTCAGCGTCTCAAGATCTTCCTTACTCAGGAAAGTAGACACATTAAACATGGCTTGATAGAAGTTCAAGACACGAATTCGGGATAGATTGACGTGGTGTATCATATTCTCACTTTTTATGTACTGCAAAGATCCGTTCTTTATTTTTGTCAGACAAATAAATCATTTGATTTTTTTCTTTTCTATATAATAAGCCGAGATATAACAGGACCATACTGCGCTTGACCCTCATTTACACCAATTAGTTTAACATGCATGCCATTGATTATGATCGATCAATACACATTGTTACTTATTTGTTTACTCGATCATGGTCGAATGCATATTTCACCAACAGGATTATAGTTTTGATCGCGCTCAAATAGACAAAACACTAATACAATTGAGCTTTTGATTATAATCAAAGCCCATTTTATTCTGCTATTTTGCACAATTGAATATGATTAAAAGCATATTTGAGCAACAACTTAGGTTTATCGATCCTAATCATCAGCCATCAATAAAAGAAATTCCGCTGTAAATCAGATAAATAAAGCAGCAAATAGGTAACAAGTTATCCTATCTGCTGCTTTGTGAAATACATACATTGTCACGATGTACAACTACGCATCGAGATGTTACTTCTTAAGCGCTTTATAAATAGCATCCTGGATGCGCGAGCGGATACCCAATGTAGAAAGACGATTATTATCACGTGTTGGGTGAACACGATTACTAAGAAAAATATAGATGATCTGATTATCCGGATCTACCCAAAAACAAGTCCCTGTAAATCCCGTGTGACCATAGACTGAAGCAGGAGCTAACCTTCCGCATGGCGACGCCTTACCGGGTGCTTTTTCTGGACGATCGAATCCAAGTCCACGGCGGCACGTTTGACTTTGACTATGTGTAAACATTCTGCAGGTGAGTGCCGATATATAAGGTTCACCACCGTAAGATCCACCATTCAGGTAGAGTTGCAAGAGCTTGGCTAAATCATCAGCCGATGAGAAGAGTCCGGCATTTCCTGACACGCCACCTTGCAGAGCTGCCGCCTCGTCATGCACATATCCTCGCAAGAGCTGATGGCGCATCAGTCGATCATCCTCTGTGGGAACAATGCACAGTGTATCCATCTTGTGGAGTGGGTTATATGTAGTTGAAGAGGCACCTAAGCGAGAAAAGAAATGCGTGTTTAGCAACCTGTCCATCGGTTGACGAGTCACGTTCTCAACGGCCATCTTGAGAAGAATAAAGTTGATACAGCTATAAGTATATTTTCCGCGAATACCAAGTCGAGAATTACGAATATCCTTCATGATGTGTTCACGAAAAGAATCATGTACATACATCCTTCGGGCGACCTCTGTAGTATATCCCGGTTTCAATGTTTCCGACAGCCATCCCGGAGTTATTGATGAAGTGCGTATGTTACTCGCAGGAAGCGTATTCCGCAACGTGTCGGCACATTGGGCTGTACCGTCGTCGCACATATAGCTATGATCAGCCCGAGCATTCTGAAAGAAAGCGATGTAAGGTGTAATTCCGGATTGATGGTAGAGTAATTCCTCCACGGTGAAGTCACTCTTATTCGATCCACGGAGAGCTGGAATATAAGTAGAGATGGAATTATTCAGACGAATAAGTCCGTCATCATAAGCCTTCATCACAGCCGGCAGAGTACCTGTCGCTTTAGATACAGAAGCGAGGTCATAAACGGCATCGTCGGTCACTTTTCGTGTTTTGCGATTATCGTACCATCCGAACGATTTATTATAAATAATCATGCCGTCTTTAGCCACTAATACACGACATCCGGGATAAGCGCCCTTCGTGATGCCCTCATTTGCAATGGCATCAATCTCAGCAAGTCGAACGGGGTCAATCTTCACTTCTTCTGGGCGATGGTATCCGAGGCGCGTCTTGGTGGTAGTCAGTCCGGTGCCTGAGGAGAAGAGTCCGGGCAGCGTGATTGGGAGACGTCCGCGTGCCTCGATCCCTCCAAACAGAAGCTGAGCGGCATATTCTTGGGCATAGGTGCTAGACTCATAGGCCAAAACTACTGCATCGGCTATATGAACCGCTCCTTTGTGGTTGCGAAGGGCATAGGGAGTTGTAAAGAAAGTGTAGATACATTCCTTTTGACTGAATGCTTGGATAATCTCTGGGCGATCAGTGACTTTGGAAGAATAGACGCCGCAGATGACCGTTTCATAGGGTTGCAGGCGGGTGGTCAACTGGCGGATGTCAGCGTCGCGAATGCCTTTATTGATACGAAAAACGTCAATAGGAGCGTAGCGACGGAGCATGTTAAGGAAAACGTCGCCTTCGGTATCTCCGATGGTGACGAGTGCAATGCGCTTCTTATCGAGCTGCTTGAAGGGTAGGCATCCATTCTCATTTTTGAGTAAGGTGATGGCCGCTTCATTGAGTTTAGCAACGAGCCAGTCTGCATGAGGGGTATTGAGGCGTTCGGAGAGGCCGCGAATTTCGATGGGTTGATAGTGATGGAGGCCAGCGACGTATTTATAAGCCAAGATGCGGCGGCATTTACTTTCGAACTCTTTGCGAGAAATCACGCCACTGTCGAGCGCCGTGTGGATGGCGGCTACTGCCTTTTTAGGAGATGAGGGTGCGAGGGCAATATCATTGCCTGCCTTTATGCTGCTAAGGGCGATATTTTCACGATCTCCGAGGCGGGCGCCATGCATGTTGAGAGCATCCGTGATACAGAGCCCGTTGAATCCGTCTTTTTTGCGAAGAATATCGGTTACGATGGCAGGCGAGAGTGAGGCGGCGCGGCCACGTTGGCCTCCGTCAAGCGTGGGGACACTGAGATGTCCGGTCATAATGCCGGAGAAACCAGCGTTAATAAAGCGTCGGAAGGGAAGCAAATCTATACTGTCCATCTGTTGTGCGGTGCGATCTACGACAGGGAGAGTATAGTGGGAGTCACCGGTAGTATTTCCGTGACCGGGATAATGCTTGGCGACGGCCATGATACCGCAACTTTCAAGTCCGCGTGAATAGGCGATGCCGTACCGCGCAACAATTTCGGGATCATCGCTGAAGGCTCGGTTGCCGATGACGGGGTTGCCGGCATTCGTATTCACATCGAGTAACGGGGCAAAGTTCATGTGTATGCGCATCTCTCGGCATTGGCGACCTACCTCAGCACCATAATCCTCGATCAATCGAGTGTCTTGCACGGCACCGAGCATCATGTTCCTTGGGAACCGCGTGGTGCCGCGCAGACGCATGGAGAGTCCCCACTCGCCATCGAGGACGACAAGGAGTGGAAAACGGGCCATTCGTTGCATTCTGTTGGTGACTTCGGCTTGGGTGGTGGGGTCTCCGGCCTGAAAAAGGACGCCGCCGATCTTCAAGTCGTTAATGTAGCGCTCAAGCCGGCGCATGTAGGGCGCGTCGAGCTTGGGTTCGGCAATGATCATAATCAGCTGCCCCACGCGCTCCTCGTCGGTCATGGTGCGATAGACGGAGTCGACCCAGTGATTCATCTTTTCGCGGTCGGCCTTGCGGAGAAGGGTGGGTTCGTGCTGTGCTTGTGCTATGGCGGTGAAATGAGGGAGCCAAAGCGTAAGAAACAAGGAAATTAAGAGGGGGATTTTCTTCATAATTAGCAATATACTTCTGTTCCATTTTTTTACGGCCGGCAAAAGTATATGCCCCCTTTGCAGAAACAACAACAGTTTCTCAGAAGCATCGGAATCGGACGCACCTTTGCGCAAATTCTAATGCACATCCATATGAATAGAGAAGTTTTGAAAGCCATCCTGTTTTGCGCCGTCGGTCTGCTGCTTGCGTCTTGTGCTGGCAGGAAACGGTTGACCCCGATTAAGAATGAGGGCGGGCAGTATGAGTGCAAAGTGAAGGGGAAGACATACTTGTTTCCTTACCGACATTCAGGAGGGGAACCCGTCTTTGTCGACGGACAGGCCGTTGCCATACTCAACGGGAAGTGGGGCGTATTGGATGAGTGGGGGCATGCAGTGCACCCTTTCATCTATGATTGGATCTCCGAAAAGGGGGAACACGGCGTTGAAGATCAGTACTTGGTGAAGGTGGGCAGCATCGATCCGGAGCGGAAGTTCTACATCTCGGGCGGAAAGACGGGCATCGTCGACGAACAAGGGCGGGTCGTTCTGCCACCGTCTTATGTGGCAATCTATCCGGCAGTGAGCTTCGGACTGATGATGGTGAATGATGGTGCAAGCGTCGAGGTCGGGGAGGGAGCAACTCGGTTCGACGGGCTATATGGGTATATAAATCAGGAGGGAACGACGGTTATCCCTTGTGCATACGAGGAAGCGTCTCCGGCGTTTGATGAGGCGGGCACGACGTGGGTGAGGAAGGCGGGACACTGGGGGAAAATCGATACGCTGGGACGCGTCGTGGAACCGTTTGTGCACGACAGTGTCGGTCGCTGAGTGGTTGTTAAAAAGCCGCATAATGGTTTGTCGGGGCGGCGGAGACGCTTTTCTGTCCTTTCTTTGCCGCCGCTTTACGTAATCGCTGGCGGGCAAACACGAGAGAGACCCGTTATGTTGCGTTTTGTTCGATCACATAACATATAAAGAGCATTAGAAAAAATGGATTTAATCAAGATTGCAGAGGAAGCATTTGCTACTCGTAAGGAACATCCCGCGTTCAAGAGCGGGGACACGGTGACGGTTTCGTATCGCATCAAAGAGGGAAACAAGGAACGTATCCAGCAGTACCGCGGTGTGGTGATCCGCATCTCAGGCGAGGGCGACAAGAAGCGTTTTACGGTGCGTAAAATGTCGGAAAGCATCGGTGTGGAACGTATTTTCCCGATTGAGTCGCCATTCATCGAACGAATCGTGGTGAATAAGGTCGGCAAGGTGCGCCGCTCGAAACTGTATTACCTGCGCAAGCTGACGGGTAAGAAGGCACGTATCAAGGAAAAACGCAGTACGGCAGCCGTCTGATTTGATTAGGCACAGCGAAAGGTGAAAAACCCCGGGAGTCAAAAGCGACTTTCGGGGTTTTCCGTTATAAACCTGCAGACTGGACTACAGCTGGCTACGGATGCATAACTGCACAGTTCACAATCGGTATGTAACCTCCGTTACCATTGCTGTGCCGAAGCTCACATATTTTTGCGCGCATGTTATTAGATACATCACTCATCAGGGAAGATTTTCCCATCCTGCGGCGCGAGGTCTACGACCGGCCGCTCGTTTATTTCGATAACGCCGCGACAACGCAAAAACCGCGTTGCGTGGTGGAAAAGATCGAAGAAGCCTATTTCAACGTCAATGCCAATATCCATCGGGGCGTGCACTACCTCAGCCAGCAAGCTACGGAGGCGCATGAGGCGGCACGCGAAACGGTACGGGCCTTCCTGAACGCGCCATCGGCAGCAGAGATCATCTTTACACGCGGCACAACGGAGGCGATCAACCTTGTGGCGTCGAGCTACGCGCGCGCTTGCATGCAGCCGGGCGACGAGGTGATCGTCTCGGCAATGGAGCACCACTCAAACATCGTCCCGTGGCAGCTGCAAGGCATGCGGCTACGCGTGATCCCCATCGATGAGCGGGGGACGCTCGATATAGAGGCGCTGCCTGCGCTGTTCAATGATCGGACACGCATGGTGGCCGTCACGCACATGTCGAATGTGTTAGGCACGGTCAATCCGGTGGCGGAGATTGCTCGCATGGCGCATGCGCACGGGGTGCCCATCCTTGTGGACGGCGCGCAGGCGGTGGCGCATCGCGCAGTGGATGTGCAAGCAATGGACGTGGACTTTTACGCCTTCTCGTCGCATAAGATTTACGGACCTACGGGTATGGGCGTGCTCTACGGAAAGACGGAGTGGCTCGACCGTATCCCGCCTTATCAGGGCGGCGGCGAAATGATTCGCAACGTGTCGTTCGAGCATACGACGTACAACGAACTGCCGTACAAGTTCGAGGCGGGTACGCCGGACTTCATCGGCAGCACGGCGCTGGCCACAGCGTTGGACTACGTGCGGCGCATCGGCCTCGATGCGATCGCGGAGCACGAGCATGAGCTATTACTCTACGCTACGGAACGACTTGGCGACATCCCCGGTATGCGCTTCATCGGACAGGCTCCGGAGAAGGGCGGCGTCCTGTCGTTCCTCGTCGGCGACATTCACCCTTACGACCTCGGCATGATCCTCGACCGCCTCGGCATCGCTATTCGCACGGGACATCACTGCGCCGAACCGCTTATGCATGTGCTTGGCGTAGAGGGTACGGCTCGGGCGTCATTCGCCTTATATAATACGAAGGCAGAGGTCGACGCACTGGCCGAGGGCATCGAGCGGGTACGGAATATGTTTTAGAAACCGTTTCGGAAGAGTAGCTGGGTGGTTCTCAGAAAATGGGCTTCGCAGAGGTTAAATGCTCCGTTTGGTCAGAATATGGGACGTCATCCGTCATCCGCGATTTCCGAATGAATAATTATCAACCCATTAATCACTTATTAAACCCTTATGATTCTTTCAACGACCCCCTCTTTAGAAGGGAAAAAGATTAAGCACTACTACGGCGTCGTCAGTGGCGAGGCTATCATCGGTGCTAACGTGTTTCGCGACTTCTTTGCCAGCATCACTGACTTTGTCGGCGGACGATCGAGCGCTTACGAGGAGGTGCTACGCAAGGCTAAAGACGCGGCACTGTACGAGATGTCGCAGCACGCCCAAGCGCAGGGCGCTAACGCGGTGGTAGGCATCGATCTGGACTACGAGACGATCGGTAGCAGTATGCTCATGGTGACTGCCTCTGGCACTGCCGTGATCGTGGAGTAAGGGAGGGACGCAGAGATGCTCCTGCCCTTTTTGGAACCCGGCCGGACGGAAGCGGGCTGCGACGAAGCTGGCCGTGGATGTCTGGCCGGACCTGTGTTTGCGGCGGCGGTGATTCTGCCACCGGACTTCCGCAACGAGGAACTGAACGACAGCAAACAATTATCGGAACGGGCTCGCCGGAGACTACGTGTGGTGATCGAACGGGAGGCGTTGGCGTGGGCCGTGGGGGTGGCAACGGCGGAGGAAATCGACGGGATAAATATTCTGCGGGCGTCGATCTTGGCGATGCATCGCGCCATCGCCGGACTGCGTCTGCGGCCGGACTTTCTGCTCATTGATGGCAACCGTTTCTCGCCTTGTCCCGAGCAGATCCCCTACGCGACGATCGTGCATGGAGACGCGCGGATGATGAGTATCGCGGCGGCTTCGGTACTCGCCAAGACGCATCGCGACGAGGCGATGACGGCACTCGACACGGATTTTCCGGCTTATGGTTGGGCGAAAAACAAGGGCTATCCGACGGCCGCGCACCGCGATGCGATCCGTCGGTTCGGCGTCACACCGCACCACCGCCGCTCCTTCTCGCTGCTGCCCGAGGCTACGCAGGGGGAGATCGCGTGGTAGAAACGTTTGTCCCCCCACAAGTGCCACAACAAATACCAGGAACCTTCACGCAACCCGAACAATCCTTGCTAAGCATTTCTTGGCGAGTTGCCCGCCGAGACCAATAAATCAGAAGAAGAGAGCCAGCAAGCTGCTTGCTATATATTTTGCTTACGCCGAATTCATGTTTATCCGTTTATCCATTCTCCTCCTGCGCTTGGTAGGCCAGGGCGTAGATGCGCATTTGCTTGAGCATGGACACGAGGCCGTTGGAGCGCGTCGGGGAGAGGTGCTCGCGGAGGCCGATGCGGTCGATGAAGTAGAGGTCGGTGGAGAGGATCTCTGCGGGGCGGTGGCCGGATAGGACGCGGATCAATAGCGAAACGATGCCGCGAACGATGACGGCTTCGCTGTCGCCGCGAAACGTGATGCGTCCGTCGGACTCGCGGCGGGCGGTCAGCCAAACGCGACTCTGGCAGCCGTCGATCAGGTGTTCGGGCTTCTTGTCGCTTTGGGGGAGGGGCTCGAGCTCGCTGCCGATTTCGATCAGCAGGCCATACTTATCCAGCCATTCGGTGAAGGCGGAGAACTCCTCGATCACCTCGTCTTGTATTTCGTTGATTGTCTTCATTAGATGTAGTTATGGGTAGTAGGAAGTAGTGAGAAGTAGTTATGGGTAGTTATGAGTAGTGGGAAGTAGTTATGAGTAGTGGGAAGTAGTTATGAGTAGTAGGAAGTGGTGGTATCACAACACCCTACTACTTCTAATATTATCCTTTGATCACGTAGAGGACGGTTTCGCCCACGGCACGGAGTGTGGCTCGGTCGATGTTGTCCATCGTGTCGCCGTGGGTGTGCCAATAGGTGCCGAATCCGGTGGGGCGGTCGGGGTTGAAGTTGACGATGTCAATGCAGGGGATGCGGAGGCCGCGGATGATGTAGACGTGGTCGTCGACGAGGTGGCCGCCGGGGGCGTTGATGAAGTAACGGCCGTGGCCGAGGTCGCGGGCAGCGATCCAGACGCGGTTGAGGAAGGCGGCGGCATAGCGTTCGGAGGTCTGCTCGCGGTAGAAGGCGGCATCGCGGGAGCCGACCATGTCGAGGAGGATGCCGTATTCGGCACGGTAGCCGGCGACGTGGGGGTAACGGGCCCAGTATTGTGAGCCGAGGCACCAAGTGTCTTCGCTCTGCGGGTTGTTCGATGCGGGGTCGAAGGCGGGTGCGCCACCGTCTTCGGTGTCGAAGAGTACAATGTCGATACCGAGGTCGGGGGGCAGGCCTTGGGCGTTGAGTTGGCGGGCGATCTCGAGGAGTACGCCTACGCCGCTGGCGCCGTCATCAGCTCCGTCGATGGGTTCGTGTTGCCGATTCTTGTCGGGGTCACGGTCGGCGAAGGGGCGGGAGTCCCAGTGGGCGCAGAGGAGGATGCGGCGGGTGCATTCGGGTGCAAAGGCGCCGATGATGTTTTTGGCCGTAAGTCGTTGGCCGTCGTAGGTAGTGACCTGGCCTTCCTGCAGGGTGACGTCGGCGCCGTGTCGGCGGAGTTCGTCGGCGAGGTATGCGGCGCAGGCGCGGTGTGCCTCTGTGCCGGGGACGCGTGGCCCGAAGGCTACTTGTCGGGCGATGTAGTCGTAGGCGCTGTCGGCGTCGAAGGCGGGTGGCGTCGCGTTGATCGCCGGAGTGTTGTCGGCTGAGGCGTCGCCTTGGCCTTGCTGACCGTCTTTCCGCGTGCAGCCGGCGGCCAAGAGCAGGCCGAGGGTGGCGAGCCCAATCCATTGGTGGATCTTTTTCATGTGTCTATGTTTCGTTTGTTATGAAGCGGGCGCAAAAGTAGGGGAGTTGGGAGTTACAAGTTATGGGTCGCGAGTTACGAGAGGTGAGCCGAACGAAAAGCCCCATTGTAACTTACATTCGGGCTAAACAGTTTTGTAAAGCCTCATTGTAACTTACATTCAGGCAAAACAGTTTTGTAAAGCCCCATTGTAACTTACATTGGGGCAAAACAGTTTCGTAAAGCCTCATTGTAACCTGCATTTGGCCTAACACTTTTGAAAAGCCCCAAACCGCACTGACAACGGCGCGCTCACCTCCTCCAAAAGCCGGGGAGCAGGGGGGTGAGGACGGTGAAGATTTCCAATCGCCCGACGATCATCAGGAAAGACAGAATCCACTTATTGAAAGCCGAGATGGAGGAGAAATTACCCATCGAAAAGTTGCCAATACCGGGGCCGGCGTTGCTGACGGAGGTGGCAGCCAAGCCGAGAGACTCGTCAAGTGGCACGCCCTCGAGCGTGAGCAGGGTGCTGCCGAAGAGGATGAGGCCGATATAGATAATGGCGAAGGAGGCCACGCGCTGCACGACATGCTCGGGGACGATTTGCCCGCCGGCGCGCAGCGGGATGACGGCTTGAGGGTGCGTGTGTCGCTTGAACTCGTTGAGCATGTTCTTGACGAGGATCATGAAGCGCCCCATCTTGAATCCGCCGCTGGTGGAGCCGGCGCAACCGGCCACGATGATGACGTAGAGCGCAATGATGGCGAAGAAGGAGCCCCAACGGGCGAAATCGACGGTGAGGAAACCGGTGGTAGACATGAGCGAAGTGACGTGAAAGAGGGCGTGGCGGAAGGCTAACTCGGGATCCGTCTCGTTGTGGCGCATCAGGATCCAGACAGTGGTGGCAAGCGTGGCAAGGCCGATAACGGTGTAGAACCAACGGAACTCGTGATCGCGCTGCAGGGGGCGGTAGTGGCCGCGCAGGGCGAAGTAGAGGAGGGTGAAGTTGGTGGCGCCAATGAACATGCCGAGGATGATGACGTACTCGGTGTAGGCGGAGTGCCAGTAAGCGATGCCGTCGTTTTTGGTGGAATAGCCGCCGGTGGACACAGTGGTCATGGCGTGATTGATGGCGTCGAAAAGGTCCATAGGGCCTGCCCAAAGAAGGAGGAAGATGGTCAGGGTGATGAGCAGATAGAGGCCGAAAATGCGCTTGGCGACCTCGGTGATGCGCGGGCGGAAACGATCGTGAGTGATGCCGGGCGTCTCGGCGTCGAAGAGTTGGGAGGCGGCTCCGCCGAACATGGGCAGCAGGGCGACGGTGAAGACGATCATCCCGATGCCGCCTTGCCACTGGGTGAGGCTGCGCCAAAAATGCAGTCCGTGGGGCAGGCGCTCGATGTCGCTCAAGATGGTGGCGCCGGTGGTGGTGAAGCCGGAGATGGTCTCGAAA
>ERZ772917.707-NODE-707-length-22415-cov-73.938104_pt1 | contig 22415 bp, 18 predicted proteins | sample MGYA00511187_ERZ772917 | MGnify/ENA primary metagenome ERZ772917 (study PRJEB29015, sample SAMEA2737925) | human oral metagenome | biome: human oral; feature: human-associated habitat; material: dental | place: China | collected 2012 ...
TCATGAAGAAGATCCCCAACAAGGGCATCGTCGCGATCCTCTTCGAGGAGCTCGTTCCCGCCATGGATTCCGAGCGTGCCGGCGGCTACACCCGCCTGATCCGCGTCGGCAACCGCAAGGGAGACAACGCCCCCCTGATGCGCATCGAGCTCGTCATGGAGAAGGTCGCGAAGAAGGCAGTCGTGAAGGCCGCCGAGAAGACGGCTGCGAAGGCTGTTGCCGCCGACGCTGAGAAGGCCGCGGAAGCCGCCGCCGAGCGCGCCGAGGAGGCGCGCGAGGAGGGCGATCTTGCCAAGGCTAACGAGGCCGAGGAGATCGCCGCCGAGGCCGGCAAGGCCGCCGACGCCGCCGAGCAGGTAGCCGAGGAGAAGTGACCCCGCGTCGCTGACCCGCACTCGCGTATGGCCGGGGACCCCGCAAGGGATCCCCGGCCATCGCCGTATCCGGTAGCCTGTGGTCATGACTCGTGAGATGACGTTGGCGATTGACTGCGGTGGTGGCGGGATCAAGGGTTCCGTCGTGGACGAGCGCGGGACGATGATGGCCCCGGCTCGCCGGGTGCCGACCCCCTACCCGCTGCCGCCGGAGCTGCTTGTGGAAACCGCGGTCTCCCTCGCGCGCGAGCTGCCGCCCGCGACCCGCGTGACGATGGGAATGCCCGGAATGATCCGCCACGGAGTGGTCATCGCGACGCCGCACTACATCACCCGCGACGGGCCGCGCTCGCGCGTCCTGCCCGACCTGGTGGAGCGTTGGGATCACTTCGACATGGGGCGAGCGATCGAGCAGGCGCTCGGCCTGCCCACGAAGGTGCTCAACGACGCCGAGGTCGCGGGCGCTGGAGCGATCACGGGCCGCGGCCTCGAGATGATCGTCACCCTGGGAACAGGCCTGGGTAACGCGGTCTTCGATGGGGGAGTGCTGGCACCCCACGTCGAGGTGTCGCAGGGCCCGGTGCGCTGGGGGCTGACCTACGACGACTACATCGGCGAGCATGAGCGCCTCCGCCTGGGAGACGTGCACTGGTCGCGGCGCGTTCGCCGGGTGGTTGACGGGCTGCGCCCGATGTACATGTGGGATCGCCTCTACCTGGGGGGCGGCAACTCCAAGCGCATCACGGTCTCGAATCTGCGGCTCATGGGCGACGACGTGATCGTTGTTCCCAACGACGCCGGGATTATCGGCGGCGTGCGGGCGTGGGAGCTGTGAGCGCGCGGCGCCTGCGCCTCGACCTGGGTTACGACGGCACCGACTTTCGCGGGTGGGCGGCCCAGCCGGGGCTGCGCACCGTTCAGGGGGAGATCGAGGCGGCTCTGGCGATGGCGGCGCGGGAGGAGGCGACGACGACAGTCGCCGGTCGCACCGACGCGGGGGTGCACGCCCGGCACCAGGTGTGTCACGTGGATGTCAGCGACGAGGCCTGGGCTCGGCTCACCCCTAGGGGGTGCGAGGGCGACGAGGCGGCCACGGCCTCGTCGATAGTGCGCAGGCTCAACAAGATCCTCGCGGGCCGCTACGGCGAGCGAACTCGGGGCCGCGGCCTTCCGGCCGCTCGCGGCACCTGCGACGTGCGCATCTACGCGGCCGCCCTCGTCGACGCGTCTTTCGACGCGCGCTTTTCCGCGCTTGGGCGCCGCTACGCCTACAGGGTCTCGGATCGCCCCGAGCCGCTGGGGCGCTGGGACCGGCTGTGGGTCGAGGAGCCTCTCGACGAGGAGTCCATGAACGAGGCGGGGGCGCGTCTCCTCGGGGAGCACGACTTCCTAGGGTTTTGTCGCCCCCGTGAGGGAGCCACGACGATCCGGACGCTGCGCTCCCTGACAGTGTGGCGCGACGCGCAGGGGACGCTCACTTTTGAGGTCGAGGCCGACGCCTTCTGCCACTCGATGGTCCGCTCCCTCGTCGGCGCGCTGCTCCTCGTGGGTCAGGGTTCGCGGGGAATCGACTATCCCGCGTCCATCCTGCGTGCCCGCTCGCGCTCGAAGGCCGCTCCGATCGCGCCCGCTCACGGCCTCACCCTTGAGGGGGTCGACTACCCCGACCCGTCCCGGTGGGCTGAGCGCGCGAAGCAGGCTCGGGCCAGGCGCGACGCGTGCTGCGGCGGCGACGGCTGAGGAATGTGACACAGTAGCCGCCGCGCTTTGACCGCCGAGCCGCGTGCCGATAATATGGCTAGTGCTGTGCGTCAGCAGAGTACCTAGTGTCTCCCACTCGCTAGGAGCACTCGCCGACGCCTCGCGCGAACCGTTTCATCGCGGACGCCCCCGAATAATCGGCGCGGCGTCCCATGACCAACCAAGAATTGAAGGTTACGCCCGTGCGCACCTATTCACCCAAGCCTGGGGACGCGGACAAGAAGTGGTACGTCATTGACGCCACCGACGTCGTCCTCGGTCGCCTGGCAGCCCAGACCGCTGCCCTCCTCCGTGGGAAGCACAAGCCGACGTTCGCCCCTCACATGGACATGGGCGACTACGTCATCATCATCAATGCGGACAAGGTTGCCCTCACCGGCAAGAAGCTCGACCAGAAGATGGCTTACCGTCACTCCGGTCGTCCCGGCGGCCTGACCGCGACCGCTTACCGTGACCTCCTCGCCGCGACGCCCGAGCGCGCCGTCGAGAAGGCCGTTAAGGGCATGCTTCCTCACAACTCCCTCGGCCGCGCGCAGTTCAAGAAGCTGCACGTCTACGCTGGCCCGGAGCACCCCCACGCCGGCCAGTCGCCGGTTCCCTACGAACTGACCCAGGTCGCTCAGTGACCCTCGGTCGCTGAACGCCTTCTACACTGAGGAGAACCGTGGCTGAGACCATCGTTTCCGCTGAGCTGGACGAGGAGATCGTCCCCAGCTCCTACACGTCCGAGACCGAGTCGGCTCCCGCAGGCGCCGGCCAGTCCATCACCGCGCCCGGCGCGGGCCTGGGCCGCCGCAAGGAGGCCGTCGCTCGCGTTCGCCTGGTCCCCGGCTCCGGCAAGTGGACCATCAACGGCCGCACCCTCGAGGATTACTTCCCCAACAAGCTGCACCAGCAGCTGGTGAAGTCCCCCTTCGTCCTGCTCGACATTGACGGCCGCTTCGACGTCATCGCCCGTATCAACGGCGGCGGCGTCTCCGGCCAGGCCGGCGCCCTGCGCCTCGGCGTGTCGCGCGCCCTGAACGAGATCGATCGCGACGCGAACCGTCCGGCCCTCAAGAAGGCCGGCTTCCTGACCCGCGACGCCCGCGCCATCGAGCGTAAGAAGGCAGGCCTCAAGAAGGCCCGCAAGGCTTCGCAGTTCTCGAAGCGCTGATCGCTCAGCATTTTCGTTGCGCTGGCCGCGCCCCGCTCCCGCGGGGCGCGGCTTTCGCGTGGTTGCGCCTCCGACCCCGCCGGTCGGAGGCGCAACCTCGGGGCGAGGGACCCACGGGTGTGAGCCTCCCGGCTGTCCGCCCCACCGCCTCGTACAAGGCGTAGCTGGCGCGGTACTCTTAGTGGAGGCTTTTGACCCACTGAACGGAGAGACTATGTCCAGGATGTTCGGCACGGACGGCGTGCGTGGACTGGCGAACGTTGACATTACCGCGGGCCTCGCGCTGCGGCTCGGCGAGGCGGCCGCCCGCCAGTTTGGCGGTGGCCGGCGCGCGGACGGCCTTAAACCCCGTGCGATCATCGGACGCGACACTCGCATCTCGGGAGAGTTCCTGGACCACGCCCTCGCGGCGGGCCTCGCCAGCGCCGGCATGGACGTCACCCGCATTGGCGTGGTGACCACCCCAACCGTCGCGCACCTGACGGCCGTGGAGGACACGGTGGACTTGGGCGTCATGATCTCGGCCTCCCACAACCCGATGCCCGACAACGGAATCAAGTTCTTCGCGCACGGCGGCTACAAGCTGGCCGACTCCGTTGAGGATCAGATCGAGGCCCTGGTCGGCACCGAATGGGAGCGCCCCACCGGTGATGCGGTCGGCGACGTGAACGCCGACCACGCGTGGGCCCGTGACTCCTACATCGCGCACCTGGTCGAGGCGATCGGCACGGACCTGCGCGGCATGAGGATCGCCATCGACTGCGCGAACGGCGCGGCCTACGAGTTCGGCCCGGCGGTCTTCCGCGAGCTCGGCGCCGACATCACCGTCATCAACGCTGAGCCCGATGGGCGCAACATCAACCTCAACGCCGGCTCCACGCATCCCGAGTCCCTCCAGGCGGCCGTGGTCGACTCCGGCTGCGACTTCGGCGTCGCCTACGACGGGGACGCGGACCGCTGCCTCGCCGTCGACCACGAGGGCAGGCTCATCGACGGAGACAAGATCATGGGCTCCCTCGCCGTCAACGCGCGCGACCGCGGCGCGCTGGCAAAGGATACGCTCGTGGTGACCGTCATGAGCAACCTGGGCTTGCTCATTGCCATGCGTGAGGCCGGCATCAAGACCGTGCAGACCGGCGTCGGCGACCGCTACGTTCTCGAGGAGATGCTTGCCTCCGGTTACTCGCTCGGCGGCGAGCAGTCCGGCCACGTCATCGCCCACGATCACGCGACCACGGGCGACGGTATCCTCACCTCGCTGCTCATCTCGCGCATGGTTAAGGAGTCGGGGCGCTCCCTCGCGGACCTGACGTCCTTCATCAAGCGCCTCCCGCAGACGCTCGTCAACGTTGGCGGCGTGGATCGCGCGGGCGCTTCCACCAACGAGGCCGTGGCTCAGGCCGTGGCCGCCGCCGAGGCTCGCCTGGGAGATACTGGCCGCGTCCTCCTGCGTCCCTCGGGTACCGAGCCGCTCGTTCGCGTCATGGTCGAGGCCTCCACCCAGGATGAGGCGGATGCCGTGGCCGCTTCCCTGGCCGACGTCGTTAAGGCGAACCTGGCGCTGTGAGCTGAGTGGCGGCGGCGACTCATCGGGGGGGCGGGTGCCGGTTGGCGCCCGCCCCCGTCGCGTTTCCGCGGTTGCGTGCGCGGCGGGTGTGCGTCCCGCCCGCAGGGTGTAGCCGTGACCTGCGGATTGTGCTCGTGGCGCGTCGCGGGAGGTGTCGGTCGTCGGGTGGATCGTGGGTTGTCGTCTGCGTTTCGCTGCGAAAGTCGGAGATCTGGCGGTATTGTCGAGCTGGAAAGTTGTAAGACAACTTCATTGCAGGAGGACGATCCTATTGGTCTATCCATTCATCATCGGGGCCTACGCCTCGCATCCGGCGCCCGAGCTCGAGGCCGACTACTACCGGCTCCTCGCCGAACAGCCGTGGGTCGCGGGCGTCGAGATTCCCTACCCCGGACAGCTCGCGACCCAGATCGACGTGCTCGCCGCCCACCTGGCGCCACACTGGGACTTCAACACGATCACGGCGATCCCCGGCACCATGCAGAACGTCGGGAGGGACGGGACCTTTGGGCTGGCCTCGCCGAACGAGGACGGGCGAGCGGCCGCCCTGGCTTTCACCCGCAGGCTCTGCGACGACCTCGACGACCTGTGCAATCGGGCGGGCCGCCTCCTGGTCGCGCGCGTGCAGCTGCACTCGGCACCCACGCGCCTCGCCGACGCGGACGCCTTCAAGCGCTCGCTCGAGGAGCTCCTGGGGTGGGATTGGTGCGGCGCCACGCTCGTCGTCGAGCACTGCGATCGCTTCCGTCGCGAGCAGGACCCCGAGAAGGGCTTCCTGTCCCTGGAATCCGAGATCGACATCGCCAGCGAGGTTGGCATCGGCATCCACCTGAACTGGGGCCGCTCCGCCGTGGAGGGACGCAGCGCTGAAACGGCGTACCAGCACGTTCGCCAGGCCGGGGAGCTCGGGGTACTCGACGGCATCGTCTTCTCGGGTGCCGGACCGGAGGAGACCCGGTACGGCTACGGCTGGATCGATGGGCACCTACCCGCTCAGGCCGACGAGCCCACCTCGCTCATGAGCGAGGCGGAGATCGCGCGCTGCGCCCAGGCCGCCGTCGCGGGCGGAGCCGAGTATCTCGGAGCGAAGGTCTGCGTCCCCGCGGATGCCTCCCTCGAGCAGCGCCTCGCGATGCTCGCGCGCATCTACGGGGCATGCCGCACTCAGGATTGACGGCTTCGCCGGGGGTGGCCCCGTTCGCGAGCGCGACGCGGCCGGTCCCTCGCTCGGGGCCGCGCGTGGTTCCCCCGATCGCATGCGGCATCGTGGGGGAGCCTCGCGTGACGCCCCTGGGGCCGTGCCGTGGCGCGCTCGCTAGGACATGTTGGACGGGTAGAAGCGCGAGCGGAAGCCCTCGAAGAAGCTCATGTACTTGATGGTGAGCTCGGTGAAGCGCTCCGAGTCCAGGCCCGGGTTCGTGAAGAGCTCCTGGACGTCGGGGTGGTCGGAGCGCGTCACTGCGCCGAACTCGCCGTCGGGCGCGCAGTAGAAGATGTCTCTGCTGAGCGTGCGCGCGGGGGTGGCCTGGAAGCGGCGCATGACGTCGCGGCGGTGGTAGTCCACGAGGCGCAGGAACTGCTGGGTGATGGCCTGGGGGTCGGCGGGTGCGTACAGGAGGATGGAGCGCTCGGGGATCGTGAAGAACAGGCCGTGGGGCGCGTCGATGCGCAGCCTCGTCACCAGGTCGGCGATGTTTGCCGCCTTTGACGCGATGAACAGTGATTCCCCTCCGATCCCGGTGAAGGGGCCGCAGGGGCCGTGCTCGTCGATTGGCTCGTCGTTGGTGTTGAGCTGCCCGTAGTGGTAGAGCTCGTCGAGTCCCAGGGGGTACCCCTCGAGGTGCTGGTTGGTGATCGTCGTGACGGTGTTTGGAAAGTCCAGGCACAGGGCGAGCGCGAGGGCGCCGGGGAAGGGGCGCGCGTAGCTGAGCTCGGGGACGGCGGCCAGGTCCGCGGGGATGATGCGGGTGCGCACGCGCCGGCGCAGCTCGTCGGGATCCGTGATGGGCTCTTCGGCGAGCCGGCCGGACTCCATGATGAACGCGACCCAGCGTTCGATGGCTGCCTCGTGTTTGGACGGGTCGGTCTGCACGAGGTCGTCGATGAGGTTTGCGACGTTGATACGATGCGCCCCGTCGATCTCGAGGAAGACCTCGCCGGTTTCCGCGTCGGTGCGGGGGGCCGCGTGGATCCCCGCGTCACCCAGGCGGCGCAGGAGGAAGGACAAGGTGCGTTCGGTGAGTTCCTGGCGGTCCATAGCTGAATTCTACAGTGCCGCGGATCGCGAGCGAACACCTGGGGGCGAGGTTGGCGGCCTCGTGGAGTGCCGAAGGCGGGCGGCGACTAGCTGGCGAAGAAGCGCCGCTCGAAAGCGGGGCAGAAGGACAGGTAGTTCTGGGGGCTTATGGCGAGGTTGGCGGAGCCGATCCGGGGGTTGCTCAGCAGCTCCTGGACCTCGGGTTGTCGGCGCGCGTGACGGTTTCGCACGTGCCCTCGGGCGAGAAGTAGAAGATGTCGCGGCTGATGGCGTGGACGATGCTCAGGATCAGGCAGAGCCCTCCGGGGAAGGGGCGCGCGTAGGAGAAATCGCGGTTCGCGACCGTGTGGCTGGGCACGAGTTCGGTGAGCACGCGCTGACGCAGCACGACCGGGTTGGCGAGCTCGGCGGTCTCTTGGGCGGACCCGGGCCTGTCGCTAGCCGTGCCTGGCGACCGAGGAGCGCCAGATGGGGCGCGTGGGGATGGTCGCCACGGGGATGGGTCCGGACGAGGCGGGGGGCTCCTCCTCGGTCACGGTGGCGGTGCGTGGGTGGATGGCCTTTGCGGGCGAGTGCCCCTCGATGACGTTGATGATGGAGGCGACGGCGGCCTCTGTCATCTCCTTGAGTGGCCAGTCGACGGTGGTCAGCCCCAGCGCTTGTGCGCTGCGGTGGTCCTGGTTGCCGAAGCCGAGGACTGACAGGTCGGTCGGGACGGCGCGATCCAGGTCGGCGGCTGCCTGGAAGACGCCGGGGGCCTGCGAGTCGTCGGCGACGGCGATGAGGGAGATGGTGGGGTCGGAATCGAGGAGGCGCAGCGCGGCCTGGTAGGCGGTGGCGGCCTCCCAGTCGGGCAGGGAGTAGAGGGTGAAGTTGGTGCCGAAGGCGCGCGCGATGGGGTGCTGGCGGGCGTGGTTCGTGTTGGGTCCGGCCAGGAAGACGGCTTGCCCGGAGCCGAGGCCGGTGTCGGGGTCGACGACGGCGCAGGAGGCGAGGATCTCCTCGACGCCGGCTCCTTCGTCGATGCGGATGAGGCAGGACTCGGATCCGGTGGGTTCGGCCTCGATCATGGACATGGCCACGACGGGGATTCCGAGGTTGGCGAGGAGGCTCGAGGTGAAGGCCTCGGCGGAGGTGGTTTCGCGGATGATGCCTGCCAGCTGCGTGTCCCCGAGGACGCCGCGGATGACTTCGGCGTCCGAGGCGCCGTCTCCGGACTGGAAGAGGGGGAGGAGGAGGTAGCCGCGCTGCTGGATGTCGATCATCGCGGTGGTGAGGACGGTGTGGACGACGGGGACGAAGGGGTCGTCGGGCAGTTCCGCCATGAGCAGCGCGATGAGGTGGGACTTGCCGCGGCGCAGGGATCGGGCGGCGGCGTTGGGGATGTAGTTGAGCTCGCGGGCGGCCTCTTGAACGCGCTTGATGGTCGCCGGGGCGATCTTGACGTCGCGTCCGCGCCCGTTGAGCACGAGCGAGACGGTGGAGGGCGCGACGCCCGCTGCGCGGGCGACATCGGCTCTGGTTGCGCGCTCCATGGCAGGCTCCCAATCCTTCGAGTGTTTGAAGAAACACAACAACTATAACGTGTTAGTCTTGTGTCTGACGATCGGAGCTTCGACGATGACATCCGAAAGGTACACAGACGTGACATCGATGATACCTTCATACGCTCCCGGCGCGGGGGCCCTCCTGCCTCCCCGCTCCCACATGTCCGACGACTCGGGCGTGATCAGCCTCGACGGCGCGTGGGGCTTCGCCTATCACCCCGGCGACCCGGAGCCCTTCGCTAACCTCGAGAGGCCCTGGCCGGAGCCGCCGAGCGAAGAGGAGGTGGGCCGCATCGACGTGCCCAGCCACTGGGTCCTGCGCGAGAATGGGCGCTACGGGCGCCCCGCCTACACGAACGTCGATTTTCCGTTCCCGGTCGATCCTCCCTATCCGCCCGAGGCAAACCCGGTCGGCGACTACCGCCGTGCCTTCGAACTGCCCGCCGACTGGCAGGGGGGCGTCGTCGCCCTGCGTTTCGACGGCGTCGAGAGTCAGGCCACCGTCTGGGTGAACGGCGCGTGGGTTGGCATGGCGCGCGGCTCTCGCCTGGCGCACGAGTTCGACGTGACGGGCCTCGTGCGTCCCGGCGAGAACAGGCTCACGGTGCGCGTCCACCAGTTCAGCTCGGGGTCCTACCTGGAGGATCAGGACCAGTGGTGGCTGCCCGGCATCTTCCGCTCCGTCAGTCTGCGCCACCTCGCCCCGGGCGCGATCGAGGACCTGTGGATCGACACCGACTACGAGGCCGGCGTGGGATACGCGAGCGTGGAGGCGCGCCTGCTCGGTGTCGAGGAGTCCTCCCTGATCGGGCGCCTCGAGATCCGCGGACTGGGATCGTGTCTGCTGGCCCTCGAGCGCTTCCCCGACGGGCGCTACCGCTCCGGTCGCCTCGCGGTGGGGGACGTGCGCCCGTGGAGCGCGACCGACCCCGCCCTCTACGAGGCGCGCGTGTGCGTGAGCGGGGGAGACGGCCTCGTCGACGGGGAGAGGAGCCTGCGCATCGGATTCCGCCGCGTGGCCATCGAAGAGGGCGTGCTCGTGGCCAACGGCGAACCCCTCACCTTCAACGGCGTCAACCGGCACGAGGTGCGCGCCGACGAGGGACGAGTTTTCGACGAGGAGTGGGCCCGCGCTGACCTGGCCCTCATGAAGTCCATGGGAGTCAACGCGATCCGCACCTCCCACTACCCGCCGCACCCCCGCCTGCTCGACCTCGCCGACGAGATCGGACTGTGGGTCATGCTGGAAGGGGACATCGAGACGCACGGCTTCGAGGGGACGGGGGAGTGGATCGACAATCCCTCCGACGATCCGCGCTGGGCGGACGCGTACCTGGACCGCACCGCCCGCGCTTTCGAGCGCGACAAGAACCACCCCTCGATCTTCAGCTGGAGCCTGGGGAACGAGTCGGGCACCGGGGTGAACCTCGCCGCCTGCGCCCGATGGGTCCACGATCGAACGGCGGGGCGCGCCATCGTCCACTACGAGGGCGACCACGCCCTCGAGTACGCGGACATCTATTCGCGCATGTACCCCACCCTCGAGGAGGTCGCCGCCGTCCTGGACGACTCCGACCTTCACGCCCCGGTCGCCGTGCCCACGCACGTCGCCGACCGGGTCGACGACGCCGCGCGCGAGCGCATCCGCCGCGCCCCCTTCCTCATGTGCGAGTACTTGCACGCGATGGGAACCGGCCCCGGTGGGGCAGCCGGGTACGCCGCGCAGATGACCCACCCCCGCCACGCGGGTGGCTTCGTGTGGGAGTGGCGTGATCACGCGCTGTGGCGCACGCTGCCCGACGGGGGTCGGGCCCTGTCCTATGGAGGCGACTTCGGCGAAGAGGTCCACGACGGCAGCTTCGTGTGCGACGGCTTGATCGACGCCCTCTCGCGGCCCTACGCGGGCACCTGGGCGTGGGTTGCCGCGATGGCTCCGGCCGCCCCCGCGCTCGCCCGGGCCATCGAGGAGAGCCGCAGCGCATCGGGGCGAGAAGAACAGCGCCTGCGCGCGCTCACGGACTCTCCCGTCACTGTCGGGTCCTCGAGCGACGAGGCCGGCGCGGCCTACCGCCTCACCGAGTGCGGGAGCCTGGCGAGGGTCGGCGACGTGCCCGTGATCGTGAGTCTGAGCGTCTTTCGTGCGCCCACGGACAATGACCGCGGGCGAGGGCCGGTCGACTACTGGGGGATCTCGGCGGACGATCTGGGCCCGCTCGGCGTCGGCCGCGGCGAGAGTGGAACGTCGCACGCGGTGCGCTGGGAGCGGGCGCGCCTGCACCTGCTGCGCCGGCGCCTCGTCTCCGTCGAGGACGAGGGCGAGCTGCGCCGCGTCGTCGAGCGCTGGTCGCCGCCCGCCGCGCAATTCGGCGTCACCCTCACGTGGGAGTATGCCCCCTGCCGCGTCGGCGAGGCGCTCGCGCGTGGAGTCGCCGTCCGCCTGCACGTCGCGCCCTACGGCTCCTGGCCGCCTCGCGTGCCCAGGCTGGGGGTGCGTATTGAGCTGCCGGGCTCGCAGTGGAGCGCTTCCTGGCTGGGCGACACCATGATCGGATACCCCGACATGGTCGTGCCGGATGCTCGCGGATTCGGGCACGCTGACGTCCGCGACCTGTGGGACGTGAGCGTGCGCCCCCAGGAGGGTGGGCATCGCGGGGGGCTCGAGGCCCTCGACCTTCGCGGCGAGGCGGGCGAGCTCGTGGTTCTGCCGGAGTCTGTGCTCGGTTGGAGCGCGTGTCCGTGGAGCGAACGCGAGCTGGCCGAGGCCTCGCACTGGGAGGAGCTGAGCGAATCCAATCGGCTCTTCCTGTGGCTCGACGTCTTCCACGATGGGATCGGGACGCGCTCGTGCGGTCCGGATTCCCTCCCGGGGTTCGCGGGGCGTATGCGTGAGTGTGAGGTGACATTTGTGATTGCCCAGGTTGGGGGTGATTGAGCGGCGCACTGTCGTATTGCGGCTTGGTAACGATGCCGAAGGCTCCTGGCAAATGATGCGCATCGCACACTGAGTAGCTATGATTCATACATCAACTAACACGAGATAGTTAGTGACTCGATCCCATCGATCGAACAGTTATCGGACCAACGGAGGTTTCGCATGTTGAAGAAGAAGATGGCCGCAGGCGCAGTCGCCCTCGCCATGTTCAGCACCCTTGGCCTGGCCGCCTGCAATAGTGACGGCTCGACCTCCGGTGGCGGTGGTTCCGCTTCCGGCTCTATCCCCACCCCCGACGTCTCCTGCGACGTTCCCGCAGGTAACATCGACGACTCCAAGATCGACACCTCGAAGGTGGAAGGCGAGATCACCTTCCAGACCCAGGGCCTGCAGAACGACTTCGGCGACTTCTTCAAGGCCAAGATCAAGGAGTTCGAGGACGCCAACCCCGGCGTGAAGATCAACTGGACGGACCAGGGTGGCGGTGCCGAGTTCGATCAGACCATCACGGCCCAGGCCTCGAACTGCAAGATGGCCGACGTCGTCAACGTTCCCTCCTCCACGATCCTCGCACTGTCGAAGTCCAACTTCCTCATGGACTACGACGTCAAGGCCCCCGGCATCGGCGACAAATTCGTCAAGTCCATCTGGGACTCCACCGCCCTGGGCGCCAACGATCACCACACGGCGCTGCCCTGGTACTTCGGCCCCTACATCACCACCTACAACAAGGAGGTGTTCGAGCGCGCCGGGCTGGATCCGAACAAGCCGCCCACAACCATGGACGAGGTCTTCGAGGCTGCCGCCAAGGTCGGTGCCGACGGACAGGGAGACTACGGCATCTACGGATCGCCCGAGTGGTACATGGTCGCCCAGCTGCACGGCATGGGCGTTAACCTCCTCAACGACGACAAGACCGCCTTCGACTTCGCCGACGATGAGAACGCCATCCGCTACGTCACCAAGCTCTCCGAGCTCTACACGGCCGGCGCCATCCCGAAGGACTCCCTGACCGGCGAACCGGATCCGGGCAAGGCCTACACCGACGGCAACCTCGCCTTTGGAACCCCCAACGCCTCGTTCCTGAAGTCCGTCAAGCAGAACAACAAGGCTGTCTACGACAAGACCGGCGTTGGCCCCTTCCCGACGAACCCCGGCATCAAGCCCGTCTACGAGGGCCAGTACATCGGCGTGTCGGTCACCACCAAGAACGCCCCCCTGGCCATGAAGTTCGCCGAGTGGATCACCAATGCCGAGAACGAGTACGCCTGGACGCACGATGGCGGCGCGATCATCTTCCCGGCCGCCACCGAGGCCCTGGACAAGCTGGTCGCCAACCCGCCGAAGATCCCCGAGGATCCGGACCAGCCCGCGTCAGGCGAGGCTGACCCGGTCTTCGAGGCTGCCTACGCCCAGGCCGCCCAGGCTGCCAAGGATGCAGAGGCTTACACCGACGTCTTCTACATCACCGGCGCTGTGAGTGATGCCCTCAAGGAGAACGTCAACAAGGCGATCCGAGGAGAGGTTGACCCCAAGACCGCCCTGAAGACCGCACAGGATCAGATGAACGAGAAGCTCAAGGCTCTCGAGAACTGATTGAACGTTCGGGGGTCGAGGCGTGGCCTCGACCCCCGACGTATTCCTCAACCGGCGCGCCCGCCTGCTCGCGGCCACGCGCATTCCCATGAAGGACACTGGTATGCCGATTCGTAAGAGCGCGCAGAAGCGCTCCCTCAATGGCGCCGCCCGATTCCGCCCCGGCTGGGTTCCCTGGCTGTGGGTCACCCTGCCGGTCCTCGCCATCATCTCCTTTTACATCTATCCCTTCATCACCACGGTCTACGTGTCGTTCACGAAGACCAAGCCCCTGGGGCGCATCGGGCGCTTCGTCGGCATCGACAACTACACGGCTATCCTGAGCGACCAGGAGTTCTGGGAGGCCCTGCGCAATTCCCTCATCTACGCCGCGTGCGTCGTGCCGCTCATGGTTCTCCTTCCCCTGCTACTGGCCCTCCTCGTTAAGTCGCACGTTCCCGGCATTGGCTTCTTCCGGGCCGTCTACTACCTGCCCGCCATCTCCTCGCTGGTCGTCATCTCGCTGGCCTGGCGCTACCTGCTGGATGAGCGCGGTCCCATCAACAACTTCGTGACGTCGTGGGGGCTGGACCCCGTTCCCTTCCTGTCCGACCAGTGGTTCATCCTGTTCTGCGCGATGATCATTACCCTGTGGCAGGGCCTGCCCTACTACATGATCCTGTACTTGTCGGCCCTGGCGAACGTCGATAAGTCCCTGTACGAGGCCGCCGAGCTTGACGGCGCCGGCCCGGTCCGTCGCTTCTTCACCGTGACCGTTCCCGGCGTCAAGGTCATGATGTTCCTGGTCGCCACGCTCACCACGATCGGATGCCTGAAGATCTTCACGGAGGTCTTCCTCCTGGGCGGGTCGACCTCGCCGACGAAGACCCTGACGATGTACATCCGAGACCGCATCGTCGACCCGACCTTCGGTTCCCTGGGTCAGGGCGATGCCGCCTCGGTGTGCCTCTTCCTCATCACCTTCGGATTTATCATCGCCTCCCAGGGCCTGCAGAGGAAGGCTGAAGACTCATGAGTACTGCTTCCCGCGCCGACAACGCCTCCTTCGGGGAGCGCTTCGCCCAGTGGCGCAAGGAGCGCCGCCTCGAGCGCGAGGGACGCAACATCGCCTCGCGCCAGATGCGCGGCTGGGCGCTGGTGCGCCGCTACGTGCTGCTGGTCGTTGTCGCCATCGTCCTGGTCGGCCCCCTCGTCCTGCCCCTCATGGCGGCCTTCAAGGCCCCCGGCGAGTCTGTCTTTGGTCAGGGTGCGACGATCCTGCCCCAGAGCTGGTCGCTGGAGTCCTTCTCCGTTCTTTTCGCCAGGACGAACATTCTGGGTGCGATCCGCAACTCCGTGATCATCGCGGCCCTGACCGTTACCTCGAACGTGCTCCTGTCCTGTGTCGGTGGGTACATGCTGTCGAGGCGCGGGTGGACCGGGCGCAACGTCATGTACTTCGTGGTGCTCTCCGCCATGATCTTCCCCTTCGAGTCGATCATGCTCTCGCTGTTCAAGATGATGGTGCAGCTCGACCTGTACGACACGCTGCCGGGCGTGTGGATGGTGGCGATGATCGGCCCCTTCCAGATCCTCATGATGCGCGCCGCTTTCATGGGCATCCCGGATGAGATCGAGGATGCCGCCCTCATCGACGGGGCGGGGGAGCTGCGCCGCTTCTGGTCGATCTTCCTGCCTCAGGTGCGCGGCACCCTCACCGTCGTGGGCCTGACCTCGTTCATCGGTGCCTGGTCGGACTTCATCTTCCCTCTGCTCATGCTGCCCGATCCCAAGAAGCAGACGCTGATGCTGACGCTGACGGCGATTCAGAACTCGCCCCAGGGCGTCACCTACCAGCTGGTGCTCGCCGGTGCCGTCGTGGCGATGGTTCCCGTCGTCCTTGTCTTCGCGTTCAGTCAGAGGTTCTTCTTCCGCGGCATCGAAGATGGTGGCCTGAAGTTCTGATCCTCATCCTCGCGGGCGCGTCTCGCGCCCGCGAGGATCGTTCCTGCCGTAAAGGAGGTATTCGCATAGGGAGCTAACTCGTGTTAGGTACTGTGGGATCGCCGCCGTCAAACGAACGATCCCAGCCATTGCCCCATACTGACGAAGGAGTTAAACCCATGGGGAATAGACCCATCATCGGAGCGCTTGGAGCTCCGATTCTTGCGGCCACCATGCTCGGGCTGGCGCCCGCAGCGGCCATCGCAGCCCCCGATACCCCGTACCACCCGACCGTCCTGTGGGCGACCTCCGAAGAGAAGGTCGGCGAGGGCGCCCCCAACGGCACCATCGCAGCGCTCACCGACGACGACACCGCTCGCTCCGACGCGACGAAGACCTTCTGGACCACCAAGTGGAAGGGGGGACTCGATCCCTATCCCCACGCCCTCGCCGTCCAGAACCCCACCCCAGGCACCCAGGTCTGCGGCCTGGGACTCACCCCGCGTCCCACCTACGATTCCACCCTTGGCAACGATCAGTTCCCCGGCGAATACCGAGTCTTCGCCTTCGACGAGGACCCCGGCAACCCGGCCTCAGATGCCTCCTTCGCCAACTGGAGGACCAACGTCGCCCAGGGCACCTGGGACGGCGGCACCGAGGTTAAGCACGGCAGTGACCTCCAGTTCGGCAACAAGGAACAGTACATCACCTTCCCGGCGACCACGAAGCGCGTCTTTACCCTCACGGGCCTGCGCTCCCTAGCCCCGGGCAAGTCTGACATGGCGCTGTCCGACATCAAGCTCCTGCCCTGTGACGGCGACGGCAACGCCATTACCTCCTACGGCACTGACCAGGGCGGAGGAGGAAACTCCGGCCCCCGGCCGACCGTTCCACACCCCGACACCCCGGCGACCGGATCGGGCGCCGATCACCTGATTGATGACTTCGTCATCGACCAGCTGCCCTACGGTGAACCCGGCAAGCCGGTCGACTTCGACCCCGCCACCCACACATACCAGGCCACCGGATACTTCCACGCCAAGACAGTCTCGGCGCGCATTCACGCCCACCCCGAGGTGGACGTCACGATCAATGGGGTCACCCCCGATGCGGACGGCCGAGTCTCCAATCTCGACCTCGAGCCCGGACTCAACGTCATCACCGCGACCGCAAGCCTGGACGGAAGATACGCCACATATGTTGTCAACATCACCAAGGTTGACACCGACTTCCGTGGCAACGTCCTTGTGCCCGCCACGGCCAAGGCCAACGGCGGTTCCGATGCCGACAATGCCGCGCTGACTGATCTCAACCCCGCGACGACGTGGACCTCGAACCCGCTGGTGCGGGCAAGCGAGTGGTCCGAGTCGGTCACCGGCATCGAGCTGCACCTGGGCGAGGCGCGCTACGTGCACCGCGTAAACGGGTGGGGAACGCCCACTCTGCCCGCGGGCGCCCAGTCCTGGCACGGCGGCAACTCGGTTGCGATCGCGGTACAGGAAGCGGACGGGGGCGAATGGAAGACCATCGTCACCCACGGCTCCCTCACGCGCGACGCGCGAGGCCTGTGGTACTGGGACTTCAACGCCTACCACCTCGCCAAGAACATCCGCATCTGGATGAACGATGAAACCGAGCCGCAGACGCCCCAGAACATCGCCACCGCCGTGACCTTCAGCGACGTCGAGGTGTGGGGCCTGCCCGCGGGCAAGACCCCGACCAAGCCCGAGGTCGACAACTCCATGTACGAGCGCTACTCGGGCTTCGACCCGGGCGAGGGCAAGTGGGGCGTCAACCGCGCACAGACCCTCGCCCTCCAGTACGGCGTCATGATGCCCGCGTGGGTGCCCTCCGAAGGATACGGGCGCGGCGGATTTGACGCCAACGAGCGCGACCTCACCGGCGGCGCCTTCCCGATGTTCTACGACCTGCCCATGTTCAACACCGCCATGATGGAGTCCCTGGGTAAGGGCGCGCCGTGGGCGCTCGCGAAGGCCCCCTTCGGCAAGAACAGCATGTGCAACGCGGGCGATCCGCGCGACTTCATGAACGAGTACATGAAGCCCTACGCCTCCACGCTCGTGGACATTCAGTACGGCGACGAGGGAGGCTTCAACCGGGGCGAATCCGAGTGCTTCAAGAACTGGTTCTCCTGGTCCAAGCAGAACATCCCCGGTGCGGTCGTCCACGCCAACTCCTGGGACGACCCCTCCTGGTACCGCGACGCCAACCTGAGCTACTACGTGACCAACGCCAAGCCCGACCTGCTGAGCTGGGACAAGTACTACTGGGGCGCCAATGGTGGCCCCGCGCCGCGCAACGTGGTGACGGACCTGCTGAACACCAACACCTGGAAGAAGCAACGCGAGTACGCCCTCAAGGGACTGACCGGTGACGGCTCCAGCCCGATCCTGTACGGCCAGTACCTGGACTACAACTGGGATGCTAACGTCTCGGCCTCCGAAAAGTCGATCGTGCCCTCCCTGGGACTCGCGACCGGCCAGAAGTGGTTCGGCCTGTTCCGCATGGAGTACAACGGCTACGACCGCTCCTCCATCATCGACCACGACGGTGCGCCCACGCGTTCCTTCTACGAGTTCTCCAACATCTTCGGCAACGTTTCCTACATCGGAAACTACACGAAGGCCATGGACTCGACCTTCGTCGCCCTCAAGCCCGGCCAGTACGACGGACGCGGCTCGGACCCCGTCCTGAGCGGCTACCGCTACGGTAACTTCGCCACGGGTGAGGAAGCCACGGCAGCGAACCAGGGCGTCGGCCTGGTCGACGTCTCGGCGGCCAACCTCGGCTCCGTCAACGACGGGCTTCCCGGCGACGTCGTGATCGGATACTTCGATCAGCTGCAGGGCCTGGATGCCGCCAAGTCCGCGGAAGTCTTCGGAGAGTCCACGACCGTTCCCAGGGGCTTCATGGTTGTCAACGCCCTGACCGGCACGACCAAGTATCCCTCGACGTTGCTCGATCCGCGTACCGACAACGGTTCGCTGGCTGAGACCGCTCAGGAGATCACGCTCACGGTCAAGAAGCCCAGCGCCGACGCGCACCTGATGCTGGTCAACCCCGCCGACAAGACCACCCGGGAGGTGGAGCTCGGCGAGGGCGAGACCTCCGAGGTTACCCTCAAGGCGGTCGGCGGCGGCGACTCGCGCTTCCTGTACTGGGTCACGCGCAACGCCTCGAACCCAGATCCCCAGCCGAACCCGGACCCGCAGCCGAACCCCGACCCCCAGCCGAACCCCGACCCCCAGCCGCAGCCGCGCACCGGGCAGTGGAAGTCCGGCCACTTCGGATGGTGGTACTCCTACTCTGACGGCACCTACGCAGCCAATGAGACCCTCGTCATCGACGGGCAAACGTACCGCTTCGACGCGAGCGGCTACATGAAGACCGGATGGGTCTACGACGCCGGACAGTGGTACTACCACGGTGCCTCCGGAGCCCAGCAGAACGGCTGGCTGCTGGAGCGTGGTTCCTGGTACTACCTTGACCCCGCGACGGGAGCGATGGCGACCGGATGGAAGCAGATCGGCGGCCAGTGGTACTACATGACCACGAGCGGAGCGATGCGCACCGGCTGGGTCAAGGATGGCGGCACCTGGTACTACCTGACGCCGTCGGGCTCCATGGCGACCGGCTGGCTGCAGCTGGGTAGCACCTGGTACCACCTCGGAGCCAACGGCGCGATGACCACCGGCTGGCTGAAGGACGGACCCACCTGGTTCTACCTGCGTGGCAACGGCTCCATGGCAACTGGCTGGGAGCTCATCGGCTGGACCTGGTACCAGTTCGCCCCCTCGGGCGCCTGGATCGGGTGAGTCAGCCCCTCATCAAGGCGAGGCCGTGGCCGGGATTCCCGGCTGCGGCCTCGCCGCGTGCAGGCGCGGCGCGCGGCGGGGGCGGCCGAGCCGTCGGCGGCGCCACCCGGCGGGTGGGCGCGCCACCCGGAGGGCCCGCTAGTCCTTTCGGATCGCCAGGGATTCCACGCGGTGGTCGGCCCCCTTGGTGAAGATGAGGGTGGCGCGCTCGCGGGTGGGCTGAATGTTCTCGCGCAGGTTCGGTAGGTTGATAGCGTTCCACACCATGTGCGCGGTGGAGACGGCCTCGGTGTCGCTCAGCGAGGCGTAGGTCCGAAAGAAGGAATCCTCGCGAGAAAAGGCGGTCGCGCGCAGCTTAAGGAAGCGGTCGACGTACCACTGCTCGATGTGCCTCTCGTCCGCGTCGACGTAGATGGAGAAGTCGAAGTAGTCGGACACTGCGACGGAGATCGAGCCGGGGGCCGAGCGCGGTGGCTGGAGAACGTTGAGCCCCTCGACGATGAGGATGTCAGGGCGGTCCACGTCGATGTAGGCGCCGGGAACGATGTCATAGGTGACGTGGGAGTAGACGGGGGCCTTTGTGTGGGGATTTCCGGCCTTAACCGCGGCGAGAAAGGAGATGAGGGCGCTGCGGTCGTAGGACTCGGGGAACCCCTTGCGGGCGATGAGGGAGCGCTCCTGCAGGATACGGTTGGGATAGAGGAACCCGTCGGTGGTCACTAGGTCGACGCGCGGCGTGGAGTCCCAGCGGGAGAGGAGGAGCTGGAGGAGGCGGGCGACGGTGGACTTGCCGACGGCGACCGACCCGGCGACGCCGATGACGAAGGGCGTCGAGTGGGCCTCGGGCTCACCGAGGAAGGCGTGGCGCTCCGCCGAGATGCGCCTGCGTCCGTCGATGTAGAGCTGGAGGAGGGCGCTGAGGGGCCGGTAGATCGTGTCGACCTCGGTCATGTCGATCGGGTCGCCGAGCGAGGCGATCTGGTCGATGTCCTCCTGGGTGAGTGGAAGGGGGGTGCGGTCCGTCAGGCGGTCCCACGCGCACCGGTCGAATCGCGCGTAGGGGCTGGGGTTGGCTCGCCAGCCCACGTTTGGGGTCGTTCGCGACGAGGCCGTGTCCGGGGCGGGCGAGGAGACGTCAGTGGTGCTCACGGGGATATTCTCTCTCACGCGCGACAACGCGCGCGACGCGTGTCCACGGTGCCAGGTCGGATCTAGCCCTGTAGACCCGGGCGGGTGTGGCTGGTTCTTTTCAACTGAGGGCGTAGGTGGGCTGCCTAGTGCCTTCGGGCCAGCCTACGACCGCACGCCCATTCGATGTCGCTCCGTTAAACGAGGCTGTTGCGGGCTCGTCGAGCCTCATCGCGGCTCACCGTGATTCCGGCGGAGCCAACACAGCGTTCCACGGCAGCGATCGCTGCGCGTTTTGACCTCGAACGGCGAACAGTCGACGGCTGGACCAACTCGGGCGCCAACAGGCTCCGAATGGCGCTCATCGCGGGACCTGCCGCTGCTCTGCCCCGCGCTCAACTCTGAACAATCGGATGCCCCTCACCCCCAAGCGCCGGGAAGGCGGCAGCGGGGGAGGCGACTCAACTACTTCTTGCTCGTTCCACTGGGCCACTGAGAATAGGGGAACTCGGAGAATGCGCTGCTAACGTTAGAGATCGTCGTTGCCTGCGTTCCGAGGAAGGTAGCCAAGCCGGCACAGGCGGCAGTGATTTCAGCTATCGTCGCTGCGGAAACCGCTCCTGCGCCAGCAGCAGCGGCCGGAGCTGCCACCACCGTTGTCGAGGCGGCAGCGGCCGCGGTGATCGCCGTGATGATCTTAGCCACGCAGATGCCGAGCGTGACGTAGAATGCCAGACCACCCCCGGCGCAGACAATCAGGTTCGTCCCCATCTGGCTACCGATGGTTGCGCAGGCGTCGCCTGCTGTCTTCTGGTCGGCAGTCGCCTCGCGATAGCGATTTCCCGCCGCTCCCTCCCATTGATCGGAGCTCAGGAGCTTGTCGGGCGCCACAGACGCTGCGTAGCGCTTCATCGGGCCCTTGACGTTGTTGTGCCAGTCCGCACCGCGTTTGAAGAACAGGATGGGAGCCAGTGCGCCCTTCAAGCACTCTACGATGAACTGAATGGCGGCATTGATGGCTTTTCTCAGTAGCTCAATGGCGTCCGCGATGCGATCAAAGAGCCACTTGGCGAGATCCTTGACGAATGAGATTAGGTTGTTAATCTTGTCAACAAACGCGTTGAAGAGTTCCTGAACCTTTGTGATGCCCTCGTTGATTGCCTTGATAATCGCTTCGTATTCGGCTTCGCTGAATACCATTATATTGGTCCTTCTAAAGTGGGTTAGCTAAAAGTATTGTCGATGATCTCAGAGGTTTCCGCTTCATGCTTTCGGTAGGCAGTCAAAGATCTTTGGAGGGCATCTGCAATGTTGGAGGCCTCGGTTGAGGCTCTCCCGAGTTCCTCCTCTAGTTTGGTGCACACATCATTGTTCGGGCCCACCACGAGCTGAAAGATGCCCGCTTCGATGCGGTTGAGGCGTAGTGAGCTGACGGCCGCGCGCGTCGACTCGAGGGGTTCTTTTGTGCTTTCCCAGTGTTTGCATTCGGCCTCAATTGCGGGGCCGCAAACCGAAAGGTCCGTTGGCATCATTTGCTCCAGTTCGTGAAGAAGTTAAGCGATTCAGCAAAGAGCTTGTTGCTGGTGTCGTCAGAGTCTTGTTCCGTGTCTCTCGACAGGATGATTGCGCGGGCGATGATGGATCCGCTTCTGCGTTCGGCCCAATCGTGGTTGATTGTGATATGCATAGCAGTACCGGAGAAGTTCTCAACATGCGCGGTGACGACGGGAGGTTTAGTGGGAGCGCCCGCCATCAATGTGTCGAGGTGTGCTAACGTATCCTCCGCGACTTCCAGGATGTTGCGCGGCGGGTAGAAACTGGAGTCGTCGCGCGCTTTCCTTGAGGATTCTGCTATCGCGAGCTCAATGTCCTCATCGGTGACCCGTGCGGGGGTGAAACCTTCCTGTTCGAGCGTCGCCTGCGCTGTCTCCATCCTGTAGCTTTGGGCTTGTGTGAGCGCGTCGTTGATGGCGGTCTCAAGTTCGGCGGGGTCGAGGGTTCTGTACCAATCCTCGCTAATGACGCAGTCGACGAGCTTTCCCTGACGGTCAACTGTGATCTCGACAACTTCGTCTTCGGATACGCCCAGCGAGCGTTCAGGCGAGTAGTCGTTGGAGGCAGTAAGATATCGATCGATCTCTATTGAAGCCCTCATTGCTTCGCGCATGCTTTCTTCCAGCATCGGTGCTCCTGTTCCTGCGCCTACCGTATGGTCATGGTATCGGCCATGGGGCGCTTCCGTCAAGCATGCGAAGCGCCGTGCATGCGTTGAGGAGTTGGGGATGGGCTTAGGCTGGTGTTGTTGACACTTCGTTAAGCGGGTGTGTGTGCCTGCGGA
>ERZ772917.709-NODE-709-length-22400-cov-9.496755_pt1 | contig 22400 bp, 20 predicted proteins | sample MGYA00511187_ERZ772917 | MGnify/ENA primary metagenome ERZ772917 (study PRJEB29015, sample SAMEA2737925) | human oral metagenome | biome: human oral; feature: human-associated habitat; material: dental | place: China | collected 2012 ...
CCGGCCACGCCTACGGGCTGCGCTCGGCCAGCGGCGTCGAGCTGCTCATCCACGTCGGCATGGACACCGTCGAGCTGGACGGCAAGCACTTCAGCCCCAAGGTCAGCGCCGGCAACAAGGTCCGTCGCGGCCAGGTACTGGTCGATGTCGACTGGGCCGCGGTCAAGGAGGCGGGCTACGAGACGGTGACGCCGATCGTGGTCTCCAACGCCGCGTCCTTCGCCGGTATCGCCGACGAGCGCACTGGCGACGTCGAACGCGGCGACGCGCTCTACGTCGTCGAGGCCGCCGAGACCCAGGAGAAGGCCGCCGAGCCGGCCGGCAGCAGCGCCTCCTGACCTCTTGTCCGACGACGCTACAGACGCTACGGCGGTGGCCCGCCCCGGGACAGGGGCGGGCCACCTCCGTAACGTCGTCGGGTGACGGCCGACGACCGCCTCAGGTCGTGTTGCCCACCAGGAGCCGGATGGGCAGGGGAGCGGGGGACAGGCTCCTGGGTGCGGGGGGCTCGGCGTCGTCGGCGCCCGCGGCGCGGGCGTCGATCTGCCTGAGCAGGATGTCGACGGCGCACGCGGCCAGGTCGGCGATCGGCTGCTCAATGGTGGTCAGTCCCGGCAGCGCCCGACGCACCGCGGCCGTGGCGTCGAAGCCGACGACCTTGAAGTCCCCGGGCACGCCGCGGCCGCGCTTGCGGGCCCACTCCAGGACCGCGGCCGCCGTCAGGTCGTCGGTGGCGAAGACGGCGTCGACGTCGGCGGGCATGGAGTCCAGGCCGGCCTCAACGAGCCCGACCCGTTCGGAGTCCGGGGTGTGGAAGTCGACGGTGCGCACCACCGGCTCGATTCCGGCTCCGAGCAGCACGGCGAGGTACCCGGCCTCGCGGCGGTTGTGGGGCCCCGACCGCGAGGTGAGCAGTGCGGGCCTGCGCGCCCCGCGCACCAGCAGGTGCTCGGTCGCCACACGTCCGCCCGTCTCGTTGTCGCAGGCGACGTTGGGGATCGTGGGGGACAGGAGCCGGTCAACGGTCACCAGCGGCATGCGCACTGTGCGGTACTCCGGCAGGGTCTCATTGTGGGCGCCCGAGATAATGCCGTCGACGCGGTGGGAGACGAGCAGATCGAGGTACTCGCGCTCACGGTCCGCCCGGCCCATCGAGTTGCACACGAGGATCCGGTACCCGTGGTCCGCCAGGGCGTTCTCGATCTCGGCCGCCACCTGGCCGAAGAAGGGCAGGGCCACGGTGGGAACGATGACCCCGACAGTGTGGGTGGACTTGCCGTGCAGCGCCCGCGCGACCTGGTTGGGCCGGTAGTTGAGCTCGGCGATCGCCTCGGCGACGCGGTCCTTGGTCCCCTGGCTGAGGTAGCCGCGGTTGTTGAGCACGCGGGAGACGGTCGTCAAGGAGACGCCTGCGACCTGGGCGACGTCAGCCAGGGTCGGCTCTCGGCGCGAGCTCATCATCGTCTCCTCGGGTTATCAAGCAAGTATGGACATAAGCCTATGCCAGGGCGCCGCCATCTGGTGAAAACCGCGAGACCGCGCGGCAGGGTCGCCAGGATCACGTATGGCACAATGCGGGTACAAAGCCCTCATAGTAGCTGATCATGGCGCGCGCGATCGCGGCGTGCCCGGAGTCGTCGGGATGGATGCCGTCGATCGAGAGCCTGTCCTGCTCGCCGTTGACCGCCGTGCTCATGGCATCGGTCGAGCTCAGCCCGAGCTCCGTGGCCCGCTCGTGCACCATGCGCCTGACGACGCCGAAGCGCGGCCCGGTGCCGAGCGCCGGGAAGTAGGGGGCTATGACGACGGGCGTGCTGCGCAGGCGCGCGGCGAGGAATGACAGGTCGTGGTCGACCGCCTGCCGTACGAGGTCGAGCTGGGAGGGCAGGAAGGCGGCGTCGTTCAGGCCCAGGCTGACCGTGACGACGTCGGGCTCCGCGCGCAGCACCGCCTCGAGCCAGACGGTGTCGCGGCAGGAGGGGGAGCGGCCGCCTCCGGGCAGGTTCCCGCCGCGGCGGGCGAAGAAGCCCATGCCGTCGGCGGCGAGATTCACCTCACGCCACCGCAGGTGCTCGCAGACCAGGGAGCTCCACCGGTTGCGCGGGTGGGTGACTGCGCGCCACCCGGTAGTGACCGAGTCGCCGAGGAAGACGGCGGTGGGGAAGGGCTGCGAACGCGGTACGGAAGAGGGCACGCACCGACCATACGACCCCGAGTACGACCCCGAGCCGGTGAGGCGTGTCCGCAGCGCCCCAGTCTCAGGAGTCTCAGACGTCTCAGCAGGTTCACAGGTTATGCGGGGGAGCGGTGAAGGTCGGGCGCTTACTGTCATCATCATGACCACGCAGGACAGGGCGCAGAGCAGGGCGCCGGTGACCTACATCGACGCCGATGGAACGCCGATCGAGGCGCCGTCGTACGGCCCTGGCGCCGGACGGGACGACGAGGGCGGGCGGCCCGTGGCGTTCGTGCGCGTGGGTTATCGCATGAGCTCTGTCGAGGTCGGCTCGTCCAGCGCCAGGGCCCTGGAACCCGTATGGCGCACCACGATGGTGTGGGCCGCGGTCGCGTTCGTCGTCGGAGCGCTCATGGTGGCGCTGAGCAGCGGGCTCGCCGTCGTCGTGCTGTGGCCGCTGGGCGGCTTCACCATGATCGTTGCCGGAAGCGCGCTGTGGGCGGCGTGCGCGGCCCGCCGTCTGGCGCGCAGGACGTCCGCCTCGTCGCTGACCCGCACCTGGACGTGACTGGACGGCGCCGACTGGCGCCGCAGGCAGGGGGCGCGAGGACGCGGGTGGCCGGGGCGCTCTCAACGCGGAATGACATAATGTGCATTATCGGCGATGGAGGATGGTGGCTCCGAGCCCCGGGAGCCGGACCGCCGTGCGCCGGCCGTCCGCGTGGATGACGGTCCGCTCGACCGGCTCGTCGTGCTGCGACAGGACGACGACGAGCTCCCCGCCGTCGTCGTCGACCAGGACGTCGGCCAGGACGCGCGGGTCCTCGACGTGGGCGGGCCGCCGGACGCCGGCCAGCTCGGCGAGCGCGTCGTAGAGCCGCCACGTGTCCTCGGGGTTGACGCGCCCCAGGCGCGCGGCGAAGTACTCCAGCGGATAGGTGCACAGCACCGCGCGTCCCGAGCCGTGGCGCTTGACGACGATCGCCGGACGGCCGTGCGAGTCGCGTGCGACGACGTCGGCGCCGTCGAGGGCGCGCACGGGCAGGAAGGCGCGGGCCTCCCGGTTGCCGGCGGCGCGGAACCGCAGGGTGGCGCCCTCGGGCAGCGGCCCGAGCGGCTCGACGAAGGTGATCTCCACCGTCTCGTCCTCGACGGGGTCGTTGAGTCCGTAGGTGAGCTCCTGGGCGACCCCGAACAGGGAGTCGAGGCCGGTCCACCAGGGCCCGCGCTGGGCGGTCGTCTCGCCCGCGCAGTAGGAGGCGTACACGGTGGCGCCGCCGCGCGCGAGCTCGGCCAGACGGGGCCAGGTGGCGGCGGCCAGCTGCTTGGTCGACGGCGCGAGGTACAGGTCGTACCCGCTCTCGATGCCGCCGGCCAGGCCGTCCTCGGGCTCGTGGACGATGCCCGGGGCGAGATCGGCCTCCTTCGCCGCGACATAGGCCTGCTCGCTGGCGTCGACGATGAGCGCGCGCTCCTCCTCGGTCGTGAAGGGGTAACGGGCGGTCAGGCAGGACGGGACGATGATCCCGGTCGCGGTCGGCGCGCGCCGGAGACCGGCCAGGTCGGTCCCTGAGAGCTCCTCGGAGAAGATCCGCAGCTCCTCCAGGGGCGGCTTGGGCGCGCCGGCGGCGTCGGTGATGCCGAAGTGCATCTCGAAGGGGTGGTGGCTGTAGGGGCGCTGCTCCCTGAGGTCGTCGAAGTCCGTGTTGTTCCAGGCCACCCAGCCCGAGGCTCCGGCCGTGAGCGTGGAGTGGAGCAGCTGGCGGTAGTAGGACGCGCTCCCCCGCGCGGAGACGAAGTCGCTCGACAGCCCGAACTCCTCCATAATGACCGGCTTGCCCGCGACCTGGGCGAGCTCGCACACGAATGCGGCCTTGAGGTGCTGACGCACCCGGTCGTTCTCCATCCGGTACACGTGGGGGCCGATGAAGTCGACCAGCTCGCCGTAGGTGAGCGAGGAGAATCCCGAGTCGTGCCCCGTGGTCTCGACGCCCCAGGCGCCGTCCCCCAGGCTCACCGGCTGGTGCCCGCCGCCCGCGCGCACCGCACCGACCATGAGCAGGGCCCAGGCGCTGATGATCTCCTCATCGCCCTCTCCCCCGTAGATCGGGATCTCGTTGGAGATGAGCCACCCGATAACGGCCGGGTGGTCGTGAAAACGGCGGGTCAGCTCCGTGATGTACCACGCCTGCCGGGCCACCATCCACACATCCGTGTAGAGGTCCCTGCCGTGGCGCCACGACGGGTCCCAGTTCTCCCCCGACATGTGGCCGACAATGAATGTCGGGATCGTCCCCATCCCCACCTCCCGGTGGGCGTCGAGGAAGTCCCGGTACCGGTCGCAGGCCCCCTCGTCGATCGTGTCGGGAGCGGGCATGAAGTCGGGCCAGTAGAAGAATGAGCGCGTCATCGTCAGGCCGTGCTCGTGCAGGACCCGGAGCTCCTCGCGGACGATGCCGGGGTCGTAGCGCGACCACATTCTGGGACCGCCCGTGCGCGACCAGAAGTTGGCTCCGATCCACGGCCGGGACTGGCCGGAGTTGCTGATCATGTGCATGGGGCGGGCGGGCATAAGCGGTCCTCGGGTGATAGATGGGGGCGCGTTCCTATCGCGCTCTCGGGGGCGGGATTATTTCACGGAGCCGGCCGTCAGGCCTGCCACGAAGCTCTTCTGGAGAATCAGGAAGGCGATGACGACGGGCACGGACACGGCCAGCGAGGCGGCCATGATCTGGTTCCAGTAGACCGCCGTCTGGGTCGAGTACAGCCTCAGCCCCACCGCGAGCGTGCGGTTGGCGTCGGTCGTCATCACCGAGGCGAAGAGGACCTCTCCCCAGGCCGTCATGAAGGAGTAGATGGCCACTGCCACCAGGCCGGGCCGGGCGGCCGGAAGGATCACCCTGATGAGAGCCCCCAGGGGCGAGCAGCCGTCCACCTTGGCGGCGTCGTCGAGCTCGCGGGGAATGCCGTTGAAGTAGCCGGAGAGCATCCAGATGGAGAACGGGAGGGAGAAGGTCAGGTACGTGAGGATCAGCCCGCCGCGGGTTCCGACGAGCTGGATCCCGAACGCCGTGTTGATATTGACGAAGATGATGAACAGCGGCAGGAGGAAGAGCACGCCCGGGAACATCTGCGTCGACAGGATCGTCGTGGTGAACAGGGTCCTGCCGTGGAACCGGTAGCGGGAGACGGCGTAGGAGGCGAAGACCGCGATGATCATGCTGAAGAGCGTCGCAATGGTCGACACGATGATCGAGTTGAGGAAGTAGCTCCCCAGCGGCACCGTCTTCCACATGTCCAGGAACGGAGAGACCGTCAGGCTCGTGGGCCACCATGTGAAGTCCCCCTGAACGTCCTGGAGCGGCTTGAGCGAGGAGCTGACCATCACGTAGAGCGGAAGGAGCACGAAAAGGCTCAGCAGGACGACGACCACGAGCCTCAGGGCCTTGAAGGCCGCCGTGTCACGCATCCTCCGACCTCCTGTTCAGGTAGGCGATGTAGAGTCCGCTGACCGCCAGCAGGGCCAGAAGCAGAAGGACCGACATCGCCGAGCCCGCGCCGAAGTTCCAGGTGAGGAAGGAGGCGTTGTAGATGTGGAAGGAGATGAGGTCCCCGGCCGCCGGCTGGGAGGTGCCGAACAGGACGTACGGGGTGTTGAAGTCGTTGAATGTCCACAGGAACATGTTGAGCAGCAGGACGAGGTTGACCGGGCGGAGCATCGGCAGGGTGATGGACCACCACTGGCGGAACCGCCGGGCGCCGTCCAGGGAGGCGGCCTCGTAGACGTCGTCCGGTATGGACTGCAGCCCCGCCATGAGCATGAGGAAGGCGAAAGGCCACCACCGCCAGATGGCGACGACGACCAGGGCGATGAACGCGTTGCCGCCGATGAGCCAGAAGGCGCCCTCATCGAGGATCCCCAGGTTGTCGACGAGAATGTGGTTGATGGCGCCGGTGTCCTTCTGGAACATGAAGTTCCACGCGATGACACCGGCGTACATCGGCAGGGCGTACGGGATGAGGAAGAGCGTGCGGACGACCGCCCTGCCCCGGAAGGGGCGCTGGAGTACGACGGCGGCGAGCATTCCCAGGCTCCAGGAGATCCCGACCACGAGCACGGTGAAGGCGCAGGTGACGAGGAGGGAGCTGCGGAATCCCTGGCCGGTCGAGCTCGACATGTCCAGGACCTTGCGGAAGTTGTCGAGGCCGGCGTTCGGGGCGGCGGCCCAGTTGCTGATGAAGAACTTGGTCAGCTTCTTGAAGCTCATCCAGATGCCGGTGAGCATCGGGACGACGTGGATGAAGAGCTCGAAGATGACGGCTGGAAGGATGATGAGGTAGGGAAGGTACCAGCCCTGCTTGCGGGCCGGGCGGCCCCGGAGGCGCCCGGCCCGCGCGCTGGCAGCGCGCGTGCTCATGACCGGTCAGCCGATGGCGGCGGAGACGGAGTCCTGGGCGCTCTGAAGAGCGGTGCGGACGTCGTCGGCGGTCAGGACGGAGCCGGTCGCGATCTTCGCGAACATGTCGTTCATGGCCTGCCCGACCGTCGACTCGAACTGGTCCTCCGCGGGCACGAGCGGCAGCGGCTTCGAGCGCTTTTCGTAGACCTCGGTGAAGGTCGTGATCTCCTCCTGGTCCTCGGTGAAGGTCGGGGCCTCGTCCTTGAGGACGGGCAGCGTCGTGAACGCGCTGCCGAGCGTGGCCTGCTGGGCGGGCTCGGTGAGGAACTTGACGAGCTGGAGCGCCCCGTCCCGGTTCTTTGTGCTGGCGAAGACCGAGATGTTGATGCCGGCGACATGGCTGGCGACGTCCGAGGTGGCGGCCTTGGGCGCCGGGTAGGGGACGACGCCGAATGCCTCGGAGGTCATGCCGTTGGCGGCGATGGTCGTGTCGGCGTTGTTCTGGTTGATGATCATCGCCGCCTTCCCGTTGGCGAAGTCCGCGACGGAGTCCGTGCCGTTGTCGTACTGGGCGTTCGAGGTGTTGACCACCTTGTCGGTCTGCATGAGGTCCAGGTAGCGCAGGATGCCGTCGACGACGCCCTGCCCGGTGAAGGTCGGGTTCCCCTGGTCGTCGAAGAGGTCGCTGCCGTTCTGCGCGGCGTTGATGAAGGCGTAGTGGGCGTTCTCGGTGTAGCTGCCCGCGGCCAGGGACAGTCCGTAGACCCCGGTGGCGGTGCTGGTCAGCCTCTTGGCCGCCTCGACCATCTCCTCCCAGGTCCTGGGCGGCTCCAGCCCGGCGTCGGAGAACATCTTGCGGTTGTAGTAGAGGCCGTAGGCCAGGCCGTAGAGCGGCAGCGAGGTGGGCACGGTCTCGGCGGCCCCGCAGGTCTCGAGGGCGGTGGCGACGAACTTGTCGGCCCCGCCCACGGCGGTCATCGCCTCGTCGTCGAGCTCCAGGAACGCGCCCGTGGCCTGGAGCGAGACGGCCCAGGTGTTGCCGATGTTGACCACGTCCGGGGCGTCGCCGGAGGTGACGGCCGTCTGGATGCGGGTCTGCAGGTCGTTCCAGCCGATGACCTCCAGGTTGACGGTGATGCCCGTGTCCTCGGTGAAGGTCTCCAGCAGCGGGGTGAGCGCCTCCTTGTCGGCGTCGATGCTGGTGCCCTGGTTCGAGGCCCAGTACGTGAGCGTCTTCGAGTCTCCGCCGGACGACGACGATCCCGAGCAGCCGGAGGAGGCGGTGATGGCGGCAAGGGCGGCGGCGAGGCTTGACGCCTGCACGAAGCCGCGACGGGTAAGGGTGTGAAGCATGGTTTCCTCCTTGAAACCTAGAGGTCCGCGGCGATGGGTAGTCAACCGAAGCGCTTCGGTTAGACGGTATGCGATATCGTCTGGCGAGTCAAGGGTCACGGCTATGAGTCGCCCGCGGGCGCGGGTGCGGCCCGCAGCGTTGACTGCCGGGCGATGAGCGGAGAGCCGGCATCGGTCCGCCCGAGGAGACGGGAGTCCTCGCCGCCCGGCGAGTCCCCCGCGGACAGCAGGCTCAGGAGCATGGAGGCGCAGTCGGCCCCGTACCGCTCCGGGTGGCGGTCGAGCGCGGTGATGGTCGGCGTGCTGACCGCGCACAGGACCGAGTCGTCCCACGCCACAATGCGGCACTGGTCCGGCACGCTCACGCCGAGCGCCTCGAGCCTGCGCGCGGCCCCGACGGCGATGAGGTCGTTCGCGGCGATCATGGCGTCGGGTCGGCCTTCGCGGGAGGCGACGAGGGCCTGAGCGGCCCGCTCGCCGTGCTCGATCGTGTAGGTGCCGATCGCCGTCGTGTAGAGGATCCCCAGCTCCGAGCAGCGCTGCGCGACGCACTGGCGGCGGCGGAGCTCGTGGCGGTGCCTCTGCGGGCCGAGCGCGTGAAGGATGTGCCGGCACCCCTGGGAGTGAAGGTGGTCGACGACGGTGGCCGCGTCCCTGGCGTCGTCGACCAGTACCGCGGGCGCGCCCGGGTGCATGGTCGGAGCCGTCCCGTGAATGACCGCGGGCAGGTCCAGCTCGCGCAGCAGCGGCACCCGGGGGTCCTCGACGGGCTCGTCGAGGAGGATGACGCCGTCGACGCGGCGCTCCGCCGCCCAGCGCCGGTAGATCGCGAGCTCCTCGTCGATGCCCGCGTCGATGAGCTTGATGGTGAGCTCGACGCTGGTGTCCTGCAGGACCGACTCAACGCCGGCGATGAATCGGAGGTAGTAGGGCTCGGTGCCGATCACGGAGAGCTCGTCGCGCACCACGATCCCGAGGGCCTCGGCGCGCGAGCGCGACAGGGCGCGCGCCGACAGGCTGGGGCGGTACCCGACCCGGGCGGCGTACGTGATGACGCGCCGCCGCGTCTTCTCGCTGACCCCCGGCCGGCCGTTGAGCGCGCAGGAGACCGAGGAGATCGAGAGGTGGAGCTCGCGGGCGAGGTCGGAGATGGTCGGCCGGGCGGGCACGGTTACTTGCCGTAAGGCCGTGCCGACTGCCGCAGATGCGCATGCGCACGGTCATCCAGGTTCCGTACGACTACTGCTGCCATGTGCACAACCTCCGTCCCAGCCTCATGATACTAACGATCATCGCAGGGTGGTGAGGACGACGCTCCCGGGCTGCCGGCCGGAGGCGCTCCCGATCTCGTGGCTGCGGAAGCACTTCCCATCACGGGCGCGCGTCTCCGGCACCGGCCGTCGCCTGCAGCTTGCTGCACGAGTGCCAGGGCCTCGCCGTCGTCGACACGATCCGCGGTCGAGGCGCACGGCCGGGTCGTGGACCCGTCCCTCAAAGGCTCGATATCCTGTTGGAGCATATTCGCCCCAACGCTTCACCGATTATTTCCAGCTGGCGCTCGGCTGCGGCCTGGCGCATCCAGTCGGCCAGATAAGTTTCTCGACTTGTATCGGCAACGATAAGTTGAGCCTTGCGGGCCGCGTTCAACGCATCCCACAGATAGGCAAAATTTTCAGGCAGCATAGATGTCCTGCGCCGATGTCATGACCGTTCGAATGATGTAGGGGTTGTGCAGGTTGTTGGCATCAACCAGATCCACTGGCCTTCCGACTGCATTCTCCAGGCCATTGCGAAGCGAGAAAAAGGCATGGAACGTCCGTTCTGCCTCTTCATCCCGTCATTATCGCATACGCCGAACCGGGCTCGTCTGCGCTCCGCTCGATCACCCGAGCCTCCAACCGCCTCCTGAGCAGGACGAGGGCCAGCCCCGAAATCGCAAGCGGCACCAGGGCCAAGACCGCCCCACGTCGGGGCCGGCGGCCTCGATCCTCACACCGCTGATCGGTGGCGCCCCGCCCTTCCCGACGTGCCGCCCTCCGGTGGCTCTCCAGTAACGCTGACATCCGCCCCGCATCCGGGGACACTACTGGCATGAGGCACATTATCTGGGACATGGGCGGAACCCTTATCAACACCTATCCCGAGGTGGTGCGCGCCCTGAGCCGGGCGGCCTACGGGGACACCGGTCCCTCCCACCTGCGCGAGATCGGCGCCCTGACGCAGTACTCGATCGCCCACGCCATCGAGTCACTCTCGGTTTCACGTGAAGTGCCGCGCACCGACCTGGAGCGCGCCTACGAGGAGCTCAAGACGCGGTGGCGCACCCGCCCCGCCCCGGTCATGGACGGCGCCCGCGAGCTCATCGCGCGGGTCTGGGAGAAGGGTGGCCTCAACCTCGTGGCCACCCACCGCGACCGCGCCAGCGCCACCATGCTCGTCACCGTCCTGGGGCTCGACCTGGACGACATGGTCTGCGCCCCCGACGGGCTGGCGCGCAAGCCCAGCCCGGAGATGAACCTGCTGCTCGCCCGGCGCCACGGCCTGGACCCGGCCCAGGTGCTGTGCGTCGGCGACCGGCCCATCGACGCGGTCGCGGCCGCCAACGCGGGTATGAGCGCCGCGCTCCTGGTCTCCCCCGGCACCGTGCTCACCCTCCGGGACGCGGTGGACGGCACGGCGGTGGTGGCCGACCTGCGCGACCTCATCCCGTTCTTCTGAGAGTACTGAGGGGCCGACCGAACCCGATCCCGGCAGTCAGTCGCCCAGGGCGGTGCCGACGGCTCGGGCGGCCCGGATCCACTCGTGGTCCCGGGGAACGTACTTCACCTTTCCCGCCACCTGCCTGAGAGGGACGAGCTCGGTGCCGTGACCGCGGTCGCCGACCATGACACCGAAGCTGCCGTCGGCGATCGCGTTGGCCCCGGCGACCCCCAGGCGCGTGCCGAGCATGCGGTCCGCCGCGTTGGGGGTGCCGCCGCGCTGGACGTAGCCCAGGATGGACACACGCGCCTCCAGACCGGTGGCCGCCTCGAGCTGCTCGGCCAGGGTGAAGGTGTTGGCGCGGTGGGAGGCCTCCAGGCGCTTGACCCCGCGCTTGGCCGCGGCCTTCGCCTCCGGCGTCGAGGCGTCCTTGACCAGTGCCTCGGCATGGGTGATCTCCTCGCGGTCGGAGACGTTGAGCGCGCCCTCGGCGACCGCGACCACGGAGAAGCTCGAGCCGTGGGACCGGCGGCGCTCGATCTTGTCCGCGATCGCCTCCACGCTGTAGGGGATCTCGGGAAGCAGGATGACGTCCGCTCCCCCGGCGATCCCGGCGCCCAGCGCCAGCCACCCGGCGCGGTGCCCCATGATCTCGGCGAGGATGATCCGGTGGTGGGAGTGCGCGGTGGAGTGGAGCCGGTCAACCGCCTCGGTGGCGATCTCCAGGGCCGTGGCGAAACCGAAGGACGTGTCGGTCTCGACAATGTCATTGTCAATGGTCTTGGGCAGGTGCAGGACATTGAGGCCGGCATCCATGAGCCGCTTGGCGTTCTTGGCGGTTCCGCCGCCGCCCAGGCACACCAGGGCGTCGAGCCCGTCCTTCTGATAGTTCTCCACGATCGTGGGGACCATGTCGCGGGTCTCGCCGTCGACGACCATGCGGTGGACCTTGTCCCGGCTCGTGCCCAGCATGGTGCCGCCGGTGGTCAGGATGCCGGACAGCGAGGCGCCGTCGAGCTCGGTGAAGCGGTTCTCCGCCAGGCCGCGCATGCCGTCGCGAAAGCCGATGAGCCTCCAGCCGTGCTCCTGGATCGCCGCCTTTCCGAAGCCGCGGATCGCGGCGTTGAGTCCAGGGGCGTCTCCGCCGGCGGTCAGGATTCCGATGCGCTTGGTAGCCATGAGGACAGTATGCCGCCTGAACGGGGAGGACCCGGAACCGTCACGGGCGCCCGGACGCCGTGCACCCGTGCCCTGCCGGCAGCGGCGTGCGCGCCCGGTAGACTCCTGGCCCGGACGCGCTCGGCGCCCGCACCCGTCCCGGGAATGCCGGGGCGCCCGTCGGCGTTGAGCCCGGTGTGCCGTCGGCCCCGGCGCGCCCGGCACGAGTACTGAGCACGAGAGAGGCAAACAGCATGGCAGACCGCGCACTGCGAGGCATGACCATCGGCGCGAAGTCGATGGAGTCCGAGGAGGGCGTCGAGTTCGCCGAGCGGCAGATGATCACCTATGAGTGCCCGCTCGCGCACGTCGTGGTCGTCCCCATGGCGCTGGAGGCCGAGATTCCCCAGACCTGGGAGTGCCCGGAGTGCGGCCAGGTGGCTGCACTGCGCGGTGAGGAGGAGCCCGAGGCCGAGGAGCCGAAGAAGGCCCCCCGCACGCACTGGGACATGCTGCTCGAGCGCCGCGAGATCGACGACCTCAAGGTCCTTCTTGACGAGCGGCTCGGGATGCTGCGCTCGGGCGAGATCTACCGCGAGCGCTTCTAGCACCGGCTGCGGTCAGGGCCGGCGTCGGTTCAAGGGCGGAGCCCCCGGCGCCTGCTCGCCTGAGACCGGCGGATGCGCTCGCCCAGCCTGTGGACCGCCTCGGCCAGCTGCCCGCCCCGCTTGGCCAGCCCCCACTTGGTCACCAGGCACAGCTCCTCGGTGAAGATCCCGCCGGAGAGCTTGGACTGACCCGCCTCGCGCTCCAGGAAGGTGATCGGCATCTCGACGATGCGTCCTCCGATGTCGGCGACGAGCTTGGTCATATTGACCTGGAAGCCGTAGCCGAGCGCCTCGACCCTGCCCAGGCGCAGGCGGCGCAGGATCGAGGCCCGGTAGACGCGGAAACCGGCTGTGGCGTCTCTGACCCGCAGGCCCAGCATGGCGTTGATGTAGAGGTTGCCTCCGCGCGACAGGGCCACGCGCTTGGCGTCCCAGCCCCGGGTGGCGCCGCCGGAGACCCAGCGCGAGCCGATGACGAGGTCGGGCTCGTCGGCCATCTCCGCGCGCTGAATGAGCAGGGCGAGGTCCTCTGCGCGGTGGGAGCCGTCGGCGTCCATCTCGCAGATCAGCTCGTAGCCCGAGGCGAGTCCCCAGGAGAAGCCGGCGAGGTAGGCCGGCCCCAGGCCGTTCTTCTCCGCGCGGTGCAGGACGTGGATGTGGTCGTCGTCCTGGGCGCGCGCATCGGCGAGCCCGCCCGTGCCGTCGGGGGAGCTGTCGTCGACCACCAGAACGTGGGCCTCGGGCGCGGCGGCACGTACACGGTCCAGGGCTCCGGGCAGGGAGTCGATCTCGTTGTAGGTGGGGATGACGACGAGGGCCTTCACTGTTCTTCTCCGATCCTGGCGGGTCTCAGCGCCGGCGGCTCCCGGCAGGGCGAAGACGGCGCACGGCTTCGGACACAATACCGGCTGCCACCAGCGCGGCCGCCGAGCCGGACAGGACGCGTCCCGGCCAGCTGCCCAGGGCGTCGGCCGTCGTGGTGGAGGTGCGCAGGCCGACGTCGGCCACCAGGCCGGCCTGGGTGTAGGGCCGGGTCTGCTGCTCGACGACGCCCCGGGGGCTGATGATCGCGGTGATGCCCACTGTCGAGACCTGGACGACGCTGCGGCCGTGGACGACTGCCTGGACCCGCCCCTGGGCGAGCTGCTGGGCGGCCTCGGAGGAGGTCAGGAAGCTCGCGTTGTTGGTGGGGATGACGATAATCTCGCCTCCCTGGCGCACGCCGTCGCGCAGCACGTCGTCGTAGGCGACCTCGAAGCAGATGCCCATGGCCAGGGCGACGTCGCGGTCCTGGGTCGCGGCGTGGACGGTGAGGGTCTGGGGCCCGGTTCCCGGGGCCATGTCCGTGCCGATCCGGTCGACCTCGGCGGTCGCCCTCCTGATGAGGTCGCGCAGGGGGACGTACTCGGCGAAGGGCACCGGACGGTGCTTGCGGTAGTAGGAGCCCGCGCCCTGGCCGGGCGTCCACACGACCATGTCGTTGTAGCGCACGTCGTCCTCGAACAGGACGGCGCCCACCATGATCGGGGCGCCTACGGCCTGCGCGGAGGACTCGATCATGTCGGCGGTCGAGCGGTGCGTACGCGGGTCGAGGTCGGCGGCGTTCTCCGGCCAGATGACGACGTCGAGGCTGCGGCCTCCGACGTCGGCGGCGAGCTGGTCGGTGGCCTGGGCGTGGTTGCCGGTGACCTCCAGGGCCCGGTTGAACGCGTCCTCGAAGTCCTTGGCGACGTTGCCCTGGACGGCGCCCACCCGCAGGGTCCCGTCCTCGGCGGCGGTGTGGACGGGCAGGGCGTGCGGTGCGGCCAGGGCAAGGCCCGCGCAGGCCGACGCGACCAGCGCTGGAAGGAGGGCCCGGGTGCGGACGGCGTTGACGGCCTCGAACACGCAGGCGCCGATGAGCACCACCAGGAGCGTCAGGCCGACGGAGCCGCCGTAGGCGGCGAAGGGGAGCATGGGGGCGTCGGCCATGGCGAAGGCGAGTCGGCCGAAGGGGAAGCCTCCCCACGGCCAGCTCGAGCGCAGCTCCTCCACGCCGCACCACAGCACCGTGAAGGAGACCGTCCTCACCGCTGCCGCGCGGAGCGCCCCGGGGCCGCCCGCCAGGGCGGGCAGGCGACCCACCAGCGCCCATGCGGCGCCCAGAGCCGCGGTGTAGAGGGCCTGGACGAGCGTGAGCGCGACCCACCCGATCGGGTTGCCCATGGCGACGGCGGTGAAGTGCAGCAGCGGCGCGAAGAACGCGAGCCCGAAGACCAGTCCCAGGCCCGCACCCGCTCCCGTGCCGCGTCCCTGGAGGGATCCCAGGAGCACGGCTATGCCGACTGGCGCGGCCCACCACAGGCCGATGGGCGGGAAGGCGGCGGTGACGGCCAGGCCCGCCAGTGCGGCGGCGAGGACCGGGGTGAGCGCGCGCGGCACCCGGAGCCGGCCGGGTCTGCCGCTCGGAGCCGGCCGGCCGGCGTGCGGTTTGTCGCTCGTGCGCTTGGGCGGTGTCACGGGTTGAAGCATAGGGGTATCGGGCGCACCGCCTCAGGTGCTGCTGCGGCGGTGCACGGCCTGCTCGATGCCGTGCCGGGCCAGTGCGAGCGCCGTGCCGACCGCGGTCCCGATGAGGCAGGAGACGGCGGTGCCCGCGATCCAGGACAGCACCGGGTTGCGGCTGAGCTCCTCGGCCCACTCGATGGCGCGGTGCAGCGGGTCGAACCCGACCTTGGCCAGGTTGGTCGCCAGGATGTGTCCGCCGACCCACAGCATGGCCACGGTGCCGACGACCCCGAGGCCCGTGAAGAGCGCCGGCGCGGAGGACACCACGGCGCGCCCGAGGCGGCGCGAGACCCCGGTGCGGCCCCTGCCGGCCAGGTGCGCCCCGGCGTCGTCGAGCTTGATCAGCGCCGCCACCAGCCCGTAGACGGCGAAGGTGATGAGCAGGGCGATCATGACCAGGACGATGACGCGCCTGGTGGAGGACTCGCCCTGCACCTCGGCCAGGGCGAGCAGCATGATCTCCGTGGACAGGACGAAGTCGGTGGTGGTGGCGCGCTTGATGATGGAGGCCTCGTCCGCCGGGCTCTCGTCCCCGGCCGCCTTTTCGGCGGCCTTCTCAGCACGGCCGGGATGGAGGATGCGCTCCAGGACCTTCTCCCCGCCCTCGAAGCACAGGTAGGCCCCGCCGATGACGAGCGCGACCGGCAGGAGGGCCGGCGCCACCGCCGTCAGCAGCAGGCCGACGGGCAGGATGATGAGGATCTTGTTGCGCAGGGAGGCGAGCGTGATCCTCTTGATGATGGGCAGCTCGCGGTCCGGGGTGATGCCGGTGACGTACTGCGGCGTCGCGGCGACGTCGTCGACGGTGGCGGCCGAGACCTTCGCGGACGCCTTGACGGCCAGGGAGGCGGTGTCGTCGATGGTCGAGACCGTCAGCTTGGCGAGCGTGGCGATGTCGTCGAGGAGAGCGAAGAAACCTGACATGGGGCGCGGGTGTCCTGTCGTGGTGAGGAGGCTCCGAGCGGGGGCCCGGCCACAGTGAGACTACCCGCCGCTCCGGGACGCGGCGCGCCCGGCCCATGGGGAGGGCGCGCCGGCCGTGTTGCGGTCGTGCCCGGTCACACCGCGGACCAGCCCACCACTCCCCTGTTGACGTCCAGGCTCGCCTGGGCGGCGCCGGCGGACAGCGCCGTGAGCGCGCGCCGCCGCTCGGGCGCCGCGTCCTCGGCGGGTACGAGGCAGGCCAGCTGCCCGAGCACGTCGAGGAGCTGCTTGGACCAGCGCACGAAGTCGCCAGCGGTCAGCTCGCACGCCTCCAGAACCTCGGCCAGGTCGGCTCCCTCGGCCCACGCCCTCACGGCGCCCGCCAGCGCGGGCTCGGCGCCGCTGGAGGACTCGATCCGGGCCAGGGCCTCCAGGTCGTTGATGGAGCGCGACAGGCGGACCTCCTCGCGCAGCACCTCTCCCAGGCGGGAGCCCGGCGCCAGGGGCAGGCCGAGGGACTGCGCCGCCAGCCGCGGCTCGTACACGCATGCCGACACCGCCGCGGCCAGGTCTGCGGACTCGAGCCCCTCCCACAGGCCCGACCGTAGGCACTCGGAGATGAGCAGGTCCCGCTCGGCGTAGACGCGCGCCAGCACCCGGCCGGCGTCGGTCACCCGCAGCTCGCGCTCCGGGTGGCCGCGGTCGACGGGCTCGAGGTAGCCCAGCTCGGTGAGCACCTCGCACACGGCGTCGAAGAGGCGGGCGATGGTGCCGGTGCGCCTGTCCACCCGGGCCTGGAGACGGTCGGCCTCGTCGGTCGCCCGCACCCACTTGCGTCCCGTGCGGGCGTGCTCCTCACGGTCGGGGCAGGCGTGGCAGGGGTGCGCGCGCATCTGGTGGCGCAGCTCCTCCAGGCGCGCGGTGGCCTGCTCGTTCCCGCCCCCTCCACGCCGGCGGCGCCTGATCCGGGCCTGCTCCACCTTCCCCGAGCGCAGGGCGTCGAGGAGGCGCTCCGTCAGGCGGTCGCGGTCGCGGGGCCTGCTGGCGTCGACGCCGGGCGCGACCTTGAGGGAGCCGACTCTGAGGACGCCCTCGGGGGTGGTCTCCGGTGACAGGGCCAGAACCCGCGAGTCCTCCCCCAGGACCGTCAGGACGGGCGCGCCGGCGCGGTCGACGCCCTGGTCCAGGACGACGGCGTGCTTGTGGCGGCGTCCCTTGCGGTGGATGATGATGTCGCCGCGGCCCAGGGCGCTCATGGCGCGCACGGTCTCGTCGCGGCGCTGGGTGCGGCCCTGCCGGGACATCTCGGCCTCGGCGTCGGCGATGCGCTGGCGCAGGCGCATGTACTCCCGGAAGTCGCCGAGGTGACAGCTCATCTGCTTCTCCAGGGCGGCCAGCGCCCGGCGCCTCCTGCGGGCCTGAGCGGCGAGCTCGACGACTCCGCGGTCGGCCTGGTACTGGGCGAAGGAGGACTCCAGCACCTCGCGGGCACGGGCGCGCGAGGTGCGCCCGAGGAGGTTGACCGCCATGTTGTAGGTGGGTCGGAAGGCCGAGACGAGCGGGTAGGTGCGCCGGGAGGCCAGCGAGGAGACGAACGCGGGCTCGACCTCGTCGGCGGCCAGCACGACGGCGTGCCCCTCGACGTCGATGCCGCGGCGCCCCGCCCGGCCGGTCAGCTGGGTGTACTCCCCGGGGCTGAGGGTCACGTGGGCCGACCCGTTCCACTTGCGCAGGGACTCCAGGACGACGGTGCGGGCGGGCATGTTGATGCCCAGGGCCAGGGTCTCGGTGGCGTAGACGACCTTGACCAGCCCGGCGCTGAAGAGCTCCTCGACCGTCTCCTTGAACACCGGCAGGAGCCCGGCGTGGTGGGCGGCCACGCCCCGCTGGAGGGCGTGCGCCCAGGAGTGGAAGCCCAGGACGGCCAGGTCGCCCTCGGGTACCGCGGCGGTGCGCCGCTCGATGACCTCCTCGATCTGCCGGGCCTGGGCCCTGGTGGTCAGGTCCGCTCCCCCGGCCACCACCTGGCGGACGGCCTGCTCGCACCCGTTGCGCGAGAAGACGAAGACGATGGCCGGCAGCAGGTGGGCCTGGTCCAGGACGCTAATGACGGTGGTGCGCGAGGGGGGACGGAGCCGGGCCGCCCGGGCGCCGGCCGGGGCGGGCCACGTGGTCCGGCGGCCACGCCTCCAGGTCTGGGACCGGGCCGTCTGCTCGCCGGCGGCGGCCCGGCGGGCGTTCTTGACAGCCCTGACCAGGTCGGGGTTCAGCGGCGGGGTGCCCGTGTCCGTGTCGGGTGATCCGGTGGGCCCGGCCGGCTCCGCGGCGTAGAGGTCCATGAGGCGGCGGCCCACCATCATGTGCTGGGTCAGGGGGACGGGGCGGTGCTCGGAGACGACCACGGCCGTGGTGCCGCGCACCTGGCCCAGCCAGTCGCCGAACTCCTCGGCGTTGGACACGGTGGCGGACAGGGAGACCACCTGGACGGCGGGGTCCAGGTGGATAATGACCTCCTCCCACACGGGGCCGCGGAAGCGGTCGGCCAGGTAGTGGACCTCGTCCATGACCACGAAGCCGAGCCCCTCCAGGCTGCGTGAGCCCGAGTAGAGCATATTACGCAGCACCTCGGTGGTCATGACCACGACCTGGGCGTGGGGGTTGACGGAGGTGTCGCCGGTCAGCAGGCCCACGGCCTCCTGCCCGTAGCGGGCCGCGAGGTCGAGGTACTTCTGGTTGGACAGGGCCTTAATGGGGGTGGTGTAGAAGGTCTTGAGCCCCCTGACCAGCCCCAGGTGGACGGCGAACTCCCCCACGATCGTCTTGCCCGCGCCGGTGGGGGCGGCCACGAGCACGCCCTCACCGCGCTCCAGGGCCTGGCAGCCCTGGACCTGGAAGTCGTCGAAGGGGAAGTCGTAGCTGGTGGCAAAGCGTGACAGCTCACTGTTGGCGGCGGCCTGACGACGGCGTGCGGCGGCGTAGCGCTCTGCGGCTGACGGCATAGGGGCAAGACTACCCGTGACGGTGCGCCCGGGCACCAGGGGCCCGTCTCACCGGGCCCGCTCAGGCGGGCAGCAGGAGGCCTACCGCCTGCGGTACCGCCTCCAGGTGCAGGGGCAGGCTGGCCAGGCGCTCACCGTCGGCGTAGGGGTGGGGCGGGTCACGCAGCCAGCCGCCGGCGCCGTCGTCCGGCCAGGGCTCGATGGTCAGGCTCCGGCTGCGCTCCACGTGGACCCCCGGGCGGCCCACGTGGGTCCCCGCGAAGACCCGGCGGAGGAGGGCCAGGACGCTCAGGCGCCCGCAGGGGTCCAGCCGGACGACCTCCAGGAGGCCGTCGGTGGGGTCGGCCTGGGGCGCCAGGTCCATGCCGCCGCCGATGTACCGGGTGTTGGCGGCGCTGACCAGCAGGGCCGCCCCGGTCCAGGTGCCGGAGTCGGTGGTGAGCCGGTAGCCGTAGGGCGCCAGCCGGACGATCTCCTCCAGGGCGGCCACGGTGTAGCGGCTCTCCCCGGAGGGCCAGGGCAGGGTGTTGGCGCGGGCGTTGACGGCCGCCTCGATACCGGCCCCCACGGTGGCCATGGACCACTGGTGGCACGCCTGCACCGGGGTGCCGTCGGGGCGGGCGGCGTGGATGGCGTCCACCGCCAGGACGCGCCCGGTGCCGGCCAGGGCGTGGTTGACAATGGACACGCTGGCGCCCACGTCGCCGACCGGCAGCCCGAAGTGGCGGGCGATGTCGTTGCCGGTGCCCACGGCCACCACGCCCAGGGGCACGCCGGTGCGGGCGACGACGCCCAGGCCCAGGTGGATCATGCCGTCGCCGCCCACCACGACCAGGGCGTCGGGCCGGTGGCCGATGTCGGTAAGGAGCGCGACGGCCCTGCGGCGGGTGGCCTCGTAGCCGGTGGAGGTGGCCACCAGCACCTCGTGGCCCGCGTCCTCCAGGGCGGCCACAGCGGCGTCGGCCGCACCGCTGTGGCGGCCGTGCCGGGAGGTGGGGTTGCTCAGCAGGACGATACGCATGGTGGGGCGGGTGTCTCGTACTGGTCCGCTCAGCCCTGCGGCTGGGAGGGCGGGGTGAGGGCGGCGGGGCCCTCGGAGCTCAGGGCGGCGTCGAGCTCGGCCTCGAAGGCGGCGCGCTTCCTGTCCACGCGCTTGTCGTGGCGGATGGCGATAAAGCAGGCCAGGAAGTACAGGCCGGTGACGGGCACGGCCATAAAGATCATGGACCAGGGGTCGGGGAGCGGGTTGGCGAACGCCATAAAGGTGAAGATGATGACCACGGCCCAGCGCCAGCCCTTGATCATGGTGGTGCCGCGCATGAGGCCCAGGCTGTTGAGCGCCACCAGCAGCTCGGGCAGCAGGAAGGCCGCGCCGAAGACCAGGACCAGTCTCATAATGAAGGACAGGTAGAGACTGGCCTGGATGAACCCGGTTCCTACATCCGTGGGGATAAAGTTCGTCAGGATGACCACCGCGTGGGGCATGACCCACATGCCCAGCGCCGCCCCGGCGGTGAACAGGACCACCCCGACGGTCCCGTAGGCCCAGGCGTAGCGCTTCTCCTTGCGGGTCATGCCCGGACCCACATAGGCCCAGAACTGGAACACCCACAGGGGCGAGGACATAATGACGCCCAGCCAGATCGACACGCGCAGCTTCATGTCAAAGGAGGACAGGATGGTGTCGAAGTTAATGGACAGGTGGGCGCCCCTGGCGTTGGCCTCGGTAATGGGGGTGGTAATGAGGGCGAAGACCGGGTCGTAAAGCATGTAGCCCACCACCGACATGACCAGGACGCCGACGGCGGAGACAAGGAGACGGTTACGCAGCTCGCGCAGGTGGTCTCCGATGGACATGCGCGCCTCGGGGTTCTCCTTGCGGCGCGCCTTCGAGACCCTGGGCAGTCTGGGCATCGGTGTCTCCCTCTCGCGTTTCGGTCAGCCAGGCGGCGCCCGGGCTACGGGGGCGCCGGGCGTAGGGCCGCCGGGGCCTTACTTCTGGGTCTCGGTGGGCTGCTGGGGGGCGGCCTGACCGGTCTGCGTGGGCTGGGTGTAGTAGGTGCCCTCAGCCGGCTGCTGGATCTGGGCCGGGGCCTGCTGGCCGGAGGCGGCCGTGGTGTCCTCGTCGCGCAGCTCCTTGATCTCCTTCTTGAAGACCTTCATCGACTGGCCCAGGCTGCTGGCGATCTGCGGGAGCTTGGTGCTGCCGAAGACCAGGATGAGGACGATGAGCAGGACGATAATGTGGGTCGGCGTGAACTTCATGGCTCGACATCCTAGTGATCTCGTGGTGGTCCGGGTAGTCGTGAGTCTAACGTCCCCGCGGACCCGCCTCGTCACGCCCAACGTCCTGTTCCACCACAGGCGTAGGTGCGAGATCCTGGTAAACGGCCTGGTCAGCGGCCAGTGCGGCCCTCGCCCGCCGGACTGTGACATGAGCCAGGTCAAAGGGCTGGACGTCCAGGAGGTGACGTCCGGCGGACAGGACGAGACCGACCAGCCACTCCTCGTCACGCCCCTCCACCACCGCCGTAATGGTGCCGTCGGGGTTCGTGGTGGTCCGCAGGGTCGGGACCTGCTCGGTCAGCCAGCGCCCGGTGGGGCGCAGGTGCAGCGTGGCCGTGGGCCTGGCCCCGGCGGGGCGACGTCGTAGGCGGTGGGGGCGGGAGCGCTCCCCCAGGACCCTGGCCGCCAGGACCCGGTCCAGGCGGAAGCTGCGCTCCGCCCCGCTGTCCAGGCACCAGGCCCGCAGGGTGAGGTGGGATCCGTTACTGACCAGCTCCAGGGGGTCCACGTCACGCTCGGTGCGCCGGTCGGTGGCCGAGACGTAGGCCAGGTGCAGGCGGCGGCCCCCGTCCATGGCCTGGCGGACCGCGGCCAGGACGGCGGGGTCGGGCCCGCCTGGCCCGGCTGGCGCGCTGGCCACGGCCCCGGCGGCGTGCGGGTCGGCGCCCAGCGCCCCCGCCAGGGCCTGCCTGGTCCGGGTGATGACGGTACCGGCGTGGGGGTCGGAGGCCAGGAGGTCCTCCAGGACCCGCAGGGACAGCAGGAGGGAGACGGTCTCCTGCGGGGTCAGGCGTACCGGGTGGTCCAGGCCCTGGGAGTCGGTCAGGCGCAGGCGCCCCGCCTCCCAGGCCGTGGCGTCGAAGTCGACCAGGTCGTCGGGCATGCCCCCGGGCAGCCCGGAGAGCCACAGGGTCTCCACGTCCCGGCGGATGGTGGCGGGGCTGACCTGGAAGTGGCTGGCCGCCTCCTGGACGGTGACGCCGTCGTGGTCCGCCACCCAGGTGAGCAGGGCCAGGAGCCGGACCAGGCGCCCGGTGGCGGACTGGCGGCTCATGCCCGCCCCCGCCCGGGCAGGGCCTCTGCGCCGTCCGGGTCCGGGGCCCCTGCCGGCAGGGCGGCGGCCCCGGCCAGGTGCTGGAGCACCTGCGCGCGCAGGGAGGCGGGGGCCAGCACCACCACGCCCTCACCGTAGGAGGCCAGGAGGCCCGCGAAGGCCAGGGGGTCGGTGTAGGGCACGCTGACCACGTCC
>ERZ772917.711-NODE-711-length-22383-cov-5.370163_pt1 | contig 22383 bp, 22 predicted proteins | sample MGYA00511187_ERZ772917 | MGnify/ENA primary metagenome ERZ772917 (study PRJEB29015, sample SAMEA2737925) | human oral metagenome | biome: human oral; feature: human-associated habitat; material: dental | place: China | collected 2012 ...
ACCGACCTACCGTGGGTCGGTCGACCGACCCACAGTAGGTTTTCTAAGCCCCCTTCTCGAAGGCTTCTCTGACACTCCTCCGACGGATCACGAGTCTTCGCTCCGAGCAGCAAAACAATTTGCAGCGCTTTCTCAGAAAAGAGAAGCAAGATCACAGATATTCCATCACCAGCACAGCATTCGTCCCGACATCTTCACCCGCTTCGACAAAGCCATCAAAACCACGATTTTAACCCCACTCAGAGCCCTAATCCTACCTGATCCAAGAGACAGAAAAATCTGTACCTTTGCACGTAAAGTTTAATACTTCATTATTAGCAAAACATCACTATGGCAACTTCAGGCAAAGACTTTCGCCTTGAAAGCGATCTGATCGGCGAACGCCAGATCAGCAACGAGCATCTCTATGGAGTCCAAACCCTCCGTGGGATGGAAAACTTCCAGATCAGCGTCTTCCATCTCTCTGACTACCCCCTCTTCATCCACGGCCTTGCGTGGACCAAGGAAGCCGCTGCGATCGCCAACCATCGCCTAGGCCTGCTCACCGATCAGCAGAAGGACGCCATTGTCCAAGCCTGCCACGAGCTCCTCGAAGGCAAGCACCACCAGCACTTCCCCGTAGATATGATCCAGGGTGGTGCAGGTACGACGACCAACATGAACGCTAACGAGGTCATCTGCAACCGTGCCCTCGAGATCATGGGTCACGAGAAGGGCGAATTCAAGTACCTCTCTCCTAACGACCACGTCAACGGCTCTCAGTCTACCAACGATGCCTACCCAACGGCTATTCACCTCGGCCTCTACGCTTCGCACCTCAAGCTCCGTCCCCACTTCATCCAGCTCATCGAAGCTCTAGAGAAGAAGTCTAAGGAGTTCGCACGCGTCGTCAAGATGGGTCGCACACAGCTACAGGACGCTGTACCTATGACGCTGGGCCAGACCTTCGGTGGCTTCGCATCCATCCTGCGCCACGAGATCGCCAACCTCGACTACGCCGCTCATCAGTTCCTCGCTATCAACATGGGGGCAACCGCTATCGGTACGGGGATCTCTTCTGAGCCCGAATATGCAGACTACTGCACCGAAGCGATGGCGAAGATCACGGGCTGGGACATCACCCGCACCGAAGACTTCGTCGGCGCTACCAGCGACACGAGCGAAATGGTCGGCTATAGCTCAGCTCTCCGCCGCATCGCTATCAAGGTCAATAAGATCTGTAATGACCTGCGTCTGCTCTCCAGCGGTCCTCGCTGCGGTCTCGGCGAAATCAACCTCCCCGCTATGCAGCCAGGTTCCTCGATCATGCCCGGTAAGGTGAACCCCGTCATCCCCGAAGTCATGAGCCAGGTATGCTACAAGGTCATGGGGAATGACCTCTGCGTCACCATGGCCGGCGATGCCTCACAGATGGAGCTCAATGCTATGGAGCCCGTCATGGCTCAGTGCTGCTTCGAGTCGATCGACCTGCTGATCAACGGCTTCGATACGCTCCGCACGCTCTGCATCGATGGCATCACTGCCAACGAAGACAAGTGCCGTGATAATGTCCGCAACAGCATCGGTATCGTCACCGCCCTCAACCCCATCATCGGCTACAAGAACTCCACGAAGATCGCTAAGGAAGCCCTCGAAACGGGTCGTGGTGTCTATGACTTGATCATCGAGCACGGCATCCTATCTCAGGAAGACCTCGACACGGTGCTTGCTCCCGAAAACATGATCAAGCCCGTACGCCTCGGTATCAAGGCAAAGAACTAATCTTCACCGCCGCTCAGCCCGTCTGAGCATGCGGTCGAGTACGAATAGTAGCCCCAACTCTCTTACCCAACAAGAGTAAGGAGTTGGGGCTACTTCATTCATCCTGTCCAAGGAGCTACTTCTGTGCATCCCTAGGCGCTTCCTCCGTTTATCCCTAGGTGCTAGTTCCGTGTATCCCTAGCCACTTCCTCAGCTCTCCCCGAGAGGCCACCCTTGCGCCTCTTCCTCTTTCCCTCCATAGCATATAGAGATCCATGCGCCTGAACGCACCCTCCCGACACGGGCTACTCGCCTTCCTTCTCCTCCTTAGTCTATCTCTGTCACTCGGGGCTACTCGCCGTACGATCCACCTATCCACCCTCGGGCTTCAGGCAGGGAAGACGGAGAACTACACGCCCCTACTTCGCAAGATCCTCGAAGGGCTACAATCCGAGCTGGAGCAGGGCACCGACACCCTCGAACTCCTATTCCCTTCGGGGCGCTACCACCTAGCCAGCGAAGGAGCCGTAGAGCGTGAATACTACATCTCCAACCACGACCATGCGGGCATTCGCCCCATAGGCCTCCTACTAAAAGGATGGCGCCACGTCATCCTCCAAGGCGAGGGTAGCGAACTACTCTTCGAGGATCGTATGCTCCCCATCGTACTAGATAGTTGTCGGGGAGTGGAGCTACGTGGGCTCACGATCGACTATACCAACCCTCAGATCTCCCAGCTACGTATCCTTCGCTCCGATGCGACCCATGGGGTAATCTTCACCCCTGAGCCTTGGGTGAAGTGGCGCATAGCTCGCAAGGGGAAGTTCGAGACCTACGGATCGAACTGGCAGATGACACCCGACCACGGACTAGCCTTCGACCCGAAGACTCGTGAGCTGTGCTACCGCACCTCCGACGTGCTCTTCCCCAATCGGGACATACGACAGCTGACCAGCAAAGAGGCTAAGAAGTACGGGGTGAAAGACTCGGTATCGGGGGCGATACTCTACGCTCCTCGCTGGCGAAATGCACAGCTCTCGGACGGGACGATCTTCGCTGCTCGCACGGGCTATCGTCCCCAGCCTGCCATCTTCGTCAGCGGGTGCCAAGACATTCGCCTCCACGACATCACGATACACTATGCCGAGGGGATGGGGCTCCTCGCCCAATGCTCCGAAGACATCGCTTTGGATGGCTTCCATGTAGAGCTCCGCCCCGAGGGTGGACGATACTTCACCACGCAGGCCGACGCTACACACTTCGTCGCCTGCCGAGGGAAGATCTCCGTAGAGCGTTGCCGCTTCGAGAATATGATGGATGATGCGCTCAACGTGCATGGTGTCTACCTCAAGGTCATCGCTCGGGAGGGGAAGCACACACTCGTAGGGCGCTTCATGCACGAGCAGTCGTTTGGCTTCCCATGGGCTAGCATCGGAGACTCCGTGCGCCTAGTCACCTCACGAGACATACAGGGGCTAGAGGGTGTCTTTCACGTTCGCTCCATCTCATCCGCTGAAGGGGAAGCTCTCAAAGGGGCTCGGGAAGTGCGGATCACCTTCTCGGAGGAACTACCAGCGGACTACACCCCCGAGCTTCAGATCAGCATGGAGAACCTCAGTCGCACCCCTAGCGTCCTCTTCGCTCGCAACCTCGTGCGCCACAATCGTGCCCGAGGCATCCTCATCAACACACCCCGCCCCGTCCTCATCGAGGAGAACACCTTCGACCACATCAGTGGCTCAGCGATCCTCTTCAGCACCGATAATAATATGTGGTATGAGTCGGGGCAAACAAGGGAGGTCACGATCCGCCGCAATCTCTTCGAGGATGTGCTGACGAGCCTCTTCCAATTCACCAGCGCTGTGATCAGCATTCACCCCATCATCCCCGACCTTGCATCCCAGCGACACCCCTTCTACGGGCAGGGAGCAGGAAGCATCCGTATCCTAGAGAACACCTTCCGCACCTTCGACACGCCCCTTCTGCATGCCATCAGCACCGACGGCATCCTGTGGCGGGACAATCGGATCGAGCCCACGACGAGCTACCCGAAGTTCCACCCCAACCAGAAGCGCTTCCTCTTCGAGGGGTGCCGAAACATCGACATCGCTCCGAGCGACACCATCCAGTAGCTCGCCAATCTGCTACATTATATAAGGAGACAAAAAGACAAGAGCCACAGCCGAGGTATTCCTCAGCTGTGGCTCTTACGCATAATTGGGGTTAAAGATAGTTTGCTAAATCCTTTGGCGTCGGATCTACGGCTACTACGACACCACGGTCATCCACGAGGTACGTGTGTAGTCCACCCGTGAGTCCTGCATGCGTCATACACTGGCGACGCTCATCCTGAGCGACATGGCGCTGCGACTCTTGATCCACCTGGTCTAAGGCGATCGTGCGTGACCAAACAGCTTCATCTGGATCCAGCGAGATGGCTTGGAAACGGATGGACTGCGGAGCCTGCTCTGCGAAGAAGTGATCCCACATGGCATTCGCTGCACGGCTGGTAGCATCATAAGCTGCCCAGAAGTGAATGAGGCGATAGCGGGGGCTAATCTCTGCGGAGTCGGCTTCACGATCTCCTACGTCCATAGACTTCATTTTCGGGAGCACGTCCCCCACCGAGAGGCCCTCAGAAGAAGGCTGATGAGGTAGGCTTGCTGAGGTCGCTCCGAGGAGCACAGCGAAAGCCAATGCGCCGAAAAGAATTCCTTTCAACGTCATAAATTTTTGTTTAAATCCAACATACCTACGTCGTCCGTCTCCATCGCCAGAAGTCGCTCTAGATCAGGATTGGGCCGGCATAGGTTCCCGGCTTTCGGGGCTGTAGGCTATCCTGAGGTTTGCCGCTTGCGCTCCTCTAGGATAACGGGGCAAAGGTAGGAAAATCTGAATTAGAGACACCCCAAGGGGCAGGAAGCCCGCCCACCCGTCGCCCTCATCCTCCAGATCGAAGCCTCCCGAGAGCCTCGCTCCAGCCCGCTAAAAAAGGGAGATCGGAGCTAGCCAAAAACGACCCACGGTAGGTCGCCGAAAAAACCTACTGTGGGTCGTCTCATCGACCTACCGTGGGTCGGTCGACCGACCTACAATAGGTTTTATTTGACCTCTCCCGAAGCACCCTCCTAGAAGCTCCCACAGTATGGCTCTACAACGGGACAAGCGTGCAGAGTAATTCTCCAGCGCACATGCCGAGCTTCTCCAGATAGGTATCAAGCTGACAGACAAAAGAAGTCGGGGCAAAGGTTGTCTATATCCATATTTTTTACTTACTTTGCAGACCGATTGTAGAGTCCTCTGCTCAAGAGGAGATTGATACAAGTCGTTGATTGCGTTAGAAATAACAAACCAAAAATATAAGAGTAATGTCAAAGATTTGTCAGATTACAGGTAAGAAAGCCATGGTCGGCAACAATGTCTCGCACTCTAACCGCAAGACAAAGCGCCGCTTCGATGTGAACCTGTTTACTAAGAAGTTCTTCTGGCCAGAAGAAGGATGCTGGATCGTCCTCAAGGTATCCGCAGCGGGCCTTCGCCTTATCAACAAGATCGGTCTCGATGCAGCTGTGCGTCAGGCCGCTGAGAAGGGCTATCTATGTGAAATCAAAGTAAAGTAGTAGGGAAAGATCATGGCAAAGAAAGCTAAAGGAAACAGAGTACAGGTCATCCTCGAATGCACCGAGCACAAGGATAGTGGTATGCCAGGCACCTCTCGCTATATCACGACCAAGAACAGAAAGAATACGACCGAACGTCTTGAGCTGCGGAAGTACAACCCCATCCTCAAGCGTATGACGATCCATAAGGAAATCAAGTAATCACGAGGAGACAAGACAATGGCAAAGAAAGCAGTCGCATCATTTAAGAAGGCAGACGGTCGCACCTACTCCAAGGTAATCAAGATGGTCAAGTCCCCTAAGACGGGTGCTTACACCTTCCAGGAGGAGATGGTCCCTAACGAAGCCGTCAAGGAATTCTTCTCCTAAGGAGAATCCCGATCCCAATAGATACCGCCCTCCCCTAGAGCGGCACTAGATATCTCTCCATCACGTCTGATCACAGACGCCCCTAACGAAGAGGCTGCCCACTCATCCAAAGAGTACGGGCAGCCTCTTCTCCTTCGCAAGATCGTTATCCCCATGCCACCGGGAGCCGATGGTGGTCCACAAATAATACCGACAACCCCCTCTCTCCTATGGAGTCCTCCACCACCAAGTACACAGAGCGCACCGATCGACTCGCTCATGAGCGCATCCCCAAGCTCCTCTGGCACTACGGTGTACCCGCCGTCGTCGGCACGATGGTCAATGCTCTCTACAGCGTAGTAGACCGCATCTTCATCGGCCAAGGTGTCAGCGAATTCGCCATCACAGGGCTAGCCCTGACCTTCCCCATCCTGATCTTCATCCAAGCCTTCGGTATGCTCATCGGAGTAGGTGCTTCGGCACGTGTCTCCATCCTGCTCGGCGAAGACAAACACGACGCAGCAGAGCGCATCCTCAGCAATGCCCTCCTGCTGACTCTGGTCACACAGGTACTGACCCTAGTACCGGTGATGATCTGGCTCGATGAGATACTCCGTGCTCTCGGAGCTAACGATCGCACGCTCCCCTTCGCCTACGACTATCTGAAGATCATGATCCCGGGGAATATCTTCTCGACACTGTGCTTCAGCTTCAATGCGATCATGCGTGCCTCGGGCTATCCCTACAAGGCGATGATCACGATGCTCATAGGAGCGGGACTCAATACCGTGCTCGATGCCCTCTTCATCTACGGCTTCGGCTGGGGGATCGAAGGGGCAGCTTGGGCTACGGTCATCGCCATGGCGGTATCAGCCGCCTTCGTGATGCAGCACTTCCTCGACAGCAAGAGCGAGGTGCAATTCCGCCGCCGCAATATGCGCCTCTCCTCCGAGCAGATCCTAGCGATCCTCTCCATCGGGATGTCGCCCTTCTTCCTACAACTCTTGGGCAGCGGGATCACCTTCCTCATCAACGACACCCTAGCCCGCTATTCGGAGAATACCCTGATGGCCGACCGAGCTATCGGAGCCTATGGGATCATCAACAGCGCTGCTCTGGTCGGCTTCATGCTCATGCTCGGTATCGCCCAAGGAATGCAGCCCATCGTGGGCTACAACTATGGAGCTCAGGCGATCGGACGTGTACGTCAGACCTTCAAGATCTGCTCGTGGACGAACTTCGGTATCGGTGCCTTCGTGACCGTCGTAGCGGTGGTTGCCCCAGGCTTGATCGCCTCACTCTTCACCAACTCTCCCGAGATGATCGAAGCCTCAGTCCAGGCACTACGGCTCTGTCTCTATGGGTTTGCCTTCGTAGGCTTCCAAGTCACGGCCACGCAGTTCTTCCAGAGCATTGGCTTCGGAGGCAAGGCACTCCTCTTGAGCCTCTCTCGTCAGGTCGTCTTCCTACTCCCTGCACTCTTCACCTTCCCTCTTCTCTGGGGCTCTACGGGGGTATGGATCGCACTTCCCTTCTCAGACATCGCCTCAGGCGTACTGGGGATGATCCTGATGTACTATCAGTTCAAGCTCTTCGATAAGCAGTTCTCACAAGAGGGGCTTTAATAGGGGCTGAACTGTCCGTCCTCACCTGCTCATCCCTTTCGTTTAAGGCATCACACCGTAGGCTCTAGGCCTGCATCCTTGATTATGGTCTATTTATATTCGGTACTCTGCTGTCTCTTCCTCTTCCCCTACCTTGGTTGGCGAGGCGGGAGTGCTCTTGGGCAAAGAGCTAGGCGCATCTTCTGGGGGATCCTAGGCGGGATCTTCCTCCTCTTCGTCGTAGCTCTCTTCGTGCATCGGCATATCCAAGCCGATTGGATGAGCCACGTGATGAACGGAAGCATCTATATCTTCTTCTCCTCGATGTATGCCGCTGGGGTAGTATTTGCCTTCGACGTGATGAAGTACGTCGACCGCCGCAGCCTCGGCCTCTACACGGGTGCTAGACCTCAGACACAGAGGAGACTCCAGAGAGCCGTCTTCGTCCTCACCCTCGTGGTCTTCTTCTCCACGATGGTCGTAGGCCATCAGAATGTCCGCTACCCTAGGGTCATACACAGCGACCTCTACATCCCCCGACTGACCGCCCCAGGGGCTAAGGCAGAGAAGCGGCTACGTCTGGTCTTCTTCTCTGATCTACACATCGGCGAAGCGATGACCCCCGACTACATCGATCGCTCGGTCGATCTCATCCTCGAGCAGAAGCCCGACCTCATCCTTTGCGGAGGCGACTACATCGATCACCGAGAGGTCTATGCCTATGATCCCCGAGTGCTGAGCTCTATGCGAAGGCTACAAGCTCCGCTAGGGGTGTACTTCGTCCTTGGGAACCACGAGTACCGAGACCGCCTCGATGAGAATATCCGCTTCGTCTCGGAGATCGGGGCGACTCTACTAAGGGACAGCATTGCTTACCCTGCAGACAGCCTGCTGGCGATCATCGGGCGAGATGATGCTATCCAAGGCGACCGCATGCCCTTCACCAAGATCACCCAGCAGGTCAAGCCCTCGTCCCGCCCCGTCCTGCTCTTCGAGCATACCCCCGGCTCTCTAGATAGCGTAGGGGCTAGTCCCGTAGATCTCATGCTCTGTGGACACACCCACGGCGGACAGATCTGGCCAGGCCAACTGCTCACGTGGTGGCGCTACGGGATGTCCTCGGGCACACGCCGTGTAGGCGACAAGGAGATCTGTGTCTCTTCGGGCATTGGCTCGGCAGGGGCTACCTACCGCATAGGCACTCGGAGTGAGATCCGTGTCTATGATCTCTATTGGTAAGGCCGAGTAGGCTCTAAGCCCTCACAAGAGGCCACATATATCGCCCACAAGAAAGAGCCCTAAAAGCGACCTACGGTAGGTCGCTCTAAAAACCCACTGTGGGTCGTCTCATCGACCCACAGTAGGTCGCAGGTGCGACCTACTGTGGGTTTTATTTGCCCCCTCTCGGAGGGCTGTCCCATACAGCTCGTAGAGGCATTCTATTCCTCGGGGTTCTTCCCCGTAGAGACAGACGATTGGGTAGTGATACTTCTTCTCTGTCTGACTTCCCCGACTTAGCTCTTCCTGATCGGGATGATCATCAAGCTCTCGAGCAATGATGCATCAGCCTTGCTCCCCGAAGAGCTCAGTATTTGAGAAAATACTAAGGTATTTGCGTACCTTCGTATCATACAATCTATGACGAACAATCATATATGATGAATATGGATAAAGACTGGGGGGGATCCACCCTCCTAGCCTCCCGAAAGATCAAGGCAGGGACCCGATACTACTACATCGACGCTAAGCTCGACAGCAAGGGCAATAAATACATCGTCCTCTCAGAGACCAAGCTCAAGGAGGGCGAGGGGAAGCTAGAGCGTCACCGCATCTTCATCTACGAAGAAGACTTCGCCAAGGTCTCAGAGGCACTACTGGAGACGATCCTTCAGGTCTCCGAGGGTGCATTGCGGGAGCTCCCCACCTTCGCATCCGAAGAAGTCTCCAGCTCCGACGAACTGACCACAGAGTCACTCTCGGACGAAGACCTCCAGCTTCAGTCTATTGATCTAGATTGGACCGATGAAGCCTAATCCCGCTCTAACCCCAAGCACAAGCCAAAGACTATGAGCCGAAAGAAGCTATATGCCCTAGCCTCCCTGCTGTGGTTCGTCGCAGGAGCTAATGTCCTACGCATCGGCCTCATGGGTTGGCCCAGCGAGGAGCATCTCCTAGTGAGTTCACTCTGGGCTGTAGGGAGTCTGCTCTTCTTCGCAGGCTTCATCTTCCCCCGTGTCGTCCAGCGCAACCTCTCCAGCCTCACTCAGCGCTCCGAGGCAGAGCTCCGCTGGTACCACTGCTTCACCCGCTCGGCTTGGATCATCATGTGCGGGATGATCGCCCTCGGTGTGACGATCCGCCTTCTGGAGCTCGCTCCCCCTTCGTTCATCACGGGCTTCTACACGGGCCTTGGCCTTTCACTTATCCTCTCCATCCATCCTTATCTCCGAGAGATCATCCTCCTCAGACGATGACCGACACCTCCGTATTCGAAGACAAGAAAGCAGCCTATTATACGCTGGGCTGCAAACTGAACTTCGCTGAGACCTCCACGATCGGACGTGCTCTCCTAGCGCAGGGCATCCGAAGCGTGCGGCCTCAGGAGCAAGCGGATATCTGCGTCATCAACACCTGCTCCGTCACCGAGCTGGCCGACAAGAAGTGCCGCACGATGATCCGCAAGGCTACTCGGGAGCATCCCGATGCCTTCGTCATCGTCACGGGCTGCTATGCCCAGCTAAGTCCCGAGGAAGTAGCGGATATCGAGGGCGTGGATCTCGTCATCGGAGCGGAGAAGAAGCTGGATCTAGCCGAGTACCTCGACCTATCGAACTCCAGCCAACCTTCCACCAACATCATCCACAGCCGAACGAAGGACATTCGCTCTTTCCGTCTCAGCTCCTCTTCGGATGAGCGCACCCGCCATTTCCTCAAGGTGCAGGACGGCTGTGACTACCACTGCACCTACTGTACCATCCCCAAGGCCCGAGGGCGAAGCCGCAGCGGGACGATCCAAGAGATCGTCACCGAAGCCGAGCGCATCGCCTCCGTCGGCGCTCGTGAGATCGTGCTCACAGGGGTGAATATCGGAGACTTCGGACGAGGCAGGGGTGAAGACTTCTTCGGGCTCATACGTGCCCTTGACGAGGTAGAAGGGATCGAGCGCTTCCGCATCGGATCCATCGAACCCAACCTCCTCAGCGAAGAGATCATCGAGTACTGCGCCCACTCTCGGCGCATAGCCCCCCACTTCCACATCCCCCTCCAAAGCGGGAGCGATGAGGTGCTTCGCCTCATGAAGCGACGCTACGACACGGAGCTCTTCCGCTCCCGTGTTTCGCTCATCCGTGAGCTCTTGCCCCATGCCTTCATCGGTATAGATGTCATCGTCGGCACACGAGGAGAGCGAGCGGAGTACTTCGAGGATTGCTATCGCTTTCTGGAGAGCCTTCCCTTCTCTCAGCTCCATGTCTTCAGCTATTCTGAGCGAGAGGGTACGGCAGCACTCGCTATCGACCACGCCGTCTCCCCACAGGACAAGCACAAGCGAAGCCAGCGACTCATGCACCTCTCCGAGGAGCGTCTCAAGGACTTCTACCGTGCTAATCTCGGCCGACCACTCACCGTCATCTGGGAGCATGGCAACTACAACGGGCTCATGATGGGGCACAGCGAGAATTACATCCGTGTCGCCCAGCCTTATGACGAAGAGGCTATAGGCACGACGACCCGACGTACCCCTCATTCTCTAGATGCCTCGGGCACCTTTGTCCTCTAAGCACTCATGATGATGGACCGCATAGGCTACTACCTCCTCAAGCTCGTCTTCGCTATGCTAGCTCGACTGCCTTGGAGCCTCCTCCATGGGCTATGCCGAGCTGTCGCCCTGCTCCTTGACCAAGGGATCGGCTATCGAAGAGGGACCGTCCGCACCAACCTGCGTAAGAGCTTCCCCGAGAAGAGTACCGAGGAGCTACGGCAGATCGAGCGGGACTTCTATCGGCAGTTCGCCTACAACTTCCTCTCCACACCCAAGCTCCTTCATCAGAGTCCCGAGCGTATCGCCTCGGAGCATCTTATCTTCCCAGACCTCTCCCCTCTAGAGGAGGCTGCGAAGCGCTACCGCTGTGTACTCGTTGCCCTCGGACACTACGGCAACTGGGAGCTCTTCAGCTCTGGGCAGACGCAGCTGGCCACCATCGGCTATCGTCTAGGGCAGGTCTATCGCAAGCAAAAGAATCAAGCCATTGACCGGCTCTTCGCCGAGCAACGACAGCGCTTCGGTGCGGAGATCATCGAGAAGGACAAGATCATCCGTCACCTAAGAGCTTACCTAGATGCCCCCGAGGATACACATGGACTCATCGCCATGATCTCCGACCAATCCCCAGGGATCGATCACGCTAACTACTTCACCGACTTCCTCCACCAGCCGACGGCCATCCTCGATGGGATCGAGCGTCTGGGGAAGAGGTATCGGCTCCCGATCTTCTACCTCGACATCGAGCGAAAGAGCCCTATCCAGTTCGTCGCCCGCTATATCCCCTTCTATGATCCCGAGGAAGGGGAACTTCCACCCTTCACAGTCACGGAGCGGTATGCCCGACTGCTGGAGGCCAACATACAGCGGGATCCTGCTCCATGGCTCTGGTCGCACAAGCGATGGAAGCGCCCCTTGTCTAACTATCCCAAGGCCGTCCATAGTCCTCGACTGGAGGCCTTACTCCGAGAGGAACACACTTAAACTACACACACTACTACTTACTACGCTATGCCCTCCCCCACTCTCCCCAAGGACGTGGCTGTGCTCGTCCTTAACTGGAATGGTCTTGAGCTCCTCCGGACCTTCCTTCCTTCTTGGGTCAAGTTCACCCCCGAGGAAGCTGACCTCATCATCATCGACAACGGCTCTACCGACGAGTCTGTCACCTTCGTTCGGGAGCATTACCCAGAGGTGCGCCTCGTCGAATTCACCGAAAACTATGGCTTCGCAGCTGGCTACAACAAGGCCATCGCCGAACTAGACTACGAGACCGTTGTCCTACTGAACAGCGATGTGGAGCTCAGCGAAGGTTGGCTCCGTGAGCCCCTACAGCTCCTCGCCTCTGACCCTTCAATCACCGCAGTACAGCCTACGATACGTGCCCAGCGTTCCCCCCAAGACTTCGAGTATGCAGGCGCTGCTGGTGGCTATATCGACACCCTAGGCTACCCCTTCTGTCGGGGGCGCATCCTCTCCGTCGTAGAGCAGGACCAAGGCCAATACTCCAGCCCAGCGGATCTCTTCTGGGCTTCGGGGGCCTGCCTCATCATCCGCAGGGCGGCTTACCTCGAAGCAGGAGGGCTCGACCCCATCTTCTTCGCCCATCAAGAGGAGATCGACCTCTGCTGGCGCATCCTCGCTCGTGGAGGGCGCATCGTCTATGCTCCGAGCTCTGTCGTCTATCATGTAGGTGGGGCAAGTCTCTCCGCCGAGAGCCCACGGAAGGTCTTCCTGAACTTCCGCAACAACCTCTTGATGATCTATAAGAACCTCCCCGCTCCTCGCCTCTATACCGTGCTCCTGCTCAGGGTCTTCCTTGACTTCCTCGCAGCGCTGGTCTATCTGGTGAAGCTCCAGCCTCGCCACTGCTTCGCCGTGCTAGAGGCTTGGCGTTGCTTCTTGATCAAACGCATCCGCTATGAGCGTGTACGTGGTGAGAACCTATCGAAGACCACGGCCAAGATCTCCAAGGATCTGATGAAGCCTTACAGCATCATCGTGCAGTACTACCTCCGAGGGCGCAAGCGCTATAGCCAGCTCCCTAAGTAGGCGACCCACCCCTACTCCACCCACCCCACGCTTATACTCCCCACCCTATGACTTCGCTAAAGCCTCTTGCCGAACGTATGCGCCCGACCAGCCTCGAGCACTACTACGGGCAGTCCCATCTCGTGGGGCCACAGGGCATCCTGCGCCCGATGATCGAGCAGCAGCGCCTACCCTCGATGATCTTCTGGGGTCCCCCAGGAGTTGGGAAGACTACGCTAGCGGAGATCATCGCTCGTAGCCTAGAGACCTCGTTCCATTCGCTGAGCGCTGTACATTCGGGGGTAAAGGATGTGCGTGAAGTGCTGGAGCGTATCCAGAGCGAGCAAGGGGGTATCTTCGGTTCGTCTGTCCGACCCATCCTCTTCATTGATGAGATCCATCGCTTCAGCAAGAGCCAGCAGGATTCGCTTCTTGCGGCTGTAGAGCAAGGACTTGTCACCCTCATCGGAGCGACGACAGAGAATCCCAGCTTTGAAGTCATCCGTCCGCTCCTCTCTCGCTGTCAGGTCTACACGCTGAAGCCCCTCGACAGAGAGGAGCTCCTAGCCCTGCTACGGCACGCCCTCGAGACGGACGAACTACTCTCCCGTCGGCATGTCGAGCTCACAGAGACGGAGATGCTCCTCCGCTATGCGGGGGGTGATGCCCGTCGTGCGCTCAACATCCTCGAGCTCGTAGTCCTCTCTACCATCGATGACCCACTCCACCTGACCGATGCGCTGGTCAGCGATCGGGTGCAGACCAATCCTATTGCCTTCGACAAGGGCGGAGAACTCCACTACGACATCGCCTCGGCTCTGATCAAGAGCATCCGAGGGAGCGATCCCGATGCAGCGATCTATTGGCTGGCTCGTCTCATCGAAGGGGGCGAAGACCCCGCCTTCATCGCTCGGCGACTGATGATCTCGGCAGCCGAAGACATTGGGCTAGCCAACCCGAACGCCCTCCTACTGGCCACGGCCTGCGCCGAGACTCTGGAGCGGATTGGTTGGCCCGAGGGACGCATCCCGCTGGCTGAGACCGTCATCTATCTTGCCACCTCTGAGAAGAGCAATTCGGCTTATATGGCGATCAACAAAGCCCTTGCACTGGTCAAGCAGACGGGCAACCTCCCCGTACCGCTTCACCTGCGTAATGCGCCCACCGAACTGATGAGCGATCTAGGCTATGGAGAAGGCTACCGCTATGCCCACGACTACCCTGGACACTTCGTCCAGCAGGAGTACCTTCCCTCCTCGCTCCTCTCCCAGCGCTTTTGGGTCTCGGACGAAGCCAATGCCTCCGAAGCCAAGATGATGGAGCGTCAGCGTCAGCGCTGGGGAAGTCGCTTCACTCCCGAGGCGAAGAAATAATTCCCATCCAAGCACATTAGCCCGTACGTTCGGCTATGAAAAGAAGGCGAGTCCTCTAGGACTCGCCTTCTCTCTTCTCTACCCCCCAAAAGGGATCCACGGTAGGTCGCTCTTACGACCTACGGTAGGTCGGTGAGGCGACCCACAGTAGGTTTTAGTTGCGACCTACCGTAGGTTTTTTTGGCGGTCGCTCGAAGGTCGGTCAGAGACCTGCTTAGAAGTCGCTTGACAGCTGGGAAGTAGACCACTAAGGGAGGCGATCAGGAAGGCTTCTTCTTCACACCCAGTCCCCCTCGTATAGCTGAGCCTCAACGGGGGCTGATCCTCAAGCGTCGTGTGATGATGGATAAGCCCTGCTGGTTTGCGTATTCGCCAAAGTATTAGTAATTTTGCTCACTCATTAGAGTGTACCCCACTCTCTGCGGTAAGCGAAACTATAACAATAAAACAAGATAAGTAAGACATTATGATCGTAGTTCCAGTAAAAGAGGGCGAAAACATCGAAAAGGCTCTGAGAAGATTCAAGAGAAAGTTTGAGAAGACGGGTGCTGTACGTGCGCTTCGTGCACGTCAGGCGTTCATCAAGCCCTCTGTAGCTCGACGCAAGAAGATGGAGAAGGCCGTCTACGTCAAGCAGCTGCAGCAGGCAGAAGAGCAGTAGTAGAGGACTTCGGGCTTCGCGCCCCCTTGCTTCTCTTCACCCCGAGGGCTCATCCCTGAGGTGAAGTCGATAAGCCCCTCGATTACGAGGCTACCCTAAGCGCCTCCTCTCTCCCACACAGGTCAGAGGTCGTCGACCAAGGATCAAGCAAGCTATAAGACACCGCTGGTCAGTCATCTCGGATGACCGACCGGCGGTGTCTCTTCGTATCCCTCCGTGGCATAGGCTAGGAGCACGGGGCGGTTCGGGGTATTTGTGTATTTTTGTATTATCAGTTTATCTAGGGGAATTTATCCCCTTCATCACCCCAATACATACGTATCTATGGCATTCAACATAGGGGATCAAGTCCCCGACCTACTTGGCCTTGACCAAGAGGGCAAGGAAGTACGTCTCTCGGACTACCCAGACAAGAAGATCGTCCTTTACTTCTATCCCAAGGATAACACTTCGGGCTGCACCGCTCAGGCCTGCAGCCTGCGTGATGGCTACAGCGAACTGCGAGCCGCTGGCTACGAGATCATCGGGGTCAGCCGTGACTCCGCCAAGAGTCATGTGAACTTCCGCACGAAGTATGACCTGCCCTTCCGCCTCATCGCCGACACCGATGTCCAGCTCAACGAGCTCTTCGGTACTTGGATCGAGAAGAGCATGTACGGCCGTAAGTACATGGGCACCGAGCGCACGACCTTCGTCATCAATGCACAGCACGAGATCGAGCGCATCATCCGAGGCAAGGAGGTGAGCACCAAGGATCATGCCCAGCAGATCCTCGGAGCCTAACCGCGAGACTCCCCCCATCCCCCCCAACACAAAAAGCTATCCAATCACCATGAGTGAAGTAACCAAAGAAAAGCTCTCCAAGAGCTCAAAAGATATGTCCGCCGAAGAAGCAGCTAAACTCAAGACCCTCGAGACCGCTCTAGCGAAGATCGAGAAGACCTACGGCAAAGGTGCCGTGATGAACATGGGCGCTCGCCCCGTCACCGATGTAAGTGTCATCCCCTCGGGATCCATCACCCTAGACAACGCCCTCGGGGTAGGAGGCTACCCTCGTGGCCGTATCATCGAGATCTATGGTCCAGAATCTTCGGGTAAGACCACCCTGGCCATCCATGCCATCGCCGAGGCACAGAAGCTCGGCGGCAAGGCGATCATCATCGACGCAGAGCACGCCTTCGACCCCACCTATGCTGAGGCTCTTGGGGTAGACATGGACAACCTATATATCTCCCAGCCAGACAACGGGGAGCAGGCCCTTGACATCGCCGAGCAGGTCATTCGCTCTGGTGCCGTCGACCTAGTGATCATCGACTCCGTCGCTGCCCTTGTACCTAAGCAGGAGATCGAAGGGGATATGGGTGAAGCTAAGGTCGGTCTGCAGGCTCGTCTGATGTCTCAGGCTCTTCGCAAGATCACTGGTGCTATTAGCAAGTCCAACACCGCTTGTATCTTCATCAACCAGCTCCGTGAGAAGATCGGGGGCAATATGTACGGCCCATCAGAAACGACGACTGGGGGGAACGCTCTGAAGTTCTATGCCTCGGTACGTCTCGACATCCGCCGTGCTGGTCAGCTCAAGGATGGGGATGAAGTCTATGGTAACCTGACCCGTGTCAAGGTCGTCAAGAACAAGGTCGCTCCCCCCTTCCGTGTCGCTCTCTTCGAGATCCTCTACGGGCAGGGCATCTCCCGCCTCGGCGAAATCATTGACCTCGGCGAATCCGAAGACCTCATCAAGAAGAGTGGTTCGTGGTACAGCTACGGAGCTACCAAGCTCGGTCAAGGTAAGGAGAAGGCTAAGGAAACCCTCGCCGATAATCCCGAGCTGCTCGAAGAGCTGACTCAGAAGATCACCGAGCGTCTGAAGAATGCATCTTCTGCCAAGGATAAGCGCAAGAAGAAGGCTACTAAGGATGAGGACGAAGACGAGGATTAATCCCCTCTCTTCTGCACAACTAATCCTAGATCTATGGGCAAGCTAATCATCATCTCAGCTCCCTCGGGCACGGGGAAGAGCACCCTCATCTCCCGCCTCCTCTCGGAGCATCCCGAGCTTCGCCTGCGCTTCTCCGTCTCGGCTACCAGCCGAGCACCTCGAGGGCAGGAGCAGCACGGAGTGGAGTACTACTTCTTCTCACCCGAGGAGTTCCGTGCGGGGATCGAGCGAGGAGACTTCCTCGAGTACGAAGAGGTCTATCCTGGACGCTACTACGGCACACTACGCTCCGAAGTCGATCGACGCATCGCTGAAGGAGATCGAGTTATCTTCGATGTAGACTGTGTTGGTGGAGTGAATATCAAGGAGGCATACGGCGCTGAGGCGCTGAGCCTCTTCATCCAGCCTCCCTCCCTCGAAGAGCTACGCCGTCGCCTGGTCGGTCGTCAGACCGATAGTGCGGAGGTCATCGAGGAGCGCCTCTCGAAAGCAGAGCTGGAGCTGAGCTATGCCCAGCGCTTCGATCGGGTGCTTGTCAATGATGATCTGGAGCGTTGCTATCAGGAGTTCTACGAGACGATACGTAGCTTCCTCTCGGCTTAGACAGCCTCTGGTATTAGATCTCTAGCGTAAGTATCCCGCCATAAGGAACTCGGTGGTCGAAGGCTTCTTCCATAGAGAAGAGCCCCGCCCAGATGCCAGCCCCCAGCAAGACTCCCCCATGGGTGAAGACAAGAGCTTCGCCCGTGGGGGAGTTTTCCGTTTCCATGCTTGCTCCCCTCTTGTTGGCTCTTAGTTCATCGAGGAAGGAGGCTACACGAAGTACTTGCTCATGGAAGCTCTCTCCGCCCGTAGGAGCTTCATAGAGATAATCGGCATACCACCGCTCAAGCTGAGGATCAGTAATAGCATCGAAGCGCTGTAGCTCCCATGCTCCGAAGTTAAGCTCCATCAGTCGGTCATCCTTCAGTGGATCGGGGTAGCCACAAGCTTCTGCCAAGCGCATACAGCGGGAGAGTGGGCTAGAATAGACACGGCTGGGTACCCTCCCCTCAAGGAGCGTACTCAGCCGTGTCTTTACCTCCCTTGCCTCGGAGGTGAAGGTAGTAGCTAGAGGAACATCCGACTGTCCGTAGCAGACTCCTGCGGGGACATCTGGCGTAGTATGTCTGATGAGATGTAGGCGCATCAGTACAGAGAGATCATCTGGGCATAGATGGTATAGCCTAGGAGCATCGCAAGCTCTGATAGCAGACAGATCGCCCCACACGTATCACCCGTATAGCCTCCGATGCGCCGACGAATATAGCTGATCAGCCCAAGGGAAGTCACAAACGGGAGGAGGAAGGTCAGCCACACATAAGGGCGCTCCACAGATAGGGACAATAGGAAATAGGCCACCCCTTGTGTAGCGATGAGCACAAGAAGCGCAAGGGAGAGCGGAAGTAATCCTGCCTTACGATAGACCACCCCAACCTTGCACTCCTCTGTCCGACGAGCATAGGGAAGGAGCTGCACTTGTAGGAAGGAGAAGCACTTGCCCGCCACATCGCACGAGAGGAGGATGAAGGGAAGGATGTCCCCTGGGATCGAGGTAGCACTACTCCAATAAATGAGGTAATAGAGAACGAAAGCCAGCACAGCGTAGGAGCCCACGTGGCTATCCTTCATGATGGCGAGGATCTGCTCCTTCGTTCGTCCACCACCGAAGCCATCGAAGAAATCCCCTAGTCCATCTTCGTGGAAAGCCCCCGTAAGGATGAGGCGAGATGCTAGTGCCAGAACTAGCGCAACCTCCACGGGTAAGACTTGGCTATATAGGTAGAAGCTCCCCGCAAGTACCCCGCCTGTGATAAGTCCCATCACGGGCCACCAGCTCAGGGCATCTTCGTAGTCCTCCTGCCTCAGCTCCCTAAGTCGCCAGAAGGGAAGGCGAGTGAAGAGGCTTCCTGCAGCGAGGAAGGCCCCGAGGTGTGAGCGCTGTCCTTCCATCTCCTAGTACCAGATCTTCCCTCGCTCAGAGGTTAGGGTGAAGTCAATCGTTCCGCCCTCACGAAGTTCTTCGTACGTAAGGTAGGAGCGGCGAAGGGGCTTCCCATTGAAGGATACGGAAGCCGTGTACTGCTCATTCGCTGAAGTACGGGGCGCACGGATCGTGAGGAACTTACCTCCTGGGAGCTGAATACGTGCTTCTTCGAAGAGCGGGGTCACTAGCTCATACTTCCCATCGAGGGGATCGACGGGGTAGATACCTAGGGCTGCCATCACATACCAAGCAGACATCTGTCCACAGTCTTCATTCCCACAGATCCCGTCGGGTCGCTCGGTGTAGAGCTGGCGGAGGACATGGTGGGTCAGCTCGGCTGTGCGCCAAGGCTGACGAGCGTGATTGTAGAGGAAGATTACATGATGACCTGGCTCATTGCCATGGGCATACTGCCCGATCATCCCCGTAGAGAAGATAGGCAGCTTGATGTGCTTGGGCGTAGCCGCTCCGAAGAATTCATCGAGGCGCTTCCCCAGCTGTCTGCCCATGAGGCTATCCAGCCCTGCGACATCGTGCTGGACGTTGAAGAGGTACTGATAGGCATTGCTCTCGGTGAAGGCCTTGGAGTAGGCAAAGGGATCGAAGTCGGGGAGGAAGCCCGTCTTCTCGGAGCGAGGAGCGAAGAAGCCCGTCTTTGCATCCCATAGATTAGCCCAGGAGCGTGCACGCTCTTCGTAGCGACGAGCCACAGCCTCATCCCCCATCCAGCGGGCATAGCGAGCGATAGCGGCATCATCGTAGGCATACTCTAGGGTCTTCGAGACACTCTCCTCCTCTTCGTCTGCGGGGATGTAGCCGAGGCGCTGGTAGCTATCGAGGCCACGGTAGCCCTTGCGCTCCGCCGTGGAGCGGAGCAGGCTTAGGAGCTTTGCCTTGTCTCGGGGCACATAGATCCCCTTGAGCACGGCCTCGACGATGACGGGGATCGAATGGTGACCGATCATCATGTCGGTCTCCGAGGCGAACATATTCCACACGGGGAGATGCCCTGAGTTCTGCTCTCCGAAGTCTACGAGGGAAGCTACCATAGCACGAGCCTCATTTGGGCGAAGGAGGGCATAGAGCGGATGGGCGGTGCGGTAGGTATCCCAGAGGGAGAAGGTGCTGTAGGTCTTATGCCGCGCCTGATGGATATTGCGATCAGCACCTAGGTAGCGTCCATCGACATCGCTGTAGATGGTGGGGCAGATCTGCGAGCGGTAGAGAGCGGTATAGAAGACACGGCGAAGGCTATCAGGGGTCTTAGCATCTAGGGTCACCTGTCCTAGGCGCTTATCCCAAGCGACAGTAGCCTCTTGGCGGTAGCGATCGAAGTCGTTGTGCGGAGCTTCAGCTTGGAGGTTCTTCTGAGCTCCTTGCTCATTTACACCAGAGAGAGCGGTACGGATCGTGATCGACTGGCCTGCACGCACCTTGCCGTAGTGCAGGCGGAGGATGACACCATAGCCTACAGACTTACCGACCACACCCTTGCCGGTGTAGGGGATAGCCGTACGCTCGATGCGAAGGGCAGGGCGTGAGAGCTTGGTAGAGAAGTACACCTTCTGGTCACGAGCCCAGCCATCGGAGTAGCGGAAGCCTACGATCTGTGTAGGGGAGATGGATCGAGCGTCGCTATTGACGGTGCGGTCCCAGTTCGTCGCCTTGTCTAGATTGAGGATGATGCAGGCGGAGTCCGCATCCTCGAGGAAGGTATAGCGCTGGATACCCACTCGCTCGGTAGCCGTGAGCTCAACACGGATCTTGTAGGGCTCGAGAGTCACAGCATAGTAGCCTGCTCGAGCTACCTCAGTAGCATGAGAGAAGCGAGCATGAATGCCGATCGGGCGCTGATCCTTAGCTTCCATACCGAAGCTAAGAGGCGGACGGCTCTCCTCGGTGAGCGCAGGGAGCGTAACAGGCATGTACGAGATATCGTAGAGGTCTCCTGCCCCCGTACCGCTCAGGTGCGTATGACTAAAGCCAGCGATGACGCTATCGGGATAGAAGTAGCCAGCGATATAGTCCCAGCCCGCACGTCCATTGTCAGGGCTGAGCTGCACCATGCCGAAGGGGGCACTGGCTCCAGGGTAGACATTCCCCACCCAGTCGGTACCGATGAGGGTATTGACCCAGTTGGTAAGGCTTTTCTTGGTCGTACGAGAGGTGCGCTGGGCACTTGAGGATAGGCTTCCTCCGAAGAGGAGAGCTAGAGCAGCGAGTAAAAAGAGGGATCTACGAATCATCCGATACGATAAGCTAGTGAAGATGAAGAGGTGAAACAAAACAAAGCGGTGCACTCAGGCGAGAGCTCGGGGGAAGACATCCTTACTCTCCGATGCGATGATATTGGCTCTCGAAGGGTACTCGGATACGATCCCCTAGGGGGCGGCGCTCATCTCGGATACCGCAGGAGACGATCATATTGATCTTCGTACCTCGGGGGAGACCTAGGAGACGACGCACCCGCAGCGTATCAATGCCCTCCAGCGGGCAAGTATCGTAGCCTTCGCTACTCATGGCGAGCATAAAGGTCTGAGCCACCAGCGCACAGCTCTTGTGCTGAACGGCGGTGAGGTCGCCTTCGCTCATCTGTCGTGGCACGGGGCGGAAGAGCCCTGCGATCTGCACGAGCCCCTTGCGGATCAGCCCCCATATCCCTAGACCACGGCTGTAGGTGAAGGGGATGACCTTGAGCAGATAGTCAGCACGGAGCTTGTCATACTTCTCCCATTTGTCCTCGGGATGATGTTTGCGCGTATCGGCTCGGTAGAGCTCGAGGAGCTGATGGGTACGCTTGCGCCAGAGATGGGGCTTCGTGACGAAGACCACCAGCTGCTGCGCTGTGGTGACAGCCGTCTGAGAGAAGCAGGCGGGGGCAAGAGAAGCGATGACCGCAGGGTCGGTGATATGGTAGCACTCCCAGAGCTGGAGGTTGGAGCTCGTAGGCGCAAGAGAAGCTAGACGAAGGCAGTGCTCGACACGAGCAGTATCTAGGGGCTTCTCGGGATCATAGTAGCGTACAGCACGGCGGTGCTTTACTATTTCCTCGAAGTTCATTTTGGTTGTATTATTAAGTGGATACTTATGCGGGGATAGCTCCTTTACAAAAATACGTAATTGCACCGAAAGGGTCTCAGCCCCCAGCCTCTAGCCTCGGCTCCAACAAGCGTTTGCCACCTCCTGAAACACCCCCTTTTCAAAGGGCTTCTGGAGGGGGCAAAAAGAGACCTACGGTAGGTCGCCGAAAAAACCTACTGTGGGTCGCCTCACCGACCTAC
>ERZ772917.712-NODE-712-length-22342-cov-6.012833_pt1 | contig 22342 bp, 18 predicted proteins | sample MGYA00511187_ERZ772917 | MGnify/ENA primary metagenome ERZ772917 (study PRJEB29015, sample SAMEA2737925) | human oral metagenome | biome: human oral; feature: human-associated habitat; material: dental | place: China | collected 2012 ...
AAGGGCAAGGTTCTGTTAAAAACGGAAGAGACTCTAATCCTAAATATCTTGGAGTAAAAAAATACGATGGAGAAGTTGTTAAAGCTGGAAATATCATAGTTAGACAAAGAGGAACTAAATTCCATGCTGGAAACAATATGGGAATTGGTAAAGACCATACTCTATTTGCATTAATTGATGGATATGTAAAATTTGAAAGATTAGGAAAAAATAAAAAACAAGTTTCTGTATACTCAGAAAAATAAGCTGATAATAAAAAATCCTATTAATTTAGGATTTTTTTTATTACTTATAATTTTATATTTAATAGTATTAGTAACAGAGTTTTCTAATATTTATTAATTGATAAAAGTGATAACTACCATATAAAATATATATTTTATATAATTTGGATAAAATTTATTCTATTTTTGATTAAAAAATTATCTTTTTTTTAAAAAAAATAGTTGCTTTTTGTATAAAAAGAGTTTATCATTTATTTAAGATATAATATTAAATCTTAGCTCAAAAAGTTTTAAAAATTAACGATTTCTATTATGGAGGTAGATTTATTATGAAGATGTATGGACTTGAAAAATTAGGAATTGCTAATGTATTGGCAGTTCACTATAATCTAAGCCCTGCAGAGCTTACAGAAAAAGCTTTAGCAAATGGCGAAGGAAAATTAAATGATACTGGTGCTTTAGTCATAGAAACAGGAAAATATACTGGACGTGCTCCAGATGATAAATTCTTTGTTGACACTCCAAGTGTACATAATAACATTGACTGGAGTAGAAACAAACCTATTGAAAGTGAAAAGTTTGATGCTATCCTTGGCAAATTAATTGCTTACCTTCAAAAGAAAGAAATCTATGTTTTTGATGGAAAAGCTGGAGCTAATCCTCAATATACAAGAAGATTTCGTTTTATAAATGAAATGCCTAGCCAAAATTTATTCATACATCAATTGTTAATTAGAACTGATGAAGAATACAATGAAAATAATAAAATTGATTTCACAGTTATATCTGCCCCTAACTTCCACTGTGTACCTGAAGTAGATGGAGTTAATTCTGAAGCAGCTATCATAATCAATTTTGAAAAGAAAATGGCTATAATCTGTGGAACAAGATACTCAGGAGAAATGAAAAAAAGTGTCTTTTCTATAATGAACTATATAATGCCTCTTGAAAATATTTTACCTATGCACTGTTCTGCTAATATGGATCCTGTGACTCATGAAACTGCAATTTTCTTTGGTTTATCTGGAACAGGTAAAACAACTTTATCAGCAGATCCAAATCGGAAATTAATTGGTGATGATGAACATGGTTGGTGCGATACTGGGGTATTCAACTTTGAAGGTGGATGTTATGCTAAATGTATCAATCTTAAAGAGGAAAGTGAACCTGAAATCTATCATGCTATAAAATTTGGAAGTGTTGTAGAAAATGTTACTATGGATGAAAAAACAAGAAAAATAAATTATGAAGATGCTAGTATTACTCCTAACACTAGAGTTGGATATCCAATACATTATATTCCTAATGCTGAATTAGAAGGTGTAGGTGGAATACCAAAAGTTGTTATTTTCTTAACAGCTGATTCTTTTGGAGTTTTACCTCCAATCTCAAGATTGAGTCAAGAAGCAGCAATGTACCACTTTGTAACTGGGTTCACTGCTAAACTTGCTGGAACTGAATTAGGAGTTAAAGAGCCTGTACCAACATTCTCAACATGTTTTGGTGAACCTTTTATGCCTATGGATCCAAGTGTGTATGCTAAAATGCTTGGCGAAAGATTAGAAAAACATAATACAAAAGTTTATTTAATAAACACTGGTTGGTCTGGTGGAGCATATGGAACAGGAAAAAGAATAAATCTAAAATATACTCGTGCTATGGTTACAGCAGTATTAAATGGATATTTTGATAATGCTGAATATAAACATGACGAAATATTTAATCTTGATATTCCTCAATCTTGTCCTAATGTTCCTGATGAAATTATGAATCCTATAGATACTTGGGAAGATAAAGAGCAATATATTATAGCTGCTAAAAAGTTGGCTAACTTATTCTATAAGAACTTTAAAGAAAAATATCCAAATATGCCAGAAAATATTACAAATGCTGGTCCTAAATATAACGATTAATAAAATAATGATTAATGATAAATACCCTCTTTTTATGGATTAAGAGAACTGTTTTTACAGTTCTCTTTTTCTTTATACAAAAAAGCTATTGCCAATTTAAACTGCAATAGCTCTGTATTTTTATTGATTATAATATAAATTTTCAGTTGGAAAAACTTGATCTGATGTTACATCTATTCCAAGTTTTCTTAAAGATTGTTCGTCATTTCTACCTAAGATATGAGTAGAATGAGCTTGAACTCCTGTTAATTGAGAAAGCTTTGATAAAGCTAATTCAGCCATAGGATTTGTTGCTGCTGTGATACTTAGAGCAATTAATATCTCTTCACAATCTAGTGGTATATGTTTATTTTTTAAAGTCTTTTCTTTTAACTGAATAATAGGTTCTAAAATTGTTGGTGAAATTAATAATAACTCATCATCAAAATTTGAAAGATACTTTAATGAATTAAGTATGGCTGCTGAAGGTGCATCCATTAAAGAAGATTTTTTTCCTGTTATTATTTGTCCATCAGGCATTTCAAATGCTATAGCTGAAAGTGTCTTTTGCTTATCAGACTTTTCTTCATTATTTAAAAGTTCTAATTTCTTTCTTGCAAAAGTAACAACTTTTCTATCTTCTTCTTTTAATCCTAAACTGTGCATTATAAATTCAGCTCTTTTAAATGTTTCTAAATCAGTATTTCCTTTTTTATAATCACAACCAGTTTTAAAATATCTTCTTATTATTTCTTGTTGAGAGGCTTCCTTAACAACTTCATCATCAGTAATACCAAAACCTACTCTATTAACTCCCATATCTGTAGGTGATTGATAAATTGATTTTTTCCCTGTTATTTTTTCAATTATTCTTTTTAATAAAGGAAAAGCTTCGATATCTCTGTTATAGTTCACTGCAATTTCTCCATATTCTTCTAAATGAAATGGATCTATCATATTAACATCATTTAAATCAACTGTTGCTGCTTCATAAGCTATATTCAATGGATGTTTTAAAGGTACATTCCAAACTGGGAAAGTTTCAAATTTAGAATATCCTACATTTCTTCCTCTTTTATATTCATGATAAAGTTGACTTAAACAAGTTGCAAGTTTTCCACTACCAGGTCCTGGAGCAGTTACAACAACTATCGGTTTTGTTGTTTCTATATAGGCATTTTTTCCATAACCTTCATCACTAACTATAGTATCAACATCACTAGGATAACCTTTTGTTGCATAGTGTCTGTATACTTTTATTCCTCTTCTCTCAAGTCTAGTGATAAAAAGGTCTGTAGAAGGTCTATCTTCATATCTTGTGATAACAACACTATTGACTTTTAGCTCATTTTCTCTTAAATCATCTATCAGTCTAAAGACATCCATATCATAAGTAATTCCAAAATCACCTCTGATTTTATTTCTTTCAATGTCTCCAGCATATACACAAATTATAACTTCTATTTGATCCTTAAGTTTATTTAGAACTTTTATCTTAGCATTCTCATCAAAACCAGGTAAAACCCTTTTTGCATGAAGATCTCCTAAAAGTTTTCCACCAAACTCAATATATAATTTGTCATGCTTATTCACTCTTTCAAGTATATATTTAGATTGTTCTTCTAGATATTTACCGTGGTCAAAACCTATTTTCATTACAACATCACTACTCCCAAATTTTAAAAAATAAATATAAAAAAACTATTTTTATTTTATCACAGATAAAGTATTTTGTGAATAACTTTAAACTTCTATTTTGTTAATTTTTCTTCTATAGCCTTATATGATTTATCCACGATTTCATCATAACTTAAGTCTTTGACTTTAATTTTATCTAAAAATTCAACAGATATTTTTCCTGGTTTAGGAAATTTCTTTCCTGTAGGGAATAATTCATAAGCTCCACTTATAACATAAGGTTGCACATCAACATTTAACTCTTTAGCTAATATTGCAAAAGATTTTTTAAATTTATTCATTTTTCCATCTCTAGTTCTTAAACCTTCAGGATAGATAGCTACATTCTTATTTTCTTTTAAAACTTTTGCAAGTATTTGCATAACTTCTGCAATATCTTTATTTATATCAACTAAAACAACATTAGATGAATTTGCAAAAGACTTCATTATAGAACTTTTAAAATGTGCTACTGTTGCAAGAAAATATGTTTTCTTCACAAGTTTTGAAGGAACAGCATAATTGAATAAGAAACCATCTAAGAAACTTTGGTGATTAGCAACATAAATAGTTGGCTTGTCCATTTCGATTTTTTCTTTTCCTTTTACCTTAACTCTAAAGAAAGTATTGAAAAGAATACATGATAAGAATTTTAAAATTATAGCTAAGAAACTAGAACTTGGTAATTTCGCATCAGTATCTTTATTAATGATCTCTTTCCAGTTTAAATTTCCAATTTTTTCTTGATTTCTATTTTCCTTTACATAATTAGCAAGTTCTAATAATGATGGATGTTTAGAAATTAGATTTTCTTCTTTTACTCCAAAGTTTAAATCTAAGAAATGTTGAAATTCAACCATATCTAAAGAATCCATACCTAAGTCTATTTCAATATGAGAATCAAAGAATACTTCTTTTTCCTTGGTAGAAACTAAATATTTTTTTATTTTATTATATTCTTCAAAATCAGGTTCAGGTTTTCTTTCTTTCTTTTCGATTTTTCCTTCTAGCATATCAGCTATCATAAATCTTTTAATTTTTCCAATCTTCGTCTTTGGAAAATCTTCATTTACAATTTTTACATCTAATATCTTTTTATAGTCAGGACTTTTTTGGTTATATTTATCAACAACTGCCCATTTTAATACTTCATAAATATTATCAACTTTTTCTTCCTTGACTTTATTAAAATCAGGATGAATAACTGCTGTTAAAATAGAATTATATTCAGTTACAACAACCTCAGCAATAAGGTTAGTCATAGACATTAATTTTGCTTCTATATCAATAGGATTTATATTTTTACCATTTGATAAAACTATCATTTCTTTCTTTCTACCTGTTACATATAGATAACCATCTTTTAAAGTTCCTAAATCTCCAGTATGTAACCAACCATCTTTATCAATTATTTCAGCAGTTGCTTCAGGATTTTTATAATACCCCTTCATTACATTTCTACCCTTAACAAGAATTTCATTATCCTCAGCAATTTTAACTTCTACATCTTTTATAACTCTCCCAGCTGAATTTGGCATTATATCATTTCTAGGAGTATATGAAATTATTGGAGATGTTTCAGTCATTCCATAACCTTCACAAATTTTTATTCCAAGAGTAAGGAAATCTTCTGTTATTTGTGGATTTAATTTAGAACCTCCTGAAACAAAAAATTTAATATGTCCTCCAAAACCTTCACTTACTTTTTTAAATATCATTTTACTGAAGCTTAAAGAATTTACTTTTTTAGCAAGTTTAAAAATAAATCTTGTTATTCCTTTTGAGTTTATAGTATCCATTATCTTTTTATGCATTACTTCCCAAAGTTTAGGTACTCCTATTAACATAGTTACCTTATACTTTTTCATTGCATCTATCAAGGCAACAGATGACATATCATCAAGAAATACTATAGTTGCTGAATATAGAAGAGGCATAACTCCTGTTCCTAAAAGAGGTAGAATATGATGTAGAGGTAAAAGTGCAATAGTTACATCTGTTTCTTCATACATTTTATATACATCAAGAGAATCAACATTTGCCAGGATATTATCAAATGTTAACATAACACCTTTTGGCTTTCCCGTTGTTCCTGAAGTATATAAAATTAATGCTGTATCTTCTTTTGCAGGTGAATTAATAACTAAGTTATCTTCCACTTTTTCATCAAGTTGAATCTTATCAAATTCAACATCATCTACAATAATAAGCTCCACTTTTTTATTTAAACTATTTAAAGCCTCCTCTACTTTTTCAAGTTGTCCTTTTGAGGTAAATATTTTTTTAACTTCTGAATTATCTATATAATATGCCAATTCCTCAGCTGTACTTGAGGCATCTATACAGACACAAGTTGCCCTACTATCCCATACAGAAAAGAAGCTATATAATAGTTCTGGTCTGTTTTCCATATAAATCATATTATTTGAAAATTCTTTTATGTTTGCATATTGTTTTATTTTTTTTGTATTTAAAATAAATTCTTTATAACTAATGGCATTGTCTTTATAATAAAGTGCTACTTTATTTTTATCAGTTACAATTTGCATTTATTAACCCCCTCTTCATTTTTATAAAATAAAACCTAGTCTATTATAACAGATGTTTTTTTTATTGTATACCAAAAAAGTTAAAATTTAATTAAAAATTAAAAATAAAATGGAACTACTACATATTAAATATCTGATAGTTCCATTTTTATTTTTAGGTATTAATTATTATAAGTAAGCAATTAATAATTTTATAGTTTCAACAATTCCATCATTATGGCATCTTTCATAATGGTGTGTTGCATCTACATTTGGTCCTATACAAGCATATTTAAAATCAAATCCTTGTAAAATTGCAGTTGTTGCATCTGAACCATATCTATTATGAACTCCTACTGTGTATTGTATTTTATTTTTATCAGCAGCTTCTTGAAGTTTCTTTCTTAAAGTATAGTCATAAGGACTTCTACTATCTTTTGCAATAATATTAGTTTTCTTTTCATCACCATGAGCATCTTCTCCAGCAACAAGTCCAATATCAACTGCTATAAATTCATCTAAATCTTCAGGAAAAACTGAAACTCCATGTCCAATTTCTTCATAATTAGAAAAATAAATATATAAATCAGTTCTTGGTTTTAATTTATTATCTTTTAAATATTTTAAATAACTTAAAATTTGTGCCACACAAAGCTTATCATCTAAGTATCTTGATTTAATATAACCATTTTCTAAAACTCTTGTACGTGGATCAAGAGAAACAAAATCTCCTTGTAATATTCCTAATTTAAAAACATCTTGATCTGTTTTTACATCTTCATCTATTCTTATTTCCATTGTTTCTTCTGTTCTTGGCATTTCTCTTGCAACATCTCCATAAACATGGACAGAAGCTTTAATTGGAAGTATAGTTCCTGTGTATGTCTTTTTAGAAAGAGTATGTATTGTTACATGTTCTCCTTCAACAGAGCCCCATGCAAAACCTCCAACATTTGTAATTTCAAGTCTACCATTCTTCTTAACTTTTTTTACTACTGCACCTAATGTATCAACATGGGCTGATATCATTTTTCTATAATTAGAATCTTTCCCTTTAACATAAGCAATCAATGCACCTTTTTTTGTTATATTATATTTCTTTATTCCTAAGCTTTCTAATTCTTTTCTTACCCATTCAATAGCATTATGAGTATATCCCACTGGACTTGGTATTGCTAAAAGTTCTACTGTTTTCTTTAATGTATATTTTAAATCTATATTCATTTTTTAGTTCATCTCCTTATAATAAAATATAGGGAGCCATTGTAAACTTAATTTATTTACAATAGCTCCAATAAAATTTTATTTAATTTCTAAATTTTTAAATTTATGCATAGTAGTTGGATCATATTCAAATCCTTTTACTCTCTTATTTATACCAATATTTTCATTTTTATTGTATAGAACAATAAGAGGAGAATCATTTTGAGAAATTATTTGTGCATTCTTAAAGTGTTCTTTTCTTTCTTCAGGACTTAAAGCTACTCTTGCTGCTTCAACTTGCTTATCAAATTCTGGATTTGAGTAACGAGCTCTGTTTCCAGGGAAACCTATTGATTTACTATCTAATAGAGGATATAGAACTATATCAGCATCTGAAGTTCCAGAAATCCAACCTCCTAAGTATGCTGTAAAATCTCCTTCTCCTGTTTTTTGAAGATATGTTCCCCATTCAAGAGTTTCAATAGTCATTTCAATTCCAACATCTTTTAAGTTGGCTTGAATTATTTGTGCAACTTGTAATCTTACTGGACTATCATTTACATAAAGAGCAAATTTTGTATCTTTTACACCTGATTTTTCAATCAATTCTTTAGCTTTTTCTACATCATAAGGATATTCTTCTAAACCATCATAATAACCAAAAACATTTGGATTTACTATTGATTTTGCAACTTTTCCTCTTCCAGAGAAAATAGAGTCAATTATGCTTTTCTTATCTATAGCATAGTTTAAAGCTACTCTAAAATCTTTATTATCAAATGGAGCCTTTTCTACATTTAAACAAATATATTCTGTTGCTGTAGTTGGTTCAGAAATTAATTCTAATTTATCATTAGCTTCTATAGTTTGAGTTGAAACTGGTGGCATACCAGTAGCTATATCAACTTCTCCTGTTTCTAGTGCAGCTAGCATACTTGTATCTTCTGGAATAGATCTAAAAGTTATCTTTTCAACTTTTGGAGCTCCTTCAAAGTAATCTTTAAAAGCTTCTAATTCAATCTTTTCTCCATCATTATAAGCAACTAACTTAAATGCACCTGTTCCCATTGGAGCAATTGATAAATCATTTCCTGCTTCTACATATTTCTTATTTACTATAGAAGTTATTGGGTGAGCTAAGTTATACAACATAGCTGAAGAAGGACTTTTTAATAAGATTTTTATTTCATAATCATTAATCTTTTCAACCTTATCAATTTCTTCTACCATTATTGATGATCCAGGTTTTTCTTTCATTCTTTCAAAACTAAAAAGAACATCATCTGCTGTTAATTCAGTTCCATCATGAAATTTAACACCCTTTTTTAAAACAACATCTAATTCCTTATCATTTTTATATTCATAACTTTCAGCCAATTCAGGTTTTATACTTCCATCTTTTTCTCTTGAAAATAATGTATTATAGAATTGACGTGAAACTAATAAGTCAGGAATAGAGTTGTACATATGAGGATCAAGTGACTTGGGTTTTGCTCCTTGTCCTATAACAACTGTATTACCATTAGGGCTTTCATTTTTACTTTCTCCACAGCCAATTAAAAATAACGAAAACAACATTAAAACATAAATAAACTTCTTCATAATATCATCTCCTTAAAAAAATTGCTTACACTTATTTTGGATATATTAAATTTTCTTCCTTTATATTGTTTAATGTTTCTTCTAAAAATTTTTGTGCTTCATATCTTGCCATTGGTAAGTTTTGATCTAAATAATTTCCACATTCAATTGCAGAAGCTCCTGGAATATCTCCTTCAAATTTACTAATGAATTCAAAAAGTTCTTTTATAAGTTCAACTACTTCTTTTGACTCTAATTTACCCTTTAAAATAAGGTAAAGTCCTGTTCTACATCCCATAGGTCCAAAGTAGATAATATCATCTTTTCTAGTAGGATGATTTCTTAAAAATGTAGCTCCTAAATGTTCTATTGTATGTAACTCTGCTATATTTATTACAGGTTCTCTATTAGGTAACTTCATTCTGATATCAAAAGTTGTCAGATAGTTTCCATTTATTTCATCAAGTCTTGACACATAAATTCCCCTATTAAGTTTTTTATGATCAACTTGAAAGCTGGCAATTCTTTCCATATATTATACTCCTTATTTGTCTTCAGGTAAAATCTTATTTAAAACTATTCCTACAAGGGCTGCTAATGCAAGACCTGAAACAGAAATTGTTCCCCAAATAGTTATATCTCCAATTGCTATTCCTAATACAAATATTAGGGCAGCTATAATTAAGTTTCTTGAGTGTGTAAAATCAAGTTGTGCTTCAACTATTGTTCTTACTCCAACAGCTGCTATCATTCCAAATAGTATAATAGAAACTCCTCCCATAACTGGTTGAGGTATTGTTTGAAGTATTACTCCAAATTTTCCTATAAGTCCTAAAACTATTGCAAAACAAGCTGCTATTCTTAAAATTGCAGGATCATATACTTTTGTTACTGCAAGAACTCCTGTATTTTCTCCATAAGTTGTGTTAGCAGGTCCTCCTAAAAGTCCAGCTGACATTGTTGCAAGTCCATCTCCTAATAATGTTCTATGTACTCCTGGATCTTTGAAGAAGTCTTTTCCAACAACTGCTCCATTAGTTGTTATATCTCCAATATGTTCTATAAATACAACTAAAGCTATTGGTGCAAGTGCAATTACTCCTGTAAAAGTAAATTTAGGTAATGTTGTAATAGTGTCCCATGCCCCTTCTGGTAGTCCTAACCAACTAGCTTCATGAACTTTTGATAAATCAACATCTCCCATAAAATATGCTACAAGATACCCTATAGCAACTGAAATTAAAATTGGTACTAATCTAAAGAATGATTTCTTTAGAATACTAATAAATATCATAGTAATAACAACTACTAAGGCAATAATTAAACTATCTCTATCAAATGTATTGTTAGCATATCCAGCCATACTTAATGCTACTGGACTAAGTCTTAATCCTATAACCATTATTATTGGCCCAACAACTACTGGTGGAAAAAATGATTTTATTCTTTCTACCCCAAATTTTAAAACAATAAAAGACATTATAACATATACAAATCCTGCAGATATAATCCCACCTTTTAATACTGCTACTCCTTGTTCTTTAAAAACTAAAGCAGTTGCTCCTATAAAAGCAAAAGATGAACCTAAAAATACAGGTACAATTCCTTTTGTAACACTGTGGAATATTAAAGTACCTACCCCTGCACAAATAAGTGCTATTGACGGATTAAGTCCTGTTAAAAAAGGTACCAATACAGTTGCCCCGAACATTGCAAGAACATGTTGCATTCCCAATACAAGTTTTGTTTGTAAACTAAGTTTTTCCATTTTTTCCCTTTCCCTCTTTCTTACTTTCTTAAAAAAGGGATTATTTTACAATCCCTTTTTGAATAATTATTTTGTATTTTTTAATTTTTCATAAAACTTTGCTGTATCTATAATGAATCTTGTGTGAGATCCACTTCCTACAACAACTCCATCTTCTACAACTTCAACATCAAACACTAATCTTTTTCTATCTATTTCTTTTAAAACAGATAAAACTTTAACAGTTTTTCCAACTAAAGTCCCTTTTAAATGTTTAATATTTACTTCTGTTCCAACTGTTGTAAGCCCTTCTTCTAATTCTTGTTGTGCTAATCTTAAAGAAGCTTCTTCCATCCAAGCTATCATAACAGGAGTTGCTAATACTTCAACAGATCCTGAAGCAGCCTTAGCTGCAGTATCATTTTCTGTTACAACTCTGTCAATTTCATATTTTTTCCCAACTTCTAACATCTTTCAAACCCTCCTTCTTTTCCCTAGATTTTATAACAAAGTCAGCTATGTGTCAATTTTAATTTCATTTTATTATACAAAGAAGAGATCCTGATTTCAAAGTCACTCTAGCTTCTTTCTTTTCAATGATATTACTTACACATCTTGTTTCACCTTTTTTTAAATCTAAATTTTCAACATCATATTTAAAACCTTTTAAAGTTAAATCTTTAACTTTATCAGAAAATATAATGAAAGAAATTTTTTTATTTTTCATATTATAGAACTCATAAGATTTATTAATTTTAAATATTTTTTCTTTTTGAGTAATAAAAATTAAATTTGAATATCTATTTAATAAATTTATATTTGTAAGCTCATGATCAATGCTTCCACCTAAAGCTGCTATTGTATAAATCTTATCATATTTCTTTTCAATTTCATTTAAAACAAGTTCACTATCTGTATAATCTTTTTCAACATTAAATTTAATAAATTTTACATTTTTTTTAATATAAAAGTCTCTAACTTCATCTTTAATAGAATCTAAATCTCCATATATTTCTTTTGGTATTAAATTTAATTGATAAACAATATTTGCTCCACCATCAGCACAATAAATATCTCCCTCTTGTTTTTCAATTAAATTAGAATAAAACTTTTTACTTCCTTTTAATTGACCATTGAAAAACAGATAAGCAATTTTCATTAATCATCATCCCTTGATGTTTCAACAACAATAAATACTGGAATATGATCAGATATGATTTTTCTCATAAGTTGTGGATCTTTTTCTGAGAAATCTAAAGCTCCACTAGAACCTGTAAATTCTGTTGTATATTTTTGGCTAAAGAAGAAGTTATCATAAGAGTTAGCTCTTCCTTTAGTTCCTATAGTTGTCTTTATTGCAGGATCTATAGCATAAGTAATTTTATCTTTATGTTTGTACATTGGTCTAAATGATTCATCTAATGCATATAAATTAAAGTCTCCTGCTATTAAAATATCATTTTCTTTTCTATCTTTATCTTGGAAATAATCATATACTTCAACCATTTTAAAGTTTTCAGCTTTTCTTTGAGATTCATTATTACCATAAATTGTATGAACTAAAACTAAAGTAAAATCAAAATTATCTATTTTAAATGTAGCTCCATAAGGTTCTCTTAAAAGTGAACTCTTTCCATCTTTATAAAAACCTTCAGATTTTACAAATTTAACCTTATCTTTTTTATATACATAACCAAAATACTCTTTATACTTTGATGAACCTACACCAAAAGGTGAAATATGATAATCCCATGTATTAGGACTTTGTCTATTTAATTCATCAACTAAATCCTCAATTCCTTCTTTATTAATGACTTCAACTAAACCTACTAAATCAAAACCTTGTAAAAGTTTTGCCGTTTGAACCATGTCTTTTTCAGCAGCTCCTAGTCTTAAAACATTAAAACTTGCTATATAGGCTTCCTCTGCTGAACTCATAGTAGAAAACATAGTAAAAATCATAAGTATACTAGCAATAAATACTGCTAATTTCTTTTTTAAATTAATATTTTCTCTCACTCTACTTCACTCCTTAAATTATTACTTTTTTAAATCTATAGATATTATACAGTGTTTTTTCTAATTTTAAAAGATACTATTCAAATCTAAAATATCTTTTTTTAAAGTCAACTAAAAAAAGATACATTTTTTTTAAAAAATATGTTACAATTTAGGTATAATTTTTTTTAGTAGGTGAATAGTATGATAGCGGCATTTTTTGATATAGATGGTACAATATATAGAAATGCTTTACTTGTTGAACATTTTAAAAAGATGATAAAATATGAGCTTTTTCAAGATGTTCAATATAGATTAAAGGTAGAAGAAGCATATCAACTTTGGGACACAAGAAAAGGTGATTATGATGATTATCTACTTGATCTAGCTCAATTATATGTTGTTGCCATAAAAGGTTTATCTCTTAAATATAATGACTTTATATCTGATCAAGTTTTATTATTAAAGGGAAATAGAGTCTACACATATACAAGAGAAATGATTGAATGGCATAAAAAACAAGGGCATAAAGTTTTTTTCATATCAGGAAGTCCTTCATTTCTAGTTTCAAGAATGGCTAAGAAGATGGGAGTTGATGATTTTTGTGGTTCCATTTATGAAATTGATGAAAAAACTCAAACATTTTCAGGTAAAATAACTAAACCTATGTGGGATTCAATTCATAAACAAGAAGCAATAGAAGATTTTATTAAAAAATATGATATTGATTTATCAAAAAGCTATGCTTATGGAGATACTAATGGTGACTACTCAATGTTATCTTCAGTAGGTAATCCTAGGGCAATTAATCCAAGTAAAGAACTCATAAAGAAAATTAAAGATGATGAAAATTTAAGATCAAAGATCCAAATTATAATTGAAAGAAAAAATGTTATTTATAAATTAGATTCAAATGTAGAATTGATTGAATTTTAGAAAATTAACAGTGAGGAGAGCAACATAATGAAAATTAAGAATGAAGTTAGATACGCTTTACAAATTGTCTATTATCTTACTTTACATAGAGATAAGGATATTATTTCATCAAATGAAATATCAGCTGAAGAAAATATCCCAAGATTATTTTGTTTACGTATAATTAAAAAATTAGAAAAAGCTGGAGTTGTAAAAATATTTAGAGGTGCTAAAGGTGGATATGTTCTAACAAGAGATCCTAAGAGGCTTACTTTTAGAGATATTATAGAAATTATAGATGATGATATAGTATTACAACCTTGTATAGATAGCTCAACTATCTGCTCTACCAGAGGAGCAAACTGCTCAATTAGACTTGCACTTAAGAAGATACAAGATGAATTACTAGATGATTTTGATAAAATCAATTTTCATGATTTAGTAGAAGAAAATACAGGTTTATATGTATAAGAAAAGAAAGAGCTTTTATTAATAAAAAGCTCTTTCTTTTTTATTTTTTTATTATATTTAAAACTTTTTCCATAGTGTCTGCAAAATTAGTTTTTAGAACTAAAGATGCTTCTCCATCATATTGAGTACTTTCATTATTAATAATAACTAGATTTTTTCCTCTAAAATACCTTAAATAATATGCAGCAGGATAAACTGTTAAACTTGTCCCTGCAACTATTAAAGTATCTGCTTGTTCTATTTGATAAATAGCTTCATTAACTACATCTTGATTTAAGTTTTCTCCATATAAAGTAACATCAGGTCTAACTATCCCACCACAATCACATGAAAAATTTCTATTTGATGTTTTTCCACAACTTAAACAATACCATCTTTTTAAACTACCATGTAATTCCAAAACATTTTTATTCCCTGCCATTTGATGTAAATCATCTATATTTTGAGTTATTACAGCTTTTAATATACCTATTTTTTCTAATTCAGCTAATGCTAAATGCCCTTTATTAGGTTTTATACCATTAATATTTAATTCTTCTTCAACATACTCTAAAAAAATTTTTCTATGTGAGCAAAAAAAGTTTGAACTCAGTACTTCTTCTGGTCTATATTTCCCTTTGTATAAACTACTATATAGTCCATCTTTTCCTCTAAAACTCTTTAATCCACTTTCAGTTGACACTCCTGCCCCTGTAAAGAAAACAAGGTGTTTAGAATTTTTAATAATTTCAGCTAGTTTTTCAATTTTGTTTTCCATTTACATCACCTCTAAAAAAGTATAACATAGTTAAGAAAAAAATAAAATAGCAAGACTTTTTCAAAAAAATAAAAAATATGTTAAAATTAAAACTACATATAAAAATATTAGGAGGAAAAATGGAAGATAAAGAAAAGGTAATAGCACTATATAATTATATTGCAGAAGTATCTAAAAGCTTTAAAGATACTAAAATAAATTTTACTGAAGAAAAATGGTTTAGTTTTTTTGATGATTTTCCTAAACATCAAGATATTATCTTTGATTATAAAAATTTAGATAATGATTATTTTGAAAATGAAGAAAATAGACTTCTAGAAATAAAAAAACCTACTTTTTTAAAGCCTTTATTTTTAGATGAAAACTTATTAAAGTGGCTTGAGGGAGATTGGAAAGATTATAAGTCTACTTTAGCAATTAAAGAAGAAATAATCAATGAAGAATCAGAAGAAGAAATTAGTAAAATAATTAATATTTCTTCTGAAATAAAAGAAAATTTAGAAAAAGAGCTAGAAAAAAGAAAAATCTGGGTAAAAGAACAATTAGTTATAGAAGAAGTAAGAGCCTTTTTTGACACTCTTTATATCAAATACTTAGAGCTTAATAAAGATAGTGAAACTTTAGAATTAGTTATTGGAAATGGAATAGTAAAAATAAAAAATAAAAATGTTTACTATCCAATACTATTGAAAAAAGTAAGAATAGATTTTGATGCTAAAAATAATATTCTAATCTTAGTTGATCCTTTAGCAAATGAAAATTTTTCAACAACTCTATATACTAATTTTCTAAATGAAATTGATGAAATTAATTTAACACATGTTTTTGAATTGGAAGAAGAAATTAAGGAAAAAGATTTACATCCTTTAAATAAAAAAGAAATTGATGATTTCTTTAGAAAATTTATTCATAGATTAAGCAGTAAAGGATATTTTATTGATGATGAAGAAATCCTAAATATAAAAGAAGATGATATACTTATTGAAGATAAACCATTAATTTTTATTAGAAAAAAAGATACAGGTATTGTAAAAGCAATAGAAAGTATAGTTGATAGAATAGAAAATCATGGAGAAATTCCTAATCAACTTTTAGAATTAGTAGGAATAATTAAGAATAAAGAAAATAATAATAAAAGTAGGATTGAAGATATAAAAGAAGAAGAGATCTTATTTGTAAAAGATACAAATAGAGAACAAGTAGATATAGCAAAACAGATAGAAATAAATGATGCTGTTGTAGTTCAAGGACCTCCTGGAACAGGAAAAACTCATACTATTGCTAATCTATTGGGACATTTTTTAGCCCAAGGAAAAAATGTACTAATAACAAGTCACACTAAAAAAGCTTTGAGAGTTTTAAAGGAAAAAATTCCTAAAAATATACAAGGTCTATGTATTTCTATTTTAGATGATGACAATAGTGACATGAGAAAATCTGTGGAAAGTATATCTGAAAAGATGGGACATTTTACTTCTGATAATCTAAAAAAAGAAGTAGAAGAATTAAAAAATATTAGAATAAGAGAGTACAAGGAATTAAAAGATATAAATAATAAAATGTACATTATAAAGCACAAGGAAAGTCAAGCTATTATATTTAATGGTGAGTCTTTTTCTATAGAAGAAATTGGTACTTTTTTAAGAAATAATCCAAAAATATTAGAAAAGATACCTGGGAAAATTTCAGACTTAATACCTTGTCCTATTACTAATGAAGAATTTAGATTTCTTAGTAATGAGTACAAGGAAATTATTGATAAAGATGAGGAAAAAGAAATTACTTTAGGTTTAAATGAGGCTACAGATTATTTAGATGAAGAAGCTTTTAAAAACTTGGTAGATAGTAAAAAACTAGCTGAAGATGAATTTAAAGAAACAATAAAAGGTACTGATTACATATTTAAAAATAAATACTTATTAATTAATAGTAAAGAATTGGTTAACTTAGAGAAATTTAAAGAAAATTACACTGGAGACTTTATACCAAAAGAATTAAAGAAAAATATTGAAAAATGGAAAATTGAAGCTGCTATTGCAGGTTTAACAAATGTTGGGAATAGAATAAATTGGCAAAATTTTATAGAAGAAATTAAAAGAACCTATAAATATTCTAGTGATATGACTCCAAAATTATTCAAAAAGAAAATTAATTTTTCTGATTTAAGCCTTGCTAATGCTAAACAATTAGTACAAGAACTTAAAAATGCTTTTGATAATCCTGGATTTTTACTTAACTTAAATTTAAAAAAAGCCAAGAATAATATTGGAGATAAAGTAACTTTAAATGGTGAACTTATAAAGGATTGTTCAGAATGTACTTTAATTTTAGAATATATAGATTTACTTATACAAGAAAAAGAGCTTAAAGAAAGTTGGAAGGAACTTATAGAAAAAAATGAAGGTATCTCTGTAGATTCTTTAGACGATAATCTTTTAGATTATGCTTTTGAGTCTTTAAAAGATATTGAATATTTCTTAAATTGGACTCATTCTGAAAAAGATAATTTATTAAAAAATATTGAAAAAATAGGAATAAATAAAGAAAATCTTTTTGATGATACAGATATTTCAATAGAAAAGATCAAAAATATATTGACTTCTGTAAAAGATATTGAAAAAATAATAGAAGTTTCAAATAAAGCTTTAAATTTAGCTAAGAAAAATGAGGAATATTCTTCATATTTAAAAAACATAGATAAAATAACTAAGAAGAATTCTATTCTTGATAATGAGTTAAAAAATTCAATTGAAAATGAAGATACAGAAAAATATTCTCTATATTTAGAAAAATTAAAGAATATACTTATAAAGGAAAATTCATATAATAAAAGAAAAGAAATATTAAGTAAAATAAGTAAAGTTGCTTTTGATTGGTATGAAGCTTTAAGAAATGGAACTGTAGAGCCTATTGAAGATGTATATGAAATATGGAAATGGAAACAATTATCTCAAGAATTAGAAAAATTAGAAAAAGAACCTTATGAAAAACTAGAAAAGAAAGCTTTAGAAAAAATTAAAAATATAAGAAAAGCTACTTTAGAATTGGTTGAAAAAAAATCTTGGTATCATGTATTACATTTTATAGAAAAAAAGGAAAATCTATTAGTAAGTCAGGCTCTTAGAGGTTGGGAACAAACTATACAAAAAATTGGAAAAGGTACTGGAAAAAATGCTCCATTATATAGAAAACAAGCTAAAGAAAAAATGGCAACTTGCCAAAAAGCTGTTCCTGCTTGGATAATGCCTATGAATAAAGTAATTGATACTCTAAATCCAGCTGAAAATAAATTTGATATCATTATCATAGATGAAGCTAGTCAATCAGATTTAAGTTCTTTGATTCTTTTATATATGGCTAAAAAGGTTATTATTGTTGGTGATGATAAACAAGTAAGTCCTCTAGATGTAGGGAAAAGTATAGATAAAATAAATACTTTAAGAACAAAATACATAGAAGGAAAAATTACTAACCATGATTTATATGGACTTAATTCTTCTCTTTATTCTGTAGCTTCAACAACATATCAACCTTTAATGTTAAAAGAACATTTTAGATGTGTCCCTGAAATAATAGCTTACAGTAATAAAACTTCTTATAATTTTAAAATAAAGCCTTTGAGAGAATCAAGTTCATCTATCTTAAAACCAGCAGTCATAAATTATAAAGTACCTGGTATAAGAGATGATAAAAGAAAAATAAATATAGTTGAAGCTAAGACTATCGTTGCTTTAATCAAAGCTTGTTTAGAATTAAAAGAATATGCTGAAAGCTCTTTTGGAGTAATCTCTCTTTTAGGTGATGAGCAAGTTGAACTAATTCAAAAATTAATAATTGAAAAAATAGATACTATAGATATAGAAAAACATAGTATCTTATGTGGAAATCCTAGTCATTTCCAAGGTGATGAAAGAGATGTTATGTTCTTAACTATGGTTGATAGTAACTCTGGAGAAGGTCCTTTAAGAATGATGACAGATGGAACAGAAGCAGCAAGAAAGAAAAGATATAATGTTGCTGCAAGTCGTGCTAAAGATCAAATGTGGGTAATAAACTCTTTAGATGCTAACAATGATTTAAAAACAGGAGATATTAGAAAAGAATTCTTGGAATATATAAATAATCCAAAAGATTTTATCTTAACTGAAGAGATAGAAAAAAATTCTGAATCTATTTTTGAAGAAGAAGTTGTTAAATATTTAGTATCAGAAGGATATCATATAAAGCAACAATGGGAAGTTGGGGCATATAGAATAGATATGGTTGCTCTTTTCCAAGATAAAAAAATAGCAATAGAATGTGATGGAGAAAAATGGCATAGTACTGAAGAACAAATAAAACAAGATATGGAACGTCAAAGTATTTTAGAACGTTGTGGTTGGGAGTTTATAAGAATTAGAGGAAGTAAGTATTTTAAAAATCCTGAATCTACAATGAAAGATGTAATAGATGAATTAAATAAAAAAGGTATTTATCCAGAAAAAATGGAAAGTGAAAACTATTTAATAAAAGAAGAAGAATTATTAAATAAAGTCAAAACTAAAGCCTTTGAAATTCTTCAATCTTGGAATAATAGTACTGAAATTTCTATAGATACTCAAATAGAAGTTTCTAAAACTAAGTCTATAAATATACCTATTCCAGAAGAAATAGAAAATGAAGTTATAGAAGAAAAACTTGTAAAAGAAGATGTTCAAAAAATTGATTTTAATGATAATACTTCTGATGTTGATGAAAAAGATATATTTAAATTTTTAGATGATGAAAATATTAAGTATATTGATCATAGAATTTTTTCAGGTTTACTTTGGGTTATGTATGATGAAGATAAAAAAGAAATAATAGAAAACTTTTTCAAAAAGAATAATTATAATTACTTTTTAGAAAAAAGAGGTACACTTTTAACTTCAGGAAAGGCTGCATGGAGAATAAAAAACTTATAGGAGGATAAAATGGAAAGAAAAGAACTTAAGTTTGAAGTTTTAAATGATCTGGGAACTATATCTGAAAGTACTAAAGGTTGGAGTAAAAAACTTACTCGTATCATATGGAATGAAGATGAACCAAAATATGATATAAGAACTTGGGATTCTGAATTTAAGAAAATGGGAAAAGGAATCACTTTAACTGAAAAAGAGTTAAGAATATTAAAAGACTTGATTGATAAAGAATTAGAGTTTTTAGATAGTGAAAATTAGAATATTATATATTTTATAAAAAAAAATATATAAAGAAAGGAGCAATCAATGAACAAAGAAACTTTTGATTTAGTTGAAAAAATTTTTACTTTTTTAAAAGTAGAAGATTATAATAAATTAAAAAATATTTTAACTGCTATTGAAAAAGATTATCCAAATTATTATAAAATTTTTGAGAATTTTAAAGAAAAAAGAATAGGTGAAAAAGTATCTGATATTTTATCTGATGTTTTTGATTCTCTTACTTTGGGAGGAAGTCCTTTGGCTTTACTAGGAAAGAAAGCTGAAAAAGAAGAAAAAGAAAAAGAATTTATATCAAAAAAAAGTTTATTAAAAAATGAAATAAGTGAAATACTTAAAAATTATTCTGAACCAAGTGAAGAAAAAAACTTTTTAGAGTTTTTATTGGGAAAAATATAATATTTTTGGAGGGATTATGAGAAGAAAAAATTTTATTTTAAATATAATACTATTTATATTTATCAATATTTTAAGTTTTTCAAATGAAAAATTACCTAATGTAAACACAAGTATTAATAGTATGAATCCTACTTATGATGAGTCATTGAAAGAGTATAAAATAAAGTTAGAAAATACAGATTTATTTTATAACTATATTCAAAAAAAGATTAGTGAAAAGGGAGTAGCTACTACTCACACTAAATTGGAAAAAGGTGAGTTAATTGCTACTGATGAAAATAATAATATTATTTTCATAGAGAAGTTACCTGAAAATATATCTGAAAAAACAACTTATTTTGAGTCAAAACAAGTATATCAATTAAAAAATGGAAAAATGTTAGTAAATACTAATTATATTCTTGACTCTGATGGAGAAAAAACAAAAATTTTGTCAGAAACTTTATTAAAGAAAAATATAACTGGTAAAAATATATTTGGAATTATAGATTTAATGGGAGATTTAAGTATTTCATTAGAAAAGACTTTTGCTAATATAGAAGCTTATAAGTCAGATATTTATGATGAAAATGATGAATTAATTTTTTCAGCAACATATAAAAATAAGAAGATAGAAGCTGAAAGTGAAGTAGATGGTACTTTCATGAAAATGACTTATGTTTTTGAAGATAATAATTTCAATAAGGGAACTATAAATTTATACATTGATCATAAGTTATTTGCTACTGTAAAAGTTAAAGATTCTCTCCAAGATGGCGAAATGAAAATATTTTATCCAAATGGTAAAGTTATGGGAACTTCTATTTTTAAAAATGGAAAATTAAATGGAGTTTCTAAAATGTATTATGAAAATGGAAAAATTATGACAAAGATGAACTTTAAGGATGATGAACTTGAAGGTGAGGCAATTATATATAATGAAGATGGAAAAATTTTAGACAAACAATTTTATAAAAATGGAGAAGAAGTGATTAAGCAATGAGAAGAAAAAATTTTATTTTAACTATATTATTTATTAATATTTTAAATAGTTAACTATTCCAACTTATAGAAATGGGAGAGTTTTTGTTATAAATTATTAAAAATTTTCTTCCTGAAAAATGAAGCTAAAGCCAAGATATTCTGTCTTATTTTTAATATAATAAAGTTTAGGAGAAATTATTATGAAAAAAGAAATTATTTATAATAAATTAGTCAGAGATAATATACTTGAGATTATTTCATGTAATAATCAAAAAAGTAGCTATCATATTGCAACAGATGAAGAATATAAAAATAAGTTGCTTGAGAAATTACAAGAAGAAATATCTGAATTTATAATTGACAAAAATGAAGAAGAGTTAGCAGATATTTTTGAAGTTATTGAACATATTATTACTACTTTCAATTTTAATAAAGAAAAAATTTTTGAAATAAAAGAACAAAAAGCAGAGAAGAATGGAAAATTCAGAAAAAAAATAATTCTTGAAAAAGTTTTTAATATAGGAAATAACAATTAGTATAAATTTTTAAATTGATAAACTTAATAAAGAGATTATTTTATATATGAATACAGAGTGATTAATAAATAATTGTGTAAAAAAGTAATATTGGTATTGATAGAAAAAATTTTTATCAATACCATTTTTTATACAACCTTTTTTATATAATCATTTTATTTATCTTTTCTAAAATGGCTTCCACCAAACATTCTAACCAAGATATACATTAAAATTCTTTTATACTTTTTAA